>OGNF01002332.1_pt1 | contig 14549 bp, 11 predicted proteins | sample 1573321 | NCBI WGS metagenome assembly OGNF01 (sample SAMEA2581911, study PRJEB24529) | metagenome | biome: Human gut stool | place: China | collected 2011
CCTATCCTGCGCTGATGGCGGCGGATATCCTGCTCTATCAGCCCGACTATGTCCCTGTGGGCGAGGATCAGAAGCAGCATGTCGAGCTCTGCCGCAACATCGTCCAGCGCTTCAACGGCATCTATGGCGACGTCTTCAAGATGCCCGAGCCGTACATTCCCAAGGTCGGTGCGCGCGTGATGAGCCTGAGCGACCCGGGAGCCAAGATGTCGAAGTCCGATAAGGACCCCAACGGCTCCATTTACCTGATGGAAAAGCCCGAGGATATCCTGCGCAAGTTCAAGCGCGCCGTGACCGACAGCGACACGGAAAACTGCGTGCGCTATGATCCCACGAACAAGCCCGGCGTTGCGAACCTGATGACCATCTACTCCGCCGTGACGGGCAAGAGCTTTGACGAGATCGAGCAGGAGTTCGCCGGTAAGGGCTACGGCGCGTTCAAGCCCGCCGTGGGCGAGGCCGTCGTTGAAACCCTGCGCCCCATCCGCGAGGAGGCCACGCGCATTTTGGGCGACAAGGCGTATCTCGAGTCCGTGTATCGCGCGGGCGCACAGAAGGCGTCTTACGTGGCAGAAAAAACGCTGCGCAAGGTCTACAAGAAGGTCGGCTTTGTCGCGCGCTGATTAAAGGGTGGAGAACATGAACGGAATTCCGAAAGAGTTATTGCTGAGCGTCGGCGGCGCGCTGCTGTGCGCGTTTGCCGTCAGCTTTCTGATGTGCCCGCTCGTCAAGTCGTTTGCCTATAAGATCGGCGCGATCGACGTGCCGAAGGACAACCGCCGCATGCACAAAAAGCCCGTACCGCGCCTCGGCGGCCTCGCGATTTTCCTCGGCTTTATCGTGAGCATGCTGCTGTTCGTCAAGGTCGACCATCAGTTACAGGGCATTTTGCTGGGCGCGTCCATCATCGTTGTTTTGGGCGTAGTGGACGATATGTCCCCGCTGCGCGCGTATTTTAAGTTCTGTGTGCAGATCTTCGCGGCGCTCGTCGCCGTGTTCCACGGCGTCGTGATCCAGATGCTCTCCAACCCGAACGTCTTTGCTGAAAGCCCGTATTGGGACCTCGGCTGGCTGTCCATCCCCATCACAGTCTTGTGGATCGTCGGTATCACGAACGCCGTCAACCTCATCGACGGCCTCGACGGCCTTGCCTGCGGCGTTTCGACCATCAGCGCCATTTCGATGCTCGTCATCGCGCTGCTCGTCTCTGAAAGCGATGTGGCGCTCGTGATGGCCGCGCTTGTGGGTGCGTGCCTCGGTTTCATGCCGTACAACAAGAATCCGGCCAAGATGTTTATGGGCGACACGGGCTCGACGTTCCTTGGCTACATCCTTGCGACGATCTCGATCCAGGGCCTTTTCAAGTATTACGCCATCGTGTCGTTCGCGGTGCCGTTCCTGATCCTGGGCCTGCCGATGTTCGACACGCTCTTTGCCATCATCCGCCGCCTTGCCCACGGGCAGAACCCGATGGCGCCTGACCGCGGACACATCCACCACCGCCTCATCGACATGGGCCTCAACCAGAAGCAGGCCGTCGCGGCGCTGTACGTCATCAGCAGTATCCTCGGACTTTCCGCCGTGGTGCTGACGTCGAGCGGCGCGATCAAGGCGATGCTCTTTCTGATGGCGCTGGCGGTGGCGGCGTTCCTCGCCTCGCGCGTCATCTTCCGCCGCGATATCGACAAGGCATTGCAGGCGGAAAAGGCCGCGGCAGAGGAGAAGAGCACAGAGACCGCCACACCGGCGGAAACCGTGCCTGCGGAACCTGAAGAAGAATCCAACGAAGAGAAAAAAGAGGAAGCATAAATGGAAAAACTGCGCATTATGAGCGTGTTCGGCACGCGGCCCGAGGCCATCAAGATGGCCCCGCTCGTCAAGGAGCTTGCCGCCCGCGACGAGATCGAGAGCCTTTGCTGCGTGACGGCGCAGCACCGCGAGATGCTCGACAGCGTGATGCAGGTCTTCGACCTCAAGGCCGACTGCGACCTTGATATCATGACCCCGCGGCAGACGCTTTCCACCATCACGAGCAAGTGCCTGCTCGGTATGGATGACGCCATCGAGCAGTTAAAGCCCGATATGATCCTGGTCCACGGCGACACGTCGACGACCTTTGCCGGTGCGCTTTCTGCTTTTTACCACAAGGTGCCGGTCGGCCATGTGGAGGCGGGCCTTCGCACCTACGATAAATACTCTCCGTTTCCCGAGGAGATGAACCGCAAGCTCGTCACGGCCATCGCCGACCTCTATTTCTGCCCCACGAAGAATAACCGCGAGAACCTCTTGAAGGAGGGCGTGACCGACGGCCTCTTCATCACGGGCAACACGGTCATCGACGCACTGAAAACAACGGTGCGCAAGGATTATCACTTTACAACGGAAGAGCTCAACGAGCTGGATTATTCCAAGAAGGTCGTGCTTGTCACGTGTCACCGCCGCGAGAATTACGGCGAGCCCATGGAGAACATCATGACCGCGCTGCGCGATATCGCACTGCAAAATGAAGACTGCGAGCTGGTCTATCCTGTGCATCTCAGCCCCGTTGTGCGCGAAAACGCGCAGAAGTTCCTTGCCGGCACGCCGCGCGTGCATCTCATCGACCCGCTGAGCGCGGACGAGATGCACAATCTGATGGCGCGCTGCTACATGGTGATGACCGACAGCGGCGGACTCCAGGAGGAGGCGCCCGCGCTCGGTAAGCCCGTGCTCGTCATGAGAAAAGAGACCGAGCGCCCCGAGGCGGTCGCTGCCGGAACGGTGAAGCTCTGCGGCGTGGAATACGACGACGTGCTGCGCATGGGCAATGAGCTGCTGCGCAGCAGGGAAGCCTACGACGCGATGGCCCACGCCGTCAACCCCTATGGCGACGGTCACGCCTGCGCGCGCATCGCCGACGCGATCTTGTGGCACTTCGGCCGCAAGGCCGAGCGACCCGCCGACTTTAACGCCTGAGAGGAAAGGACGTGAAGCAGAATGAAGAAGCGGAGAGTGTCGCCCATCGGCGTTGCTTTTGTCGCGCTTGTTTTGCTCGTGCTCCTCTTTGTGCTGCGCGGCGCGCTGCACCGCCCTGCACGCATCGTCCTGCCGCAGGAGACGGAGAGCGGCGAGAGCAGCGATGAATCGCTTGATGACAGCAGCGCGGGCCGCGTGTCCGTGCGGCCCGACACGGTGCAGAGTGCCATCGCCACGCTCGAGCGTCCCGCGTGCTACACGCGCTCGATCACGATCGAGCGCTACTATACGGGCGGCAGCGGCGTGGACCGCAGCACCGTCTCGGTGGACGGCGCGTGGATGCGCGCGGATACCGAAGCGGCAAGCGGTGAACAGAGCCACACCATCACGAACGGAGAAAAGACGTGGGTGTGGTATGGCAGCGGTAAGGAGTATTTCGAGAGTGCCGCATCCTTTACGCCTGACGAAGAGCAGGGCATCCCGACCTATGAGGATATCCTGCGCCTTGACGCAAAGCGCATCGCCGTTGCCGATTATCGCCTGCTCGACACGCTGGACTGCATCTATGTGGAAACTGCCGCCGATGCGGGCGGCTATGTCGAGCGCTATTGGGTCAGCGTGAGCAATGGCCTTCTCTGCGCGGCGGAAAAGCTCAATGGGGAGGATGTCGTCTACCGCATGGCGGGCATGACGGTCGATACGACAGCGCCCGGCGCGGATACGTTCACACTGCCGGACGGCACAGTGCTCCATGAGAGCGAAGCATCGGCAAATCGCTGAAAAGAGAGAACAGACAAAGGGCGTGACCATTGCGGTCACGCCCTTTGCATTTTACCTTGAGACTCCTTTGTGCGAGAAGTGCGGAACAAAAAGCACCAGACAGGGGGATTTGAGCTTACCCATGGCACCGGTCAACAGCAGCAGAATGACGGCTGTTCGGGCCGTGCAAGCGATCAAAGGAGAAAGGGCTTTGTTACCCCCCTTTAGAGAAGCGGATCAGACGCCAGTAAACGCTGCATATCCTGCGGGATAGGCGCTGTAAAGTGCAACTCCTGTCCGGTGATCGGCTGGGTGAACCACAGCTCATACGAGTGCAGGGCGGGGCGGGCGATGAGATTTTTATCCTCTGTGCCGTAGAGCCAGTCGCCCGCGAGGGGGTAGCCGAGATATGCCATGTGCACGCGGAGCTGATGCGTGCGCCCTGTCTGCGGGCGCATACGCAGGAGCGTGAAGCGCTCGTTTGTTTGCAGCGTTTCGTATTCCGTCAGGCTCGGCAGGCCGTCTGCGCGCACGCAGCGGCGGATGATGGAGCCATCCGCGCGGCCGATGGGGGCGTCGATGACGCCGTGATCGGGTGAGACCCTGCCGACGGCAACGGCGCGGTATTCGCGCCGCAAATTGTCGGAATGCAGCGCACGGCGCAGGCGGTCGTGCACGTAGCCGCTCTTGGCGGCGATGAGCAGGCCGGAGGTTCCCTTGTCAAGGCGGCTGACGAAGTGCGGCACGCTGCCTTCGCCAAGATAACCCGTGAGCATCGCGGCAAGGCTCGGCGCGGAGGCGTCGTCCGCCTTCGGGTGCATGGCGACGCCTGCGGGCTTGTTCAGGACGAGCAGGTCGTCATCCTCGTAGACGATGTTGGGCCTTGCCGTGTGTTCGCAGTAGAGGTTCTCGCACGGCGCGCGCTCGGAGAGCGCGACGCTGACAACATCGCCTGTATGGACAATGGCGTTGACATGAACGCTCTGTCCGTTTAAGAGAATGGCGTTTTCGCGCCACTTGAGGCTCTTGAGCAGCGTGTAGGAGAGGTGCAGATCGCCGCGCAGGATGCCCTTGACCATACGGCCGTTCTCCTCCGGCGGTACGGTGTAGGTGAGAGTGCGCATGGTGGACCTCCTTTCAGCGTGAACGGCGCGTAAAATTCACATACAGTATACCATCTTTGCCGAAAAAATGATATACTGGATCACACTTCGGCCCGGCCGAACAACAAAAAATACAGGAGGGCAATGGCATGGACAAGCAAACCATCTGCCTTTTGAACGATTCCTTTCCGCCGGAGATCGACGGCGTGGCAAACGCCGTCGTGAACTATGCGGAGCAGATCACAAAGCACGGCAAAAACGCCATCGTCGTGACGCCGACGGTGCCCGGCGCGGACGATAGCGCGTTTCCGTTCCCCGTGCTGCGGTATCCGAGCATTGATACGCGCAGACTCGTCGGCTATGTGGCGGGCTATCCGTTCTCGCCCGAGGCGGCGCGCGTGCTGACAGAGCGCAAGGTCAATCTGATGCACACCCACTGTCCCATCACGTCGTGCCTGCTGGCACGCTCCCTGCGCGCCGTGGTCGACGTGCCGCTCGTGCTGACGTATCACACAAAATATGACATTGACATCGCCAAGGCTGTGCGCGGCAAGCTCCTGCAGGAGAGCGCCATCCGCGCATTGGTGCAGAATGTCGCAAGCTGCGACGAGGTCTGGGTCGTGAGCCGCGGAGCGGGGGAAAATCTGCGCTCGCTCGGCTACGAGGGCGACTACATCGTGATGGAAAACGGCGTGGACGTGCCGCGCGGGCGGGTGTCTGACGAGGCCATCGCCGCGGCGACGGGCAGATATGACCTGCCGCAGAACGTGCCGGTCTTTCTCTTCGTCGGGCGGCTGATGTGGTACAAGGGTATCCGCATCATTTTAGACGCGCTGAAAACGCTGCGCGAGAAAAATGTCGACTTCCGCATGGTGTTTGTCGGCGAGGGCGCAGACGGCGCGGAGATCCGCAGCTATGCGGAAGAGCGGAAGCTCTCCGACCGCTGCTTTTTCACAGGTGCGATCTCTGACCGCGAGATCATCCGCGCGTGGTATGGCAGATCCGACCTGTTTCTCTTCCCGTCGACGTTCGACACGAACGGCCTTGTCGTGCGCGAGGCCGCAGCCAGCGGTACGGCGACTGTGATGATCCGAAATTCCTGCGCGTCCGAGGGCGTGGGCGACGGGCGAAACGGCTTTTGCATCGAGGAAAACGCCGCGGCGATGGCGGCAAAGCTCGAAGAGCTCTGCCGCGCGCCGGAGGTGATGCAAGTGGTCGGCGAAAACGCCCAGCGCGAGCTGTACGTTTCATGGGAGACGGCGGTGCAGCGCGCCATGGCACGCTACGAGGTCGTCATCGACAATTACCGCAGCGGAAAATATCCGAAGCGCGAGCGCTTCGGCGACGAGTTTTTCAAAACGCAGGGCGGGCTGATGAAGGCCTTTGCCAGCGTGAGCGAGCTGAGCGAGGAGATCGCCGCGGGGCTGCGCATTGAGCGCGACGAGGCGTTGCAGACCATTGTCCGTTCGCGGCAGGAGCTTCGCGGGCGGTTCGGCGAGACAAAGCAGGAGCTCGCCGAGCGCTACGAGACGATTTTGCAAAAAGTGGACCGCTATTTATGAGAAAAAGACGAGCGAAAATTCGCTCGTCTTTTCTTTTTAATCTTCGTGTTTTGGCTTTTCCGCGGCGAACCACATGTTCCACTGGAAGGAGTACGCCCTACGCGACGCCTCGTCCGCGCAAATTAGACGCACGCGCGACGGCTGTGCGTGCTCATAGCCGTAGTCCATGATGGCGCGCAGGACGCGGTAGGCGGCCTTCAGGTCGCTGTCTGTGCAGGAGAGGGTCAGCGTGTCGCCGTCCGTGAGCGGCAGAAGTTCGGTCGCATGGTCGGAAGAGGGGAGGGCGGAGATGTCCCCGCAGATGATCTCAACGGTCATGGCAGCCTCCTCAGCGGTTCAGATACGCGCGGCACTTCGCCTCCGCGTCGTGCGCAAGCTGTTCTTCGTCGACTGTGACAAGATGACCGTGGTCGACCGTCACACGGCCCTGAACGACTGTGTAGTCAACGGGTCCGCGCACGCCGACAGTGCCGAGCACGCTTTTGGAGTCAAAGCACGAGCCGACGAGCTCGAGCCTGCGCGAGTCGATCATGAAGAGGTCGCAGCACTTGCCGACCTCGAGCGAGCCGATGTCGTCGCTGCGGCCAAGGATGGCCGCGCTGCCGCATGTTGCCATCTTGAGCACGTCGTAACCGCTGGGGGCAGCTTTGCTGCTGTTCAAACGGTGCAGCAGGAACGCGACGCGCAGTTCCTCCATCAGCGATGAGCCGTCGTTCGAGGCTGAACCGTCAACCGCGAGGCCGACCGGCACGCCGAGCTTCAGCATCTCGGGCACGCGGGCGACGCCGGAGGCGAGCTTCATGTTCGAGATCGGGCAGTGCGCCACGCCGGTGTGCGTCTTTGCCAGCACGCGCAGCTCCTCGTCGTTGAAGTGGATGCCGTGAGCGAACCAGACGTCGCTGCCCGTCCAGCCGAGGCGCTCCATGTACTCGAGCGGGCGGACGCCCTCGCGCGCGAGCATGAAGTGTTCTTCGTCCTTCGTCTCGCACAGGTGGGTGTGCAGGCGCACGCCGTACTCTCGCGCGAGCACGGCGCTCTCGCGCAGAAGGTCGGCAGACACGGAGAACGGCGAGCACGGGGCGAGCGCAACGCGGTGCATCGCGCCGAACGACTTGTCGTGGTATTTCTCGATGACACGGGCGGAATCGGCCATGATCTCGTCGACCGTCTGCACGACGCTGTCGGGCGGCAGGCCGCCGTCCTTGACAGAGAGGTCCATACTGCCGCGCGAGGCGTACATGCGCGCGCCGATCTCGTCCGACGCGGCAAACTGCGCGCCAATGAGGTCGCCCGCGCCCGCAGGGAAGACATAGTGATGGTCGAAGCAGGTCGTACAGCCGTGCTTCATCAGCTCGCCAAGGCCCGTGAGCGTCGAGAGGCGGATGACGTCCTCGTCGAGGTTTTTCCAGATCTCATAGAGCGTTTTGAGCCAGTCGAAGAGCTCCATGTTCTGTACTTCCGGCAGGTTGCGGGAAAAGACCTGATAGAGATGATGGTGCGTGTTGACAAGGCCGGGGTAGCAGAGCATGTGGCTCGCGTCAATCACCTTTTCCGCCTCCTGCGGCAGATTTTTACCGATCGCGCGGATGAATCCATCCTCAGCATACAGATCGACGTTTTCATAAACCGTGTCCGCGTCATCACACGACACCAGCGAACGAATGTTTTGAATGAGCAGAGTAGACATAGCAATACCTCTTAGACCCGCGCCAAACGCAGGCAGATTTAGTGAAAAATAGCAAGAAGCGCATTTTGCTGCCTCCAGCGGCAAAACAGCTCAAAAGCCTCGCAGAGTTTCACGCCGCGCACGGCGTGAAATAAATTGGAATCCGTCGCGGAGGACGACATGCGCGCTCTATTTTGCGCCGCGCACGGCGCAAATGAATTTGATCGTTTTTTGCCGCGACACGTGCGTGGAAAAAAGCGTCGCAGACTTGCCGCCGCGCACGGCGGCAAAAAAATAGAATTCGTCGCGGAGGACGACATGTGCGTCCGCAGCGACACTTTGCAGTGTTTGGAGCGGTGAGCGACAAACACTGAAGCCTATCTAAAATGAAAGCACCCATCGGGTGCTTTCATTTTAAGTGTTTTTATCTCTCTTCGCGGAAGTAGCTCAGACCCAGCGATGCGGGCGGCTGATCCTCGCGCTTCTTGCGCAGCGACACGATGATCAGAACGACCAGCGTGACGACGTAGGGGAGCATCTTGTAGAGCTCCTTGATGGCAAGGTTGGTGCCGGTGGGGATGAAGATATAGAGGATGTAGAACCCGCCGAACAGGATGGAGGCCAGCACGCTGACGTTCGGACGCCAGATCGTGAAGATGACGAGCGCGATGGCGAGCCAGCCGCGGTCGCCGAAGGCGTTGTTGGACCAGACGCCGCAGGCGTAGTCCATGACGTAATACAGGCCGCCGAGACCCGCGATCATGCTGCCGATGCAGGTGGCGAGGTATTTGTACTTCGTCACGTTGATGCCGGCTGCGTCCGCCGTCGCCGCGCTCTCGCCCACGGCGCGCAGGTGAAGACCCGTGCGGGTGTGCTTGAGGAGGTACGACGCGAACAATGCGATGACGATGGCGAGGTAGGCAAGGAAGCCGTAGGACAGGAAAACCTGACCGAACCAGCCGCCGACATTCAGGGATTTGCTGAAATAGGCGCTCGTCGCGCTCAGCGCGATGGAGGGGACTTCACTGTCGGTCAGCTTGATGAGCGAGCCGCCGAAGAAGTTGCCGATGCCGACGCCGAACGTCGTGAGTGCAAGACCCGTGACGTTCTGGTTGGCGCGCAGCGTAACGGTCAGCAGGCAGTAGAGAAGGCCCATCAGAAGCGAGCCCAAAAGCGAGCAGAGCATCGGGATACCGATGGCGAGGAACGCGTTCATGTCGGCAGCCGGGGTGGACTGCTCGTAGAAGAACGCGCCGATGACGCCGCAGATACCGCCGACGTACATCACGCCCGGAATGCCGAGGTTCAGGTTGCCGGACTTTTCCGTCAGGATCTCACCGGTGCTGCCGTAGAGCAGGGGAATGCCCTGCATGACCGCACGGGGAAGGAAAGAAGCAAGATCAAACATCGCTCACGCCTCCTTTTTGCCCTTGCGCAGGCTGACCTTGTAGGTGATGAAGAATTCGCTGCCGATGATGAAGAACAGGATGATGCCCGTCAGGATATCGGCGAAGGAGTGGTTCAGGCCGAACACGCTGGAGATCTCGCTCGCGCCGCGGCTCAGAACCACGATAAGAAGGCTCGTGAAGATCATCATGATGGGGTTGAACTTGGCCATCCAGGAGACCATGACCGCTGTGAAGCCGCGTCCGCCGACGATGGTGGTGGTCAGCGTGTGGTCCGTACCGGCGGTGAGCAGCAGGCCGATGAGGCCGCAGATCGCGCCGGAGAGGATCATCGTGCGCACGATGACGCGCTCGACCTTGATGCCCGCATAGCTCGCGGTGCGCTGGCTCTCACCGACAACGGCGATCTCATAGCCGTGCTTGCTGTAATTGAGATAGATGTACATAACGCCCGTGAGGATCGCCACAAGCAGGATCGGGAGGAGATAGCGCTGGCCGCCGAGAACGGGGAGCCAGCCGGCCTCGGTATTCTGGTTGATGATACCGATCTTGCCCGAGCCCTTGGGCACTTCCCACACGATGATGAAGAACGCGGCGAGCTGTGTCGCGATGTAGTTCATCATGAGCGTGAAGAGCGTTTCGTTCGTGTTCCACTTGGCCTTGAAGATACCGGGGAGGAAGCCCCACAGCGCGCCTGCCGCGACGGAGGCGACGATCATAATGACGATGAGAAGACCGTTGGGGATCTTGCCGCCAAGGCAGATCATGCAGGCCGCGGTGGCAAGGCAGCCGATGAGCACCTGACCCTCGGCACCGATGTTCCAGAAGCGCATCTTGAACGCGGGCGTGACCGCGAGCGAGATGCCGAGCAGGATCGCGAGGTTATGGAACGTGACCCAGCTCTTGCGCGACGTACCGAACGCGCCGTAGAGGATCGTGGAGTAGACCTTGATGGGATTTTCGCCCGTCAGCAGCGTTGTGACGATCGCGCAGACGATCAAAGCGAGCACGATCGCGCCGCCGCGGATCAAAACGGCCTTGTACCAGGGGAGCGTATCGCGCTTGGCGATGTGGAAGAGCGACTGTTTCTTATTCATCCTTGTTGCCTCCCCTCACGAGCGTCATCAGTGCGCCGACCTCGCGCTTGTCGGTCTTTCTGGCGTCGACCACGCCGGAGACCTGACCGCCGCAGAGAACGACGATGCGGTCGCACAGCTCAAGCAGCACGTCGAGGTCTTCGCCGACATAGACGACGGCGACGCCGTGCATCTTCTGCTCTGTCAGCAGGTTGTAAATGGTATAGGAGGTGTTGATGTCCAGGCCGCGCACGGCGTAAGCGGTCATCAGCACGGCGGGGGACTGGGCGATCTCGCGTCCGACAAGCACCTTCTGCACGTTGCCGCCGGACATGCGGCGCACGGGGAAGGACGTGCTGGGCGTGACGACGCCGAGCTCTTCCCAGATGCGGTTGGCGAGCGCTTCGGGATCCTTGCGGTCAAGGAACAGACCCTTACCCTTGCGCCAGGAGCGCAGCATCATGTTGCCCGTCATGCCCATCGAGCCGACCAGGCCCATGCCGAGTCGGTCTTCGGGGACGAACGACATCGAAATGCCGCTCTTGCGGATCTTCATCGGGTCGAGACCGACGAGTTCCTTTTCCTTGCCGCCGTCGGGCGGATAGAACGTGACATGGCCGGAGGCAACGGGGTAGAGGCCCGCAATGGACTCGAGCAGCTCGCGCTGGCCGCTGCCTGCGACGCCCGCGATGCCGAGCACCTCGCCCGCGTTGATGGTGAAGCTGACATCGTCCAGACGCTTGACGCCAAGCTCGTCGTAAGCCGTCAGGCCTTCGATGACGAGGCGCTTTTCAACGTCCTTCGGCTCGGGGCGGCTGATGTTCAGGCTCACCGTGTGGCCGACCATCATGTCGGTCAGCGATTGCTGGTCGGCGTCCTTGGTGGCGACGTCACCGACGTATTCGCCCTTGCGCAGCACGGCCACGCGGTCGGACACGTCGAGCACCTCGTGCAGCTTATGCGTGATGATAATGAGGGACTTGCCGTCGGCCTTCATGTTTCGCATGATGGCGAAGAGCTTGTCCGTCTCCTGCGGGGTGAGCACTGCGGTCGGCTCGTCCAGAATGAGGATGTCCGCCCCGCGGTAGAGCACCTTGACGATCTCGACGGTCTGCTTCTGCGAAACGGACATGTCGTAGATCTTCTGATTGGGGTCGATGTCGAACCCGTATTTGTCGCAGATCTCTTTGACCTTTTTGCTGGCTTCGGCAATGTCGAGCTTGCCTTCAAGGCCGAGGATGATATTCTCCGTTGCGGTGAAAAGATCAACGAGCTTGAAGTGCTGGTGGATCATACCGATGCCGTGTTCGAACGCATCCTTGGGGGAGGCGATCGTGACGGGTTCGCCGTGAATGTAGATTTGCCCCTCGTCGGGGAAATAGATGCCGGAGAGCATGTTCATCAGCGTCGTCTTGCCGCTGCCGTTTTCGCCGAGCAGCGACAGGATCTCGCCCTCGTGCAGCTCAAGGTTGATGGCGTTGTTCGCCACCACTTTGCCGAACCGCTTCGTGACATTCTCCATTTTAACTGCGCATGCAGTTCCCAAGGCGGTCACCCCTTTTTCCGCTGGAGGGCACAGGAAGAAAGCCCCGCAGCATTGTATTTGTACAAGTCATATATTAGCATAATTGAACGGCGTTGTAAATGTAAAACAGAAAAAAACACAAAAAAAATTAGAAGCGCACAAAAATTTTTAGCAAAATAGCGAAAAGTGCCATAAAAAGAAAAAAGATATCGGGCTGCCCGAAGGCAGCCCGATATGTAGTAGCAGAAACAATTAGCCGAAATTAGTATCCAGCAGATCAATGCCGTCGATCATGAGCTGGAAGTACGGGGCGGAACGGGCGGTGGACTCAGCCAGATAACCGTCCTGGACAACCTCGGTGTCGGGCGTGTAGTCGGGATCGGTGTCGACGTCAGCCATGTAAGAGGTGACAGGCTGGCCGTCCACGGTGAAGGTGGAGCAGTCGAAGACGTGGAGCTCGCCGCTCTCGAGCTTGGCGGTCGCATCGGCAATGGCCTCAGCGGTGCCCTCGGCAGCAACGTTCTCGTTCAGGTCGGTCAGCACGACGGAGCCGGTCGCAAGAGTGCCGGTCCAGTCGGCGTCGATGGCCTCGCCGTTCATGGCAGCGGTGATGGCATACTCATAGTAGGGAGCCCAGTCGATGCGGGAGGAGATCAGATAGGTGTTGGGGCAGGCGGCCTCGGTGGAACCGTTGTAGGAAACGTCGGGAACACCGGCGGTCTCGCAAGCGGTGGGAGCGCCCATGGAGTCGGCGTGCTGGCTGATGAGCTTGCAGCCGTTCTTGATGAGCTTCTGCGCGCCTTCCTTCTCGGCGGTCTCGTCATACCAGCTGCCGGTGAAGGTGACTTCCATCGTGGCAGTGGGGCAGACGGAGCGAGCGCCCAGGAAGAAGGAGGTGTAGCCGGAGATAACCTCGGCATAGGTGAAGGCGCCGACGTAGCCGATCTTGGCCTCGTCTGCGGTGAACTCACCGTTGGCGATCATCTCGTTGAGCTTCATACCGGCAGCGATACCGGCGAGGTAACGGCCCTCATAGATGGAAGCGAAGGCGTTGTGGTAGTTGGAGAGACCCTCGGTGTGCGCCTTGGTGCCGGTGGAGTGGCAGAACTGCACGTCGGGGAAGTCCTTCGCGGCCTGGATCATGTAGTCTTCGTGACCGAAGGAGTCGGCGAAGATGATGTTGCAGCCGGCGTCGGCGAGCTCAGCGGCCTTGTCGTAGCACTCCTGACCTTCGGGAACGTTGGTCACGATGGTGTACTCGACGCCGAGCGTCTCGCAGGCCTCTTTCGCAGCGTTGATGAAGTTGAGGTCGTAGGTGGAGTTTTCGTCGTGGAGCATGATGAAGCCGACCTTGAAATCGGTGACTTCGTTGTTGTCCTGATCGTCGGTGTTGGTATCGTCCTTCTTATCGCCGCAGGCGACGAGGGCGAGGACCATCACGAGACTCAGGAGCAGTGCAAGGAACTTCTTCATTTCGGTAAATCCTCCTTAAATTTTACGGCAATCAAAAGATTTGAATACCGTTATCACCATGATACATAAAATGGTAAAATTTATCAACAGGAAAAACGAAAATCGGTGATCAAACTTGACCAAAAAAGGCTTGGCTCTTTTAGTCATAGGGGAGAAAAGAGTGGATACTCCATGGAAAAAACGAAAAAAGACCCGCTCAATGAGCGGGTCTTTTGCATAAAAGTGCGGGTTGTTTGGAACGAATGTTACATCTGCACGCGGGTGCCGGTCTTGCCTTCGATGCCCTCGGCCGCCTTTTCCAGCAGCGTGATGAGCGCGACGCGGCCGGGCTTGCTTTCGGCGAACGACATGGCGGCCTGGACCTTCGGCAGCATGGAGCCGGGAGCAAACTGCTTTTCGTCGATATACTTGCGCGCCTCGTCCGGCGTCAGGGTGTCGAGACCCTTCTGGTCGGGCTTGCCGAAGTTGATGGCGACCTTCTCGACCGCCGTCAGGATGACGAGCATGTCCGCGTCGAGCAGTTCTGCGAGCTTGGCGGAGGCGAAGTCCTTGTCGATGACCGCGGGCGTGCCGTAGAGCTTGCCGTCACGGCGCACGACGGGGATACCGCCGCCGCCGACGGTGATGACGACGGTGCCGTTGTCAACAAGCGCCTTGACGGTGTTCTTCTCAATGACGTCGATCGGCTTGGGGGAGGGAACGACCTGACGGTAGCCGCGGCCCGCGTCCTCGACCATCGTGTAGCCCTTTTCTGAGGCGATGCGGTCGGCGGTCTCCTTGTCGTAGAACGCGCCGACGGGCTTGGTCGGATGCTGGAAAGCGGGGTCAGCCTCGTCGACGAGCACCTGCGTCACGACGGTCGCGACGTCCTTGTTCATGCCGCGGGAGGCGAGCTCGTTGCCGATGGCGTTCTGCAGGTGGTAGCCGATATAGCCCTGGCTCATCGCGCCGCACTCGGGGAAGGGCATGTCGGACTTGATGGCCTTGGCCTCGGCGGCGGTGGCCATGCCGAGGTTGATCATGC
>OGNF01002337.1_pt1 | contig 14514 bp, 10 predicted proteins | sample 1573321 | NCBI WGS metagenome assembly OGNF01 (sample SAMEA2581911, study PRJEB24529) | metagenome | biome: Human gut stool | place: China | collected 2011
CGCACGGTCTCCTGGTCCCAAACCAGGCGCGATACCAACTTCGCTATACCCGGATGCATTATATTATTATAACAGGTCAAAATGCGCATGTCCAGTCCTCTATATAGCTTTTTGCATTTTTGCATTTTATGGAATCCTGCGCTCTAAACGCCATTGAGTGCGTCTTGCACAGATTAAATCTGCTATGTTAGAGTCAGGGCTGTTTCGACCTTTTGTAATTGCGCTGGAGTGTACTCTGTATAAAGGGATGCCTCTATTGTATTCCCATCTTCATCAAAGAATTCAACGGTAAATGCTTTGCCGTTACCGAGTACATCGACAATGGTTCCTTCAGTCCCTGCTTTGACCCCAGTTTCGGGATCATCATTTTTCAAGGTAACGGTATCGAAAAGCTTCAACATGGTTATTTCCTCACAGTCAAAACGAGTATGCGGGGATCACATATTTGCTCCATGCAGCAGCCTGCTCCATACACTGCTGATAGTCCGTTCGCAGTTCATCCGTCAGAGCATAGACCAGCCGCTTCACAACAACCTTATTCTCTGCAATCGGTCGGAATTTGAGGCTAATAAGGTATTCTTGTCCATCGCTGCACTGTGATAGAGACAGGAGATTTGTACCCGTCTTTCGGATCCAGTTTTCTCCCCAGACGATCTCGCCGCAATGTGGACACTCGAAGGATACAACGTAATCATCGCTCAGAGCATCGCCAATATCGGCATAGGGCTCTTCAAACTCGTAACTCTCAACGATGCCATTTCTATTCTCTACGGTCTCCTTGTACTCGTTCAGTCCCCTTATGAGGTCTAAATGTGTGCAGAGAAGTGCTGTGCTCCTTGCGTCATTTAGGGCATCGTGGGAATCAAATGGAACCTCGCCGACGATCGCCAATGCATTGGCCAATGCGTATTGCTTTGTATCGTGTGTAACTTGATCCACAAAGATGTTCTGTAGATTGAAACACGGGGGCATAAAGCTGGTATCAATATTATGGAGATCCATATTCTTTCGCAAAATACGAAGATCTTCCGTCCCCCAGACCAGGAACACAAAGTCATCGCCACACCAATCGCAGAAAGAATTAAACACCGTATGGAACCCTTTCCCTTTTTGTAAATCCCGATTGGAAAGTTTAGTGATCTCCGCTACCTTGGGGTGAAGCTCTGTATAGTACTGAGGCGCAATCCGTTCATTGAAGGAGTCTACCACTTCAAGAGTCTGATTTAGCTTGATTGCTCCGATCTGAATAATCTCACCTGTCAAGAAAACCGGATCTTTGACCATCTCAGAAAAGGTAAGCGCCTGATTCCACTCCATATCCATGACAATGTACTCCACGGCAATTGCTCCTTCTTTCGTTCGATTGTAATCATCATAGAGCTGTCGGTGTCCAAAAGAACGGACAATGCGAATTATCCCTATTGGCACCTTGAATACAGATGATTATCAAATTACCTGCAAACAAAAAAAGCCCCTTTCGGGACTTGTGATTTACACGAAAAAGATGAGCCTTGACCACCAGCAAAAGCAGTCAAGGCTCATCTTTCGTTCTTAGTATCTAACATCAATTTAACCTCGCTTTCTTGAGTTGAGAGGGAGTTAGCTGTACATTGGACTCACCCTTTCTGTATCTATAAGATAGCATAGGATAGACAAAAAATCAATGCAGGAAAGACACAACTTATCTTTCATAAAACTGGTCATTACAATGAAATGTGGCGCGAATGTGCAAGACCAGATTGACATCTCTGCGCGATTACTGTATCATTAAATTGTTGAGGGCTTTCACACATGTAGTGAAAGCCCTCATTTTTCTGTTATTGACTGAATCCTCTGGCTGCATACAATGCCTGCTTTTGAATTCGATTTCTCATGAGTTGCCGAAACGTAATGGGTGCCACGACCTCAAGGACTGGCCCGAAGGACAATACGCGGATCAGCAACTCTGTTTCATCATCTTGGTCATATCGGAGTGTGATTCGATATAGCCGCTCGTCCAGCTTCTGCGTCTCCTTTTCAAAATGGGAGAAATGCAATAGGACACGCTCCAAGCCATTGCGCTCATCATGGAGAAGTAGCGTAAGTGCTTTGAGGCGTCCTTTCGGCACGGTCACAGCGCCTGGGTTATATTCTTCCAGCAGCTCGCAGGAACGAATACGGGCCATGTTGATCGTGTTCATCCTCCGCATCCCCGTCACTAAGATCCGGAATTTATCGTCCTTCTCCGAATACTCCAAGCGGTACGGATTGCAGACAAAAGAATGGCGGACTCCAGTATGTCCGTGGAATCGAATTCGCATCTTCCGATTCTCATGGATTGCCTGCAATACCATCCGGAAGCAATGAACATAATAGGGATCGGAATAGGGATCTCCATCTGTATACTGGTCAAATCGGACGAAGGTGTCCTGGCTATATAACGGCTCCACATCCTCAAGGCCACTCGTGTCTGGATCAAATAAAGCGATTCTTGGGTCTGAGAGGATCGCTTTCAGCCATCGCTTCTGCAGAGTGGTCAAAGGCATTGTCGGCTTTTCCCGTAGAATGGTGTGGAAGTCGCTGTCCAGCAATGGCCATGCATCGGACTGCAAGGCGGCAGGAATGGATAATACGCTTTCTGCGAACGCCTTTTCCTGCACGATAGCAGTCAGCTTTCCGGCAGTCAGCGTTTCCTCCACAGCTTCAGTTAGAACGGCAGCAACAACATTGAAGTAACTGCCGTAGATCTCACTAAATAGCATCGGCATCCCCTCCGTACATAGCCTCCATGCGTTGCAGATCCTCATAGAAGGTATTTACGACAAATTGGTTGCTGCACTGCAGATTTACAATGCGGCCAATGAAGGTTCGAATCCATGGCAGCATTTCCGAGGCATCATAGACATCCGCCACGAAGCGGCAGGTCTGTTCATCCAGGATCTCCAGACGACCGTGGCGCTTTTCCCGATCCAGCCGATGGAGAATAAAGTCCTCACCGGGATCGAAGTGAATCGTCATCTCAATATGATCCAGGTTATAGTCTTGGCCAGTTGAAACACCCCAGAGATGCTCATCGAATTTCTGCTGGAATCCTAAGTACTTTTCATATTGCTTTTCAACGCTCCCAGCTGTGACCTTCTTGATCGCGTCCAGACGGAAGAAAGTCAGGTGTCTGCTACGGTAGTGGTAGCCGAGGAGATATTGCCTGCCGGATTGTGTGCTGCTGTAGATCTTCAGCGGGCAGACAGTTCGCTGGTAGTCGCGCCCATTGCGCAAGCTGCAGATAAAGAGCTCCACCGCTCGTCGTTCGCTGATTGCCAGCAGCAGATCACATAGAATATTGCTGTCAAGCGCATGCAGGACATAGTGGTGTTTGAAACGGAAGATATCAGAGGGCTTCTCCAGTTTGTCCATAAGGAAAGAACCTACCACGCCGAGAGGATCTGCTTCCGAATAAAAGGCAAGCGCGTCTTTCCAAGAGTCCAGGTCAATGGAGGAATCATCCGATCTCCGATACAGAACTTCACGGCCCCTTTTCTCCGCACGCAGAAGGCCAAGTTCTTCGTATTCTTTGAGCTTCTTTCGCACGGTAGACTCATCCAAGGAGAAGTCCCCGTTGAAATGCGAGAGATAGTTGTCATTGATCCGGTCAACAATTTCCTTGGAAGATAGTGCGCTACCATCCGCAAGGATGTCCAGAATATAGAAGTGGAGCGTAATATCCTTATCCGTAAAGCTCTTTGCTTTGAATGCCTTATAGAGAGGATTACGCGGGACTCTTCTGCTGTCCAGAGAGAGAAATACATTTTTCCCGGATGACTCCTGGTGAAAGGACATGTAGTCACCCAGCCAGCTTTCAATTCTGCGCCGTTCATTATCATAGCTTCGAGCGCTCTTCATTCCATACTCATCACGGCTCTTAAAGCCATAGACATAAAACTCGCGCATATAGTTCCGGATCCGTTCAAAGCTCTTGACCAACTCACTATAAGCCATGTACTCCACCTCCTCTTCACCAGATAGTATCACTTTAGATTATCAAATGTCCAAAAGAACGGACAGCTCCTAAGAGTCCCCCCCAGGAGCTGTTTGCGGTAATGCTCAGCCGACCGTTACTGATACACTCTTTCCGCTGAAGGCCACTCCGTACTTATAAATCGTTGAAACGCCCTTACTGAGCATTTCAGTATCATATTGCCTGTCATTAATCTGCTGTAAAGCAGTTTCAGATAGCAGTTTCAGCTTTTCTTCCGTACACCCTTTTTCCGCCTTCAGTTCGATTAGAATGCCAGGTAGATTCGCACGCTTGGGCATCATCTGGATATCGTATCGACCTTCTCCAGATTCTCTGTTAGAGGTTGTGTAAGCTCCGCTCAGCATTGCGCATAGGCCAAGCATAAACCCGTGATAGAAATTTTCGCCGGCTGTATCGAAGCTACTTGCGGACTGAAGAAGAAGGTTATGGATGAGCTCTTGTATGCGTTTGCTGTCACCGGAGTAAATGGCTTCCTGAACGGAAACCGCAATAGACTGAGGAATAATACGATTGAGCTTTTGTAAGATCTCCTTGTTGTAGACAAAGGAGATCTCTTTATTCGGAAGTGCGAGTTCGCAGATAGAGTCGATACCAAAAGACGAATCTACTTTAACTGCATTCAGATAACCGGCAACCAGCAGGAAGCTATAGATGACCGAAGGGTTTTGCTTGATCTGTGGGTATATGACATCGGTATCGATATAGGACACGATTGTCTTCCCGGAAACAAGGGATGTCAGTTTCTCATAGGTATCCTGATCTGCTTCCTCAAGCAGCTCTCCGATGATATCGTTACTACCAGTAGAGAGCCAGAACGCTTTCGGTTGGCAGCCGTTGTTGAAGTAGTTGATCACAGACCACGGATTGAATATCTCCGCGCTTCCGAAACGGTAACCATCGTACCAGTCACAGATCTCATCATATTTTTCAGCAACGCCATAGTACTCCGCCATCTCTCGAACTTCGTCTGGAGTTAAGCCGAAGTAAGAGCTGTACTTGCTGTCGAGAACAGAATTGATCGTGACATTATTTAGTCCGGTGAAGATGCTCCCTTTTGCAACGCGGAGGATTCCTGTCATCAGGCCAAAAGACAGGTGCCTATTATCCTTGAGGCCTCCGGAGAAAAGGTTCCGCATGAGAGGAATCACCTTGTCGCAATATCCGAGTGAGTAGCCCTGCTGGATGGGAGTATCGTATTCATCAATGATGATAATTGGCGCAACCGCATAATGCGCATGAAGCATTCTAGAGAGATTCATGAAGGACATGGCGATATCCGTTTCGCTGGCAGTCCCGCCAAGGATGCTTCGCAGATACTCTTTGTCATAGGCGCTGAGCTGATCGCTTTCCAGTAATTCGATGTGCCGCTGCACTTCATTGCGAATGATTTGGTAGATCGACTGATATGTTGCTTTCCAGTCCTCGCACTTGACATCTTTGAAGGTCACATAGATAACGGGGTATTTCCCCTGATAGCTGCGATAGTGAGTTCCGCACTTCCAAATCTTTTTATCCTTGAAATAGATGGAAGTATCTTCGTCCGATTTCTCGAAGAAAACACGCAGCATATCCATATTCAAGGTCTTTCCGAAACGCCGAGGGCGCGTGAACAGGGATACCAGCGGACGTTCATCGAGGAAGTCCTTGATCATCATCGTTTTATCAATGTAGTAGTAACTTGAGGATGCCAGACGATAATCAGAGATTCCGATTGGCAAAGGGAGATTTGTCGGTTTGGCTGCCTTCACATAGTTGCCGCTTTTAATGCGTTGATCTACAGGCTTCTCCGCATTGGATGGAATCCGCCAGTTCCGTCCATCCTTTACAGCTCCCTGGATTCGACCGGCCAAGCACATTCCAGAAACCTGCCGATCCGTTATGCCCCATTCTTTCGCAGCCTCTTTGACAGTCATATAGTCAGCCATGTTATCCACCCCCTTCTCTTTCTCCGAATTCTATTATGCGCAAGGTTCAGAAGAAAGTCAATTTATTTCGGAAGTATATCGTATACAGGCAATATTCTTCTGGATCGAAAGTACCCCCTTAATTGTCTACCTGATGAGTTCGCAACTTTTTTTCCGTGATTTTCCTCAACGCAGAAGGTATCCTAAGACCACGAAAAGCGCAGACAGCAACACCATGAAGCATATGACTTGAAATCATAGGAGCTATCTCCGACGAGCCTTTTGGCGAAGTTGGAACATGAATGCGCTTTGTGAAAGACGCCAACAGCAATCCACACTATCAACATTAGCTCACTTATGGAGCATGCGGCTTCAGGCCGGACGATAAAGGGTGAAAGTCCCTTTGTGATGATAACCAGCGGCGTCTTGTAAGATGTAGCGGCTGGCAGTACTGTAAGACTTCTGACGCCAGGCCTCGTAGCCAAAACCGTTTGAGTTTTACAATGCCAGACCGCTGCATTTCCAAGGAAAGGCACCAACAGCAAACGATCAGAATAGCTAAGATGGTGAAAGCAGGCGGTTCATACCCGTCGTTCGTGGGTTCGATTCCCACTTCATATGGTGCCTTGTTTTACAGAGAAAGATGCCAACAGCAACACAACATGCATCCGACAGTAATCGTAACTATCTTGTGACCATGATGGCATCTTGTGAAAGGCCCGTACAGCAAAAAGCACTCTTGTCAGGGAAGTTTTGACCACGGCGTTACTACGCTGAAATTTACAGTTCCTTTTGGAACCGGGCCTTGTCTTATTATACTGCGATTGCGTTAGGAGGGATCATCATGCTGCAGTATCTAAAGAACGAAGCGAATCTGACCCATACGGAAAACGGAGCGGTTACATATCAATCTACCCAATCTGAGTGTTTGGATCTGTTTGCGACCATCGGCGCACTCCGACGGGAGAGTGACGAGGAGATCACAAATCGATTCCTCCGCGCATACGCAGAGAATGCTGATCTCGCCATGAAAACGCTGTTTTTCGCGAGAGATATCCGTGGCGGTATCGGGGAGCGCCTCGTCTTCCGCACCATCCTCAAGTGGCTTGCGCACAATGAGCCTCAGTCTGTGGAAAAGAACATCCCCTACATTGCAGAGTATGGACGCTATGACGATCTCCTTGCTCTGATGGGTACCAAATGCGAGCGGGTGGTTCTTGCGTATATCAAAAAGCAACTCGAAGCCGATTGCAAAGCGCTGGAGGCAGGTGAATCGGTATCCCTTTTGGCCAAATGGCTCCCATCCGTCAATGCCTCTAACGAGGATGCGATCCGGCAGGCAAAGCATATTGCCCGTGCACTGGGCATGAACGATGCTCAATACCGCAAAACCCTTAGCGCTCTGCGAGCAAAGATCAGCATTATTGAAAATAACCTCCGTGAGAAAGACTATACCTTCGACTACTCCAAGCAGCCTTCCAAAGCAATGCTCAAGTATCGCAAGGCCTTCCTGCGAAATGATGGAGACCGCTATGATGCATTCATGAGCCGTGTTGCCGAGGGTACGGAGCAGCTCCACACCGGCGCCCTGATGCCCTATGAGATCATTCACCCGTTCTTCGTCAATGGAGGCGTGTCCGATGAAGAGCGTAAGGCCATCGACGCAACCTGGAATGCTCAGGAGGACTTCACTGACGGCGAGAACGCTTTGGTCGTCATTGACGGCTCTGGCTCCATGTATGGCGGTTCCGATCCCATTCCCGCGACGGTCGCGCTCTCCTTGGGCATCTATTATGCCGAGCGAAATACGGGAGCGTTTCATAACCACTTCATCACTTTCTCAGAGAATCCCCGCTTGGTGGAGATCGAGGGAAAGGATATCCTTGAAAAGGTGCGGTACTGCCATCAGTTCAATGAAGTGGCCAACACGAATATCCAGCGCGTGTTCGAGCTTGTTTTGAAAGCTGCGGTGAAAAACCATGTCCCGCAGGAAGAGATGCCCTCAAAGATCTTCATCATTTCGGACATGGAGTTTGATTACTGCACCGAAGATTGCTCTCTGACGAACTTTGAGTATGCGCAGAAGCTCTTCTCGGAGCATGGATATCGGTTGCCCGATCTGGTGTTCTGGAATGTGAATAGCCGTAATCGGCAGCAGCCTGTCAGTGTCAACGATCAAGGTGTCGCGTTGGTATCCGGCTGCAATGCCCGTATCTTTTCCATGTTGAAGTCAGGCATCCTGTCTCCCTTCGCTTTGATGATGGATGTCCTAGGCTCGGAGCGGTATGCGGCAATTGTGGCATAAGGGTGTACTGCAGGAGGTGATAGCAGATCGGCTATTGCCTCCTTTTTTTGCAACCAAGAGAGCTGTTGCAATTAACGGAGCCTATCCGTAAAATAGGAAGTAAGAAGAAAGGAAATCGCTATGGTAAAGATAGAAGGATTATATAATACCGCTTTCTGCTATACCCCTGTACTGGAAGATGCAGCCCGCGCCCAGATCCAGTCGGTCTGTGATCAAAAGGAATTCGCGGGCTGCAAGATCCGCGTTATGCCTGATGTCCACGCTGGCAAGGGCTGTACGATTGGTACCACCATGACCATTCGGGACAAGATCGTTCCAGGCATGGTCGGCGTTGATATCGGCTGCGGCATGGAAACGGTGGAATTGTCCGAGCGTGAGATTAATTTCGAGCGTTTGGACGCGCTGATTCGGAAGGAGATTCCCTACGGTCGAGAGGTGAGAGACGAGATCCATGCGTTGAATGCGGAACTCGATCTGTCTCAGCTGTGTTGCGCAGATCAAGTCAACCTCAATCGCGCGATGAGAAGCATCGGCTCCCTTGGCGGCGGAAACCACTTCATCGAGGTGGATCGTGCGGAAGATGGGCGGCTGTTTCTGGTAGTCCACTCCGGCAGCCGGCATCTTGGGACTGAGGTTGCAAACTTCTATCAGGACGAGGGCCGCCGTGCTCTTTGGGGTGGCGCACACTATCAGATCAAGGCTACGATCGATCAGATGAAGGCGGAGGGCCGGTTCAAGGAGATTCAAAAGACGATCACGGCTCTCAAGCGTGAGCACGATTTGAGCATTCCCAAGGATCTTGCCTATGTGGAAGGCGCACTTTTTGACGACTACATTCACGACATGAAGCTGACGCAGAAGTTCGCCATACTCAACCGCAAAGCAATGGTGGATGTGATTCTGTCTGGTATGGGGCTTACTCCTGTCGATGAGTTTACCACGATCCACAACTATATCGATACGGACGCCATGATTCTGCGCAAGGGTTCCGTCTCTGCACGGAAGGGAGAAAAGTTGCTCATTCCCATCAACATGCGGGATGGGAGCCTCATCTGTATCGGTAAGGGAAATGAGGAATGGAACTGCTCCGCTCCGCATGGTGCCGGTCGTCTCATGAGCCGTCACGCAGCGTTTCAGGCTCTCTCTATGGAAGAGTTCCAGAAGGAGATGGAAGGAATCTATACGACCTGTGTTGTTCCCGATACCCTGGATGAATCCCCCATGGCCTATAAGAGTATGGATGAGATCATAGACCAGATTGAACCTACCGTTGAAATCGTTCAGCGGATTCGCCCTGTTTACAACTTCAAGGCGTCCGACTAAAATAGAAAGGCGGTGTTGCACCGTGGAGGCATTGATTCAAGAAAAACTACATGAGATCGAGAAGCGGGAGAACTGCCGCATCCTGCTGGCGGTGGAATCCGGCAGCAGGGCATGGGGCTTTGCCTCACCGGATAGCGACTACGATGTGCGGTTTATCTATGTCCGTGATAAAGAAAGCTATCTCAAGCTGAATCGTCCGCGTGATGTGATTGAATTGCCAATCAACGATGTGCTGGACATCAACGGCTGGGATGTAGAGAAGGCGCTGAAGCTGCTCCACAAATCCAACCCAACCGTTTTTGAGTGGTTTTCCTCTCCCGTTATCTACAAGACCACCCCATTCGCCGACCAGTTCAAGCCTGTCATGCAGCATTACTTCTCTTCCAAAAGTGGCCTGTGGCATTACCTTCAGATGGCAAGTGGAAACTACCGCGATTACCTAAAGAGGGACATGGTCAAAGCAAAGAAATATTTCTATGTTCTGCGGCCGATCCTGGCCTGCCGTTGGATTCTGGACAAGGGGACACCTCCTCCAATGCGATTTGAGGAGTTAATGGACAGCCAGTTGCCCGATTATCTGAAAGAAACGGCCAAAAGTTTGCTTGACCTCAAGATGAATTCTCCGGAAGTCAAAGATATCCCCCGAATCGATATACTCAACGGGTATTTGGATGAGAGCATTGACGAGGTGAAAGCCTTGGTTGAGCAATATCCCAGGGAGGTCGTGAAAGACTGGGATGAGCTCAACCGTTTATTCCTTCGTGCATTGGAGATGTGAGCCATATGATGATTCTACCGCCACAAGTGAATACTGCTATTTCAATGCTCTATGCAGCTGGCTATGAGGCTTTCCTTGTAGGCGGTGCGGTACGAGATTATGTGCGAGACAACAGCCCCGCAAAGGACTGGGATATCACTACAAACGCACTACCTGCACAGGTGGAGTCCGTGTTTTCGGGATATCATCTCATCGAAACCGGCCTGAAGCATGGAACCGTAACCGTCGTGATTGACCATGAACCAATCGAAATCACAACTTATCGCATTGATGGAGACTACTCAGATCATCGCCATCCCGATTCTGTCCATTTTACCCGTAGCCTGAAAGAGGATCTGGAGCGCAGAGACTTTACCATGAATGCTCTGGCTTACAGTCCACAAAAGGGCATTGTTGACCTCGTAGGTGGAAGAAAGGACATTGAGGACGGCATCGTTCGCTGCGTTGGTGATCCGAATCATCGTTTTCAGGAAGATGGACTTCGCATGCTGCGAGCCCTTCGCTTTGCGTCCGTATACGGAATGGCAATTGAAGCTGAAACTGCTTCCGCGATCCATCGCAATAAGGAACTACTTAAAGGCATTGCCGCTGAGCGTATTCAGGTTGAACTCACCAAGATGCTCTGCGGAAAAGGCGTTACGAAGGTCCTTGAGGAATTTTCGGATGTAATTGCCATTCCCATTCCTGAGATCCTTCCAATGTTTCACTTTGAGCAGCGCAACCCACATCATGACAAGGATGTCTGGGACCATACCATCGCGGTCATTGAAAGTATCACCCCTGAACCGGTGCTTCGTTGGGCAGCCCTGCTGCATGACATTGGGAAGCCTTCCTGTTTCTCGCTCGCCGAGGATGGCATTGGCCACTTCTTCGGGCACTCGGATCAGAGTACTTCAATGGCGGAGAGTATCCTCAGTAGACTTCGCTTCGATAACGCCAGCAAAGAACAAATTGTAAGACTCGTTCGCTATCATGACATGCCCATCACGGCCGACAGGAAGCCAATCAAACGGCTTTTGAGCAAGCACGGTGAGGATGCTACCCGGCAACTGATCGAGCTGCACAAGGCAGATACGCTTGGTCAATCGGCCATCTGCAGACACCGGATCGCAATCTTTGAGGAAGTATCGCAAATGATCAATGAGATCCTGCAGGAAGAGAGCTGCTTCACACTCAAGGACTTGGCAGTTAATGGACATGATATGATGACATTGGGCTTTCAGGGACCGACCATTGGCCGTGTGCTGCAGGAATGCCTGGATGCAGTCTTGGATGAGCAGATCCCCAACGAGCATGAGGCGCTGATGGCCTTTGCAAAGGATAGACAGCTGAAGAGTTAATACCAAAACGGCAATACCAAGCAGGTATTGCCGTTTTGGTATGCACAGGAACTTAGGTGGGTTGTAGGGTTTTGTCGATGGTCGTATAATGAGTGATGAAGCAAAGTGACGATCGTGAGGTTGCCTTTGACTTCGATTATGCTACTCACTTGTTCCGGCAACTCTCTAAATCGCATCACAAGGGAACATTTTCCCTATTTTTGCGTCTATATCAATAAGGGATTCATGTCTGATATGAAAAGGAGGCTGCTGATATGAAACAGAAAAAGAAATGGGTTATTCCCCTCTGTGTGATAGGAGTCATACTGCTACTTTGTGCGGGTGGCCTTTGGTATATGATAAATCACTCCATGAGTTTCTCTGTCGGACGCTGCTTAGTAGCGGACAACGGATCGTATATGTTCATCGATGGAAACTCACCCATTATCATGAGCAACCGAAAGGATAAGGAAGGTCTGTTCTCTGGCTTGGGGACCGGCGATAAGATTTTGATCTTCCACGATGGGATTGCGGAAACCTATCCAGGCAGGACCGGTGCGTATTGGTGTGTGAAATTGGAAGACGGTACGCAGGCCGATATTCCGGAACAGGTCATAGAAGAGCTTACGGAACTCGGATGGACCATTGTAGGAAATGAAGCTGATCCAGATTCCGTGACGCCTGAACCGGGAGCATACGCTTTTGAGGCGCAGTACATCCGGACCAATGGCGGACCTGAAGATGGCTATCCTTACCACACCGTGATCAGTTCCAGAGCGGAATTGGAAGCCTATTACGAGGCATACAAGGACATTTATAGTCTGGAACGAAGAGAGACAGTCTACTCCGACAGCACAATCGGCTTTTTGGATGCCTGCGACAAATATGATAACGCCTATTTTGAACGGCAGAATCTTGTTCTGATCGTACTGCAGGAAGGCAGCGGATCAATTCGGCATGAGATTACAGATGTGCGTCGTCACCGTATTGAGAACGGTGCATTGGATGGGTGGGACATTACGATTGACCGTAAGGTCCCTGAGGCAGGAACAGAGGATATGGCTCAGTGGCATCTATTCCTTGAAGTGCAGATGGGCGATGTGATCAAGGCCACCGACAAGGTTTGGATCAATGGAAAACAGAGCGAACGCACTCCGGCAATATCCGGTCTTGTTGGTATCAGTCGTACTCCGTCGATAAGCGCCTATCAGGATCCCTGGGGAGTGAAGCTTACTGCAAAGAATATTACCCCGTCTGGATTGACCATTGTTTGTACGCAGCAAGATGGAGAACCAACCGGTGAGCTGCAGACCGGCAGTTACTACGGACTCGAAATGCTGCAGGATGGCGAGTGGGTTGCGGTCGAGCTGCTTCCTATGGAGTATGAGCTTGCCTGGACGTCAGAAGCATGGATGATCCCTAACAATGCGGAAACAGAATGGGAAGTGAATTGGAGCCGCCTGTACGGAGAGCTTCCCGCAGGTTCCTACCGGATCAGCAAATCGGTTATGGATTTCCGGGGTACCGGTGATTATGACACCAAAACCTATTATGCAGGCTTTGATCTCGTGGACGCCGCTGACACAAGTAATGTTTCCTACGAACACGGCGGATTTGGCGTCAGTGTGCCGCTTCTTTCTGGTTGGGAATACAAGGTTGAGGAATACAGTGCCGATGGCATGAGCTATGGCGTCAGTTTCCGACCCGCTGGTGAAGATGGATGGATCGATTTCCAATATTGGCCTACATTCGGCGTCTGTGGCACCGGATTGTCAATGAAGGAATTTGGAAATGGTTCCATGGGCACCTACGATGGCGGTGCTATCTGGAACTTTATCAGTTACCCTGCCAGCAAAGGCAACTTTGTGGCAACGACCCAGGGTGTAAATAGCTGGTGGTCACGCTACGGCGAGACTGCTATGGAAATCATAACGCAGGTAATCTGCACAGACACCATCGTAGACTAAGGAGGGTACGCAGTATGAAACGAATTGTAGCGCTATGCCTCGCAGCGGCTTGCCTGATTTCTATGGTAGGCTGCGCAGGAGATACCAATATGGACGAAAAGAAACCAAACAACTCCGCATCGGCCTATGCTCTGGCACTGGCTAGCTATCCGGAGATGGCTCCCTACCCAAACGAGATGGAGTATTTTGATGAAAAGACCGGTGAGTTTGACAGCGATGGCTTTGATGTGGTCTATGACGCCTGGCAGTCGGACAGAAAGGCCCAACGCAGTCAGCCGGAAGGCTATGCAGACGGTCTGGAACCGTTCTTCGCCAGTTCAATCCGAGAGTTTCTCAGCAATTCCAACGGGGAGAACAAGGTATACTCTCCTCTGAGTGTTTACATGGCCCTCGCCATGCTGGCAGAGGTGACGGACAGTGAAAGCCGCCAGCAGATCCTTGACCTTCTAGGAAGTGAAAGCATTGAGGCTCTGCGCTCCCAGGCAGCCAGTGTTTGGAACGCCAATTACAGCAATGACGGCGCCGTGACAAGCATTCTGGCAAACTCCCTGTGGCTGAATGAGTCCGTAAATTTTAACCAGTCCACAATGGACAGTCTGGCAAAGAATTACTATGCGTCCTCCTTCCGTGGTGAGATGGGTAGCGAGGAATTTAATCAGGCCTTGCGGGACTGGATCAATGAGCAGACCGGAGGACTGCTGGAAGCGCAGGCCGATGGCCTGTCGATGGACCCCGAGACCGTTATGGCTTTGGCCTCTACCATCTACTACCGAGCCAAGTGGCACAGTGAGTTCAATGAGGCCGGAACGGAAAAGGGCCTGTTCCATCTGTTCAGTGCTGATGGAGAGACCGTGGAGTGCGACTTCATGCACAAGGGCGGCAGCAACACCTATTACTGGGCAG
>OGNF01002342.1_pt1 | contig 14505 bp, 7 predicted proteins | sample 1573321 | NCBI WGS metagenome assembly OGNF01 (sample SAMEA2581911, study PRJEB24529) | metagenome | biome: Human gut stool | place: China | collected 2011
CCCCGCCTCCCCCCGCCAAACCTTTCGGGAGACCAACGCCAACGGCTGCCCGGGGCGCTCCCGGCATCGTCCAGAGACCGGAGCAAAGGTTTTGGGAAGGGAGAGGGGAGCACGAGGGGAGAGGGAGCACCCTTTTCCAAAAGGGTGTCCCTCTCCCCTCGCCCGCCCAACAGATCTCTTTACATCCCCAGCTCGTCCAGACGCTCGAACAGATCGGCTACTACGGCATTGGAGACCAGCAGGCCCTGCGGCGTGAGCGCCAGCCTGTCCCCGTCCAGACGGGCCAGACCGGCGACGACCAGCTCGCGGCACCAGTCGCCGTGGTCGGCCATGAAATCCCGGCCGCAGAGGGACCTGTACTCCGCCAACCCGAAGCCCGCGCAGGTGCGCAGGGAAAGCATGAGCCGCTCCTCCAGCCGGATGCGCGGCGTGATGGCCTCGGCATCATGGTCGGGACGTCCGGCGTCGATGTCGGCCTGCCAGCGCGCCTGATCGGGCGTATCGGTCCAGCGGCGGCCCTCCAGGGTGGACGTGGCCGCCGGGCCCAGGCCCAGATAGTCGGCACCCGTCCAGTAGCCCATATTATGGCGGCTGAAAAAGCCGGGGCGGGCGTAGTTGGAGATCTCGTACTGTTCCAGGCCGTGCGCGGCCAGCAGGCGGATGCCTTCCAGATACATGCGTTCCTGCTCGTCATCTTCGGGCAGGGAAAGACGCCCGGCGCTCCAGTCGCGCTCCAGCGGCGTGCCTTCTTCCAGGGTCAGGCCATAGGCCGAGACATGCTCCGGCTCCAGGGCAAGGGCTTCTTCCAGCGTGGCCAGCCAGTGGGCCGCATCCTGTCCCGGCAGGCCCCACATGAGGTCCAGCCCCAGATTGCGGCAGCCCGCGGCCCGCAGATGCTCCACGGCCCGCAGCACGTCGGCGCGCCGGTGCGGCCGCCCCAGCAGGGAAAGGAAACTGTCGTCCATGCTCTGCACGCCCATGGAGATGCGGTTGATGCCCGCGGCCAGATAGGCGTCCACGGCCCGGCGGGCCAGCAGGGATTCGGGATTGGCCTCCATGCTGATCTCGGCCCCGGCCGCCAGATGGAAATGCCGGTCGATGCGCTCCAGCACGGCGGCCTGGAAGTCGGGCGGCAGCAGGCTGGGCGTACCGCCGCCGAAAAAGACGCTCTCCACCGGCCGCCTGCCCAGGCGCGCGGCCCAAAGATCCAGCTCGCGCAGCAGGCTGTCCCGGTAGGCCGCCACCCGGGGCGAACTGTCGGGCGAGGCAGGGCCCAGCGGCAGGGAGTGGAAGGCGCAGTAGCGGCAGCGGGAGCGGCAGAACGGGACGTGGATGTAGACGAGCATGACGAAAGGGGATGCGGATGGGCAGGGATGACGGCACAGGCCGGAGAGGACAGAGGGCCCCGGGACGGCAAAGCGCCTCGCGGCTTGGCAAAAACGACGGCACAGCGTATATTCTGCTCCTCGCGATGGCAACCCGCCGTCGCCGTCCCGCGCTGCGGGACGCCCGTTCATCTCGATGCTTCGGAGAAATCTATGGACATCCGTTTTCAATGCCTCGGCCCCGACCAGTGGAAGGCCGAGATTCTCATAGTGCCTGTCTGCCAGGGCGAGAACATGCTGGAAGCCTGCCCCGCGCTGGACAATCTGGCTCCCTGGCTGGCCATTGCGCCCGCCATGCGCGACTTCCAGGGCAAGAAGGGCCAGCAGGCCCTGCTGCACGGCCATCCCGAACTGCGCGTGCCGCGCGTGCTGGCCATCGGCCTGGGCGCCCGTGAAGACCTGACCACGGACGACATCCGCACGGCCGTGGCCACCGGTGTGCAGCGTGCCCACGAACTGGGCCTGGAATCCATCCTGCTGCTGGAACCCCAGCTGGCCACCCTGCCCGGCGGGCGTGAGCGCCTGGTGGAAGAAAGCGTCTACGCCGCCTGCCTGGCCCTGTACAAATACGATCTCAAAAAGCCCGCCAAGGACGCCCCCGCGGCTCCCCAGTGGCTGGCCGTGGCCTTTGAGGGCGATTTCGTGCCCGACGGCGGCCAGCAGGCCGCCCGCCGCGGCGAACGCGCGGCCGAGGCCGTGTGCCTGGCCCGCCGCTTGGACAACACGCCGTCCAACCTGCTCTCTCCCGCCCTGCTGGCCGAAGAAGCGCAGAAGCTGGCCGCCGATGCCGGTCTCAAGTGCACCGTGCTGGACGAGAAGGATCTGGCCGAAGCCGGCATGAACTGCCTGCTGGCCGTGGGCCAGGGCTCTGCCCGTCCGCCGCGCCTCATCGTGCTGGAGCATGCTCCCGAAGGCCATGAGCAGGAAAAGCCCCTGGTGCTGGTGGGCAAGGGCATCACCTTCGATACCGGCGGCATCTGCCTCAAGCCCGCTGCCAACATGCACGCCATGAAGGGCGACATGAGCGGGGCCGCCGCCGTGCTGGCCACGCTGGTGGCCTGCGCCGGGGACGAGCTGCCCCGCCGCGTGGTGGGCATCATGGCCTGCGCCGAGAACATGCCCGGCGGCAATGCCATGCGCCCCGGCGACGTGGTGCGCGCCGCTTCCGGCGATACCGTGGAGATCCAGAACACCGACGCCGAAGGCCGTCTGGCCCTGTGCGATGCCCTGGATTACGCCCAGAAGCAGTGGACGCCCGCGGCCGTGGTGGACATCGCCACCCTGACCGGCGCCTGCGCCGTGGCCCTGGGCACGCAGGTGGCGGGCCTGTTCTGCGATGACGACGCCCTGGCCGAGCACATCCGTGCCGCCGGTGCCGTGGGCGGTGAGAATTACTGGCCCCTGCCCCTGTGGAAGGGCTACGAAGACAACCTCAAGAGCGAGGTGGCGGACATCTGCCACATGGGCCCGCGCGAAGGCGGGGCCATCCACGCGGCGCTCTTCCTCAAGCATTTCGTGCGTGAGGGCGTGCGCTGGGCGCATCTGGACATCGCCGGCGTGGACTGGGCAACCAAGAAGACGGCGTTCTGCCCCGTGGGTTCCACGGGCTTCGGCGCCCGCACCTTGCTGGAACTGGCGCGTGGAGGCGTATAAATGAAGGTCTATCTTATCGGAGCCGGTCCCGGCGATGCCGGGCTGCTGACCCTGAAGGGCCGTGACGCGCTGGCCTGCGCGGACGTGGTGGTCTATGACGCACTGGCCAACGATTCGCTGCTGGGCCATGCCCGCCCCGATGCGGAACGCATCTACGTGGGCAAGGTGGCGGGCAACCATGCCCTGCCCCAGCACGAGATCAACGCCCTGCTGGTGCGCAAGGCCAAGGAAGGCAAGGTGGTGGCCCGCCTCAAGGGCGGCGACCCCTACATCTTCGGCCGCGGCGGCGAAGAAGCCGAAGAACTGCTGGCCGCCGGCGTGCCTTTTGAGGAAGTGCCCGGCATCAGCAGCACCATCGCGGCCCCGGCCTATGCGGGCATCCCGCTGACCCACCGCAACTTCGCCTCGTCGGTGACCATCATCACCGGCCACGAGAACCCGGACAAGCCCGGTTCCGTGCACAACTGGAAGGCCCTGGCCGCCAGTGCCTCCACCCTGGTCTTTGTCATGGGCATGAAGAACCTGCCCGACATCGCCCGGCATCTGCTGGACGCGGGCATGGATCCCGACACCCCGGCCGCTCTGGTCTACCGCGGCACCACGCCCTACCAGCGCAGCCTGGTGGCCACCATCTCCACCCTGCCCCAGGCCGCCGTGGACAACAAATTCAGCAATCCCTCGGTCATCGTGGTGGGCAAGGTCTGCTCCCTGCACGACCAGCTGGGCTGGTTCGAACAGCGTCCGCTGTACGGCCGCAGCATCGTGGTCACCCGCGCCCGCGAGCAGGCCAGCGGCCTGGCCCAAAGCCTGACCGAACTGGGCGCCAACGTCATCCAGTGCCCCACCATCGAGATCAGCCCCCTGGCCGATTACAGCGAGCTGGACGCCGCTGTGGCCCGTCTGGCCGAATACGGCTGGATCATCTTCACCTCGGTCAACGGCGTGCGTCACTTCTGGAAGCGCCTGGCCGCCTGCGGCCGTGACAGCCGCGCCATCGGCCAGTGCAAGGTGGCGGCCATCGGCCCCGCCACGGCCGACGCCCTGCGCGAACGCGGCATCGAGCCCGACTTCATCCCGGCCCGCTATGTGGCCGAGGGCGTGGTGGAAGGCCTGCTGGCCATGGGCCCCGTGGCCGGCGTCAAGATGCTCCTGCCCCGCGCCGCCAAGGCCCGCGAGGTGCTGCCCGACGAGCTGCGCAAGGCCGGGGCGCAGGTGGACGTCATCGCCGCCTACGAGACCGTGCCCGCCGCCGCCCGCAAGGACGAAGTGCTGGCCGCCATGCAGAACGGCACCCTGGACTGCGTGACCTTCGGCTCTTCCTCCACGGTGGAGAACTTCCTCTCCCTGATCCCGGCGGACGAGCTGCGCGCCCATCCTGAAGTGAAGCTGGCCGCCATCGGCCCGGTCACGGCCAAGACCCTGGCCGACAACGGCCTGCCCTGCCACATCCAGCCCGAGGCCTACACCATCCCCGCACTGGTGGAGGCCCTGAAAGCCCACTACAGCCCGCAGAGGTAAACCATGGCCCTGAAAATCGCCATCCTGGCTTCCGGCAGCGGTACCAACGCCCAGTCCATGATCGACAAGGCCGCCCAGGGCGTGCTGGACATCGACATCCGCCTCATCGCGGGCAACCGTCCCGGCGCCAAGGTCTTCGAACGCGCCGAAAAGGCCGGCATCCCGCATGTCTGCATCGACCACAAGGCCTTTGCCGACCGCGAGAGCTTCGACCGCGAGATGGTGGCCGCCATCAAGGCGTCCGGCGCGGAATATGTGGTGCTGGCGGGCTACATGCGCCTGCTGACCAGCACCTTCCTCCAGGCCTTCCCCGGCCGGGTCATCAACATCCACCCCGCCATCCTGCCCAGCTTCCCGGGCGCCCACGGCGGTCCCGATGCCCAGGCCTACGGCGTGAAGATCACGGGCTGCACCGTGCACTTCGTGGAAGAACTGGTGGACAGCGGCCCGGTCATCATCCAGGCCGCCGTGCCTGCCAATGCCGGCGAGGAACTGGACGACCTCATGAACCGCATCCATCCGCTGGAGCACCGCATCTACCCGCAGGCCCTGCAATGGCTGGCCGAAGGCCGCCTGCGCGTGGAAGGCCGCCAGGTCTTCCTGGCCCCGGCCGACCGCAAGACCGTGACGCCTGACGGCCCCTGGCTGGTCTGGCCGCCGCTGGAAGAAGGCTTCTAGCCATCCTGTCCATATCAGGGCGGGGGAAGGACATGCGTCCTTTCCCCGCCTTTTCTTTTCCTACCCGGGCCACGGCCCGTTTTTCCCGGGCGGTCATGCCCCGCCCGCAGCAAGGGAGCACTGCCATGAAACAGACCGCCGTCACCTTCCGCCAGGCCAAGGGGCAACGCAAACTGGCCATGCTCACGGCCTATGACGCCACCGTCGCCCGGCTCATGGACGATCATGTGGACGCCGTGCTGGTGGGGGATTCCCTGGGCATGGTCATGCTGGGGCAGCCCGATACCCTGAGCGTGACCATGGAGCAGATGATCCATCACTGCGCCGCCGTGTCCCGGGGCCTGACCAAGCCCCTGCTGGTCTGCGACATGCCCTTCATGTCCTATCATCTGTCGCCGCAGCAGGCCTGCGCCAATGCCGGACGCCTGGTGCAGGAAGGCCGGGCCCAGGCCGTGAAGCTGGAAGGCGGCCGCCATTTCTGCCCGCAGGTGGAAGCCATCGTGCAGGCGTCCATCCCGGTCATGGGGCATCTGGGCCTCACGCCGCAATCCCTGCACAGCATGGGCGGCTACAAGGTCCAGGGCCGGGGCCGTGAAGCCGCACAGACCCTGCTGGACGATGCCCGGGCACTGGAACAGGCGGGGGTCTTCGCCATCGTGCTGGAATGCGTGCCCGCACCGCTGGCCGCGCTGGTCAGCCGCAGCGTCAGCGTGCCCACCATCGGTATCGGCGCGGGCCCGGACTGCGACGGCCAAGTGCTGGTCTGGCAGGACATGCTGGGCATGGTAGACGGTCTCTCGCCCAAATTCGTCAAACATTATGCCGAGCTGGGCGCGGCCATGCGCCAGGCTTTCCAGACCTATGCCGACGAGGTGCGCTCAGGGACCTTCCCGGCGACGGAACATACCTACGGCATGGATGAGAAGGATCTGGAAAAACTGTATTGAACCGCCACCACTGCGGCCTGCCCATAGGCCGATGCGTAACGGCTGCCGGGGGAAGGACCCCCTTTCCCACGGGACCGGCTAAAAAAGACGAAAGCCCCGGCATTGCCGGGGCTTTTTATGTTTGTTTCGTTGAGACCTTTCTACCTCACAGCGCTTCCCGAGGGGGTGCTGCGTCCAGTCCGAGAGCCCGAGCTCAGATGCGGCCGTCATACCGGCAGCGGCTCCACGGGAACGGGAGCTGCCGTCCGCCTAATAGCCGCAGGCCAGGCCGTCGCCGCGCGGGTCCGTACCGCCCTGCAGCACGCCTGTCTGCGGATCGATGCGGATGGCGCCCGCATGGCCCATGGTATCGGTATAGTCCTCCACCCGGCGCACGGGGTGCCCGCGCCGGGCCAGCTCGTCGGCCACGTCAGCGGAGATGCGGCCCTCCAGCTTGAGGTCGTTGCTGGACTTGCCCCAGGTGCGGCCGTACAGCCAGCGGGGCGCGTCGATGGCTTCCTGCGGGGTCATGCCGTAATCCAGCACGCGGGTGGCGATGGCGGCCTGCGTCTGGGGCTGGCCCTCGCCACCCATGGTACCGTAGACGAGGAAAGGCTTGCCGTTCCTGGTCAGCATGGCCGGGTTCAGGGTGTGGAAGGTACGCTTGCCGGGCTCAAGGCGGTTGACGTGCGCAGGGTCGAGGGAGAAGAAGCTGCCCCGGTTCTGGAGCAGCACGCCCGTGCCCCGGGGCACGATGCCGGAGCCGAAGTCATGGTAGATGCTCTGGATCAGGGAAACGGCATTGCCCCGCCCGTCCACCACGCCCAGCCAGATGGTGTCGCCCTTAGGGTCCAGCGGCGCAAGGTTGGTGGCGGCCCTGTCCATGCGGATGCGGGCGGCCTGCCGCTTGCCGTGCCCGTCCGAGAGCAGGCGCTCCAGCGGGATGTCCACGAAGGCCGGGTCGGAAAGGTAGGTATCGCGGTCGAGGAAGGCCTCCTTGGTGGCCTCGATGATAAGGTGGTAATAGTCCGCGCTGCCTTCCCGTATCTGCGACAGGTCGAAGTTGTTGAGGATGTTCAGGATCTCCAGCGAGGCCATGCCCTGGGTGTTGGGCGGCAGGTTCCAGGCCCGGCAGTCGCGGTACGGCACGGAGATGGGCTCCACCCAGTCGGCCGTATGCCGGGCAAAGTCCCGCACGGTGAGCAGGCCGCCGTTCTCTTCCAGATCCGCCGCTATGGCCGCGGCGATGGAGCCCTTGTAGAACTCGTCCGCGCCCTTGTCCGCCAGCAGGGCCAGCGTGGCCGCCAGCTCGGGCAGGCGCATGACCTCGCCCAGCCCGTAGGGCTTGCCATCCCTGAGATAGGTGGCCGCAAAGCCCGGATAGCGCTGCAGATCGCGGAATTCCTGATCCGTGGGGTCGGTGTCCACCTCGCTCCAGTACGCCAGTGACGTGCTGACCGGGAAGCCCCTCTCCGCCAGCTCGCGCGCCGTGTCCAGCAGAGAGGCGAAGGAAAGCTGCGAGCCCAGGGCCGACCGACTGTACTTCCAGGCCTCGTCCCAGCCCGAGACCACGCCCGGTACGGTATTGGCGGCCAGATAGCCGCGCGCCGGCACCTTGCTCAGCCCCCGGCTGCGGTAAAAGTCGATGCTGGCCTTTTCCCCGGCGCGGCCGCTGGCATTGAGGCCCTTCATCTTGCCCGTGCGGGCATCATGGATGAGCCAGAAATTGTCGCCGCCCAGCGTGCACATCTGCGGATAGACCACGGCCAGGGTGGCGGCCGTGGCCACAGCCGCGTCGATGGCCGTGCCGCCGCGCCGCAGGATGTCCAGCCCGGCCTGGCTGGCCAGATAGTGCGGCGACGTGACCATGCCGTTGCAGCTCATGGGGTTCTGTCTCTGGGAAGGTGTCATGGGCGCGCTCCCTTCCCTGCGTGCTGTCGTAGTGGCGGCGGCGCTGCTCCGCGCGGCCGGGATGGCCGCCAGCGAGGCTGCGGCCAGTGCCGAATACAGGAACCTTCGTCTTTCCATCGTGCATCTCCTGCTCTGCCCGACGCCTTTGCCGGATGGCGGCGTCCGGGATGCCGGACATGATGCAGAAGGCATGCCGTAAAGATTTTTCCTGTTATCTCAAGCTATTGACAAAACAGACAGCAGCAGGGGCTGTTATTTTTCGACCAGAATGTGGAAAACAGCATTTTTCCACAGGCCCTGCCGCTGAGGGCAGGGGCTCCATCAAAAAATTATCCTGCGCATACAGGTAATTATAAAAAATATTCCCAAATGTAGAAAAATCAGGGCAGCTGCGCATCACGTGGCGGCATCCCCCGGTCCCGCAGGCCTGCGGGGCCTTTTCCCGTCGCCGCGACGGCATCTTCCGAACGGTCGCTTTTCCCGCAAGCCCGCCAGAGGCGGCCCTTCCGTATGGACGGCCACGTCCTAGCCGGCCAGCTCCCGGCAGATCTTTTCCAGCCAGCGCACACCGGGCCAGAGCACGGCTTCATCGAAATCGAAGCCCGGCTGATGGTGCCCGGCCGCCAGATCGGCCCCCAGGAAGGCATAGGCCGCCAGCCCCCCCTCTGCCTGCACGGCCCGCATCAGGGTCGTGGCGTCATCGCTGGCGCCCATATCGCCCTGCTCACGGATCCGGGGCAGCGGGAAGCAGCCCCCGCCCCGGGCATCGGGCGGCAGTTCCCGGGCACAGCAGGCCAGCAGCTCCGCGAAGGCCGCATCGCTTGCCGCCGAGGGCGCACCGCCCACCACGTCGAGCTGCCATTCCAGCCCGTGCATGGCGGCCGCGCCCGCGATGACGTCCCGGGCACGCCGCAGCATGTCGTCGTTGACCTCGCTGTTGTTGCCGCGCGTCTCGCAGGCCATGAAGGCCGAGGCAGGCACGGTATTGCGGCTGCTGCCGCCTTCCAGACGTCCCACGCAGATGCGGCTGGTGCCGTGGCCATGGCGCGGCAGGGCGTGCAGGCCCAGCAGGGCCGACGCCGCGCCCTTGAGGGCATCCCGCCCCTGTTCGGGGGCAGCGCCCGCATGGGCCGCCCGGCCCGTAAAGCGGACATCGAACTTGCTGGTGGCCAGAAAGGCGCCCACGCCGGTGACCAGATCACCGCTGTGCGGGGCTCCCAGACCGATATGCACGGCCAGGAAATGCCGCGCCCCCGCCACATGGGAGACCATGGACGCCGCACCGCGCACGCCTTCCTCGGCAGGCTGGAACAGCAGGCGCACACGCCGCCGCAGGGGGGCCGCGCCCGGAGCCGTCAGCAGGGCCGCCAGCCCCAGGCCCAGAGCCATATGGCCGTCATGGGCACAGGCATGGCACAGGCCTTCATGCCGGGAGACGAAGCCCTCGCGCACGGGCCGGTGGGAAGCCTCCTGCGCTTCCATAAGCGGCAGGGCGTCCATGTCGCAGCGCAGCACCAGCGCCAGCGGCGCGTCCGCCGGGCCCACATCGGCCACCAGGCCCGTGGTCCGGCCCATGCGCTCCAGCCAGTACGGCTCCAGCCCTTCCGCCAGCGCCCGCTGCCGGGCCCGGGCTTCGACCTCGGGCGCGGGCAGGCCCATGCGTGCGGCAGGGTCGATGACCTCCTGCCCCACATGCGGGGCAAGGCCCATGTCCGCCAGCTGCCGGGCCACGAAGCCCGTGGTCCAGAATTCCGTCCAGCCTTCTTCCGGGTGCCGATGCAGCTCCCGCCGCCATTGGATGATCTTTTCCGCCGTCTCCATCGTCACTGCCTGAAATCCACGGGCACGCGCACACGCTGCCCGGCCTTGTTGGTGAAAAGCAACCAGCCGTGTTCCAGCCCGAAAAGGTAGAGCCGCCGCGTCAGGTCCACGTCCTTGCGGCAGTAGGCGGCGATGTCGTCCAGCCGCCCTTCCTGCCACCAGCGCAGGGCCTGCAGGCCGTCGGCGCTCTTGGGCTCGTCCAGGGTCGCCTGCCCCAGATTGTCCAGGGACACGCGGTACTTGAGACTGTCCTGCACCCGGCGCAAGAGGTCAAGGCCCGGCAGGGCCCGCAGCTCGAAGGACGCGAAGGCCGAGAGCACCGCGTAATCGAAGCGGAAGGAGTTGAAGCCCACCACCAGCTGCGCGGCCCGCATGCGGGCAAAGAGCTCCGGCAGGGCCTCCTGCGTATAGGTGAAGAAATCGTCGGCCCGGCTGTCATAGGCCACGGCGATGCTCACGCCCATGCGGTCGGCCCTGTTCCAGCCGCCCACCTCGGCGGCGCTGCGCCGGGTCTCCACGTCGAAGACCAGATAATGTTCCGGCGGCCTGCCCACCGCGCCCACACCGGGCTCGGGACGGACACGGACGTTGCCCGCATCACCGACAGCTACGGCGGGAGCCATGAGCCCCGGCTTTTGCATAATCGACAGGGTGGCTGTTGCCGCCGTGGCCCCGCCGGTCTTCCGTCCTGCCACCGGGGATGACTGGGGCGGAAGGGCCACCTGTTTGCCGGAAGGCTTCCCGGCTGCGGCGGATGCTCTGGTCTGCGGGCTCGTACCGGCCACAAAGACCTCTCCTCCGCGGCCCTCGATACGCTCCTCCTGCGAAGGAACGCCTTCCGAAGCCACCGTCCCGGCTCCTCCGGCTCCAGCGGCGCTTGTCCGGGCACCCGGCCCGGCCTGTCCCGCAGCTCCCGCCGGGGCCGTGGTAGGGGCCTGTCCGGCCCAGGCCGCCATGATGGCCGCCATGTCCGGCACGGGCGGCGGCACCGGGGCCGCGGGCTCGTCCACAGGTTGGGGCGGCAGCAGTTCCGGCGGCGGGCTGATGCGCAGGTCGGCGCACAGGGCCTCGCCCTCGGCATCCGCACCGGGCGCCAGCAGATCGCGGATCAGGCGCAGGGCCCCGGCCTTGCTGATGGGCCGGTTGCCAGAGCCGCACTTGGGCGAATGCACGCAGGAAGGACAGCCTTCCTCGCAGGGGCAGGCCTCGATGACCGCCGCACAGACCTCCAGCAGCTCGCGGGCATGGCCGAAGGCCTGACGCGTCAGGCCCGCGCCGCCGGGCAGGCCGTCATAGATGAAGACGCAGGCCAGGCCGGTCTGGGGATGGAGCGGGATGGAGATGCCGCCGAAGTCGTTGCGGTCGGCCATGACCAGCAGGGGCAGCATGCCGATGGCCGTATGCTCGCAGGCATGGATGGAGCCCATGAAGTGCACGAAATCCTCTTCCAGACGCTGGCGGCAGCTCTCGGGGATGACGTACCACAGGCCCTCGGTCTCAAAGATCTGCGGCGGCGCTTCCAGCGGCACGATGGTCAGCAGGCGGTTGTCGCGCGTACTGCGCTTCTCGTAACCGGTGATGGTGTCGATGATGCGCAGCCGCCCCCGGCAGACCACGCCGCGCCCCAGGGGACGGCGCTCCAGCTCTTCAAGGATGTCCGTGCTCTTGTGGCCGCGCACCCGCGTGAACCAGTCCACTTTGGCCTGACGGGCCCGCACCCGCCCCTCTGCCGGGTCCATCTCCTCGATGACATAGCTGCGGCCCCGGTGCAGGTAGACCGCGCCCACATGGGTCTCGCGCCAGGCCCGGAAGCCGTCCACGGAACCGATGACCGTGCCCTCGCTGTCCTCGATGACGAAGCTCCGGCCCGTCCCGCGCAAGTCCACCAGCCGCTGCGGCCGCTTGCGGGCGGCCAGCCACTGGCTGCCGTCGGCGGAGAGCAGCAGGCGCCCCTGGGCCGCCAGATCGCGCAGGGCCTCCTGCGCCGGGGCCGGGGCCAGCCAGGGATCGCGGGCGGACAGGGGCAGCTCGGCGGCCGCGCACTCCAGATGCCGGGCCAGGATGACCTCGTTCCAGGGGTTGACCACGGCCTTTTCCGCCGGACGGCTGAAAAAGTCTTCGGGGTGGCTCATGAAATACTGGTCCAGCGCGTCCTCGCCCGCCACCAGCACCACGGCCGACTCCTGCTGCGCCCGGCCCACGCGCCCGCCCCGCTGCAGGGTGGACATGATGGTGCCCGGATAGCCCACCAAAATGCAGACATCCAGCCCGCCGATGTCGATGCCCAGCTCCAGGGCGCTGGTGCTGACCACGGCCAGCAGCTCGCCCGAGGCCATGCGGGCCTCGATCTGGCGGCGTTCCTCGGGCAGGAATCCCGCACGATAGGCGGAGATGCGGCCCGCCCACGGCCCGGAAAGGCTCCCGGCCCACAGGCTGACCAGCTCGGTCATGCGGCGGGAACGGCAGTAGACGATGGTGCGCAGCTTGCGCGCCAGCGCGGCCCGCAACAAATCGATGGCCGCCGTGGCCGGGCTCTGGTCGGGATCGAGGAAGACGTAATGCCGTGCGCCCTGCGGCGCGCCGGACTGGTCCACCACCACGGGCGGCTGGCGGCCGGGCAGCAGGTCGAGGCCGGAGAGCGACGCGGCCAGCTCGCCGGGATTGCCCACCGTGGCCGTGCAAAAAACATAGGACGGCGTAGCGCCGTAATGGGCGGCCAGCCGGTTGAGGCGGCGGAACACGCCCGCCATGTGCGCCCCGAACACGCCGCGGTAGGTGTGGGCCTCGTCCACCACGATGTGGGACAGCCCGGCCAGGAAGGGGGCCCACTGCTCATGGTGCGGCAGCAGGGCCAGGTGCAGCATCTCGGGATTGCTGATGAGCACCGTGGGCGGGTCGCGGCGGATCTTGCGCCGGAAATGGTCGCTGGTGTCGCCGTCGTAAAGGGCGGCCGTGGGCCGGGCCTCCTCGGGCCAGCCGGAGACCAGGCGCTGCAGCCCGGCCAGCTGGTCCTGGGCCAGGGCCTTGAGCGGGAAAAGATAGAGGGCGCGGGCCTCGCTGTCGCGCAGATGGCGCTCCAGCACCGGCAGATTATAGATGAGGCTCTTGCCGCTGGCCGTGGGCGTGGCCACCACCACGGAATGCCCGGCGCGGATGTGGTCCGTGGCCAGGGCCTGATGGCTGTAAAGGCCGCTCAGACCGCGCTCCTCCAGCGTGCGCCAGATGGCCGCGGGCCAGGGCAGGCGGCTTTCCGCATAGACGGCCGCCCGCGCGGGCTCGCAGCGGTGATGCCGTACCTGCGGCCCCAGCTTGTCCGAGGCCAGCAGGGCCCGGACGTATTCAGCGACGCCCATGACGGGCCTCCCTGGCGATCATAGCCCCGGCCGCCGTACTGCATGCCGTCAAACAGGGCCGGGCATGGAGGCTCCGGCGCATGCACAGCCGGGGAAAGGCTGCCGGTGCTCCGGACAAATCCCCGGCCCTGTGCGAGCGCAGCGGTCTCCGGGCGGGGAAGAAGGCAAAGACAGGGAGGGGCGCCGCCCCTCCCCGCCATGATCTTTCTGAAGCAGCCAAGGCTATTTGCTGTCCTTGAGGGCTTCACGGATGCGGCACACGCCGCACATGTCGCCGGACGAGGTGGGATAGCCGCAACTGGTGCAGGGCGCCAGTTCCACGCCCTCTTCGGCCTCGCGCCGAGCGAACACCGGCCGGGCGCGGGCCAGGAAGCCCTGATAGAAGTCCAGTTTGCGGCCGGGCATGGCCGCTTCCAGACGCTGCAACAGGGCCTTGAGCGTGCTGAAGCTGGCGCCGGGGCTGTAGGGGCAGGGGGCATAGTGGTGCTCGATGCCCATGAGGAAGGCGTAGTTGGCGGTCTCGAACTCCGTCAGGCGCCACAGGGGCTTGACCTTGCGGGCAAAGCCGTCTTCGCCGTCCAGGCGCGGGCCCTGGTCCGAAAGATAGGCCGTGTCCCAGCGCAGGGTATTGCTGAACAGGCGCGCCACCTCGTCATCCAGGTTGTGGCCCGTGGCCAGGGCGTCGAAACCTTCGTCCAGGGCCACCTTGTTGAAGAAATGCCGTTTGATCTTGCCGCAGGCCGAGCAGACGGGACGGTTGAGGCGCTCCTTGACCAGCGGGATGGCCAGGCCCTCGGCGGCCAGTTCCTTGACCATGAGCTTCAGGCCGTGCTTGGCGCAAAAGCGCTCCACCACGCCGCGGGCCACGGGCGAGGATTCCGGGATGCCCAGGTCGATGTGCAGGCCGGTGACGTCATAGCCCTGCCGGGAAAGCTCCAGCATCAGGGCCAGCGAATCCTTGCCGCCCGAAAGGGCCACCAGGATGCGTTCGTCACGGGTGAAGAGCTTTTGGCCTTCGATGCCCTTTTCCACCTGACGGGCAAAGAACTTGAGGTAACAGTCGGGGCAGAAGGCGGCGTTGTGGCTGCGCAGGGCCACCACGGCCGTCGCCTTGCAGATCTTGCATTTCAATGGCGTCTTCCTTGGAAAGAGTGGATGCCCCGGCGTGCTCCGGCGGCATGTCATGGCAAAAACAGGAAAAATGCCCGCACGGGGCCTTTCCTGTATAAGAAACATCCCGCCCGGCGTCCAGACGACGGC
>OGNF01002359.1_pt1 | contig 14408 bp, 13 predicted proteins | sample 1573321 | NCBI WGS metagenome assembly OGNF01 (sample SAMEA2581911, study PRJEB24529) | metagenome | biome: Human gut stool | place: China | collected 2011
CCTGCCGCACGCTCATGCCCTGCGCCTGCTTGAGGGCGTGGTCGAGGAGCAGGCGCAGGGCATGAGCGTGCGGCAGGAGGACAAGGCCTTTATTGCCACGCTCTACAAATATATGTTCGTCGGTCTCATGCTCGACTGGATCAAAAGCGACATGAAGGGCGACCCCGCGCTCATCGTGGAGCGGCTCGAGCAGGTCATCCACGGCAGCGTTTCCGCCGCGCTCGGGCGGCTGCGGACGGACAAGCCGGTTTTATCAAACCAGGCAGAATGATAAAATTTTATACAGCTTTGCGCCGCGTGATAAGTTTTTTATCACGGGGCGTTTTCTGCCGATTGTTCTTTTTTCAAAAGCGCGGTATGCTTTCCCCATCAAAAGGAAAACCTACCGTCGCCCGGCTCCCAAGGTCGAACGTGTTTCGTGAGCCGGCGGCCGAAGCAGAAAGATCGAAAGGAGAAATGATCCATGTATTATTCCAGCGGCAACTATGAAGCCTTTGCCCGCCCCAAAAAGCCCGAGGGCGTGGACAACAAATCCGCCTACATCGTCGGCAGCGGCCTGGCGGCCCTGACCGCCGCGTGCTATCTCGTCCGCGACGGACAGATGAAGGGCGAGCGCGTGCATATCCTTGAGAAAGGCCCCACCGCAGGCGGCGCCTGCGACGGCTGGAAATTCGAGAACATCGGCTACGTCATGCGCGGCGGCCGCGAGATGGACAACCATTTCGAGGTCATGTGGGACCTGTTCCGCTCCATCCCCTCCATCGAGACCGAGGGTGTGAGCGTGCTCGATGAGTACTACTGGCTCAACAAGGAAGACCCCAACTACTCCCTCTGCCGCGCGACCGTCAACCGCGGTCAGGACGCGCACACCGACGGCAAGTTCGACATCTCCGACAAGGGCGCGATGGAGATCATGAAGCTCTTCTTCACCCCCAACGAGGACCTGCAGGACAAGCGTATCACCGACTTCTTCGACGACGAGGTGTTCAATTCCAACTTCTGGCTCTACTGGCGCACGATGTTCGCCTTTGAGAACTGGCACAGCGCGCTGGAGATGAAGCTCTATATCCAGCGCTATATCCACCACATCGGCGGACTGCCCGACTTCACGGCGCTGCGCTTCACGAAGTACAACCAGTATGAGTCCATGATCCTGCCGATGGTCAAGTACCTCGAGGGCTTCGGCGTGCAGTTCCACTTCGGCGTGCAGGTGACGAACGTGGAGTTCGACTGCAAGAGCGGCCGCAAGGTCGCCAAGCGCATCGACATTCTTGAAAACGGCGCGGCGAGCGCCATCGACCTCACCGAGAACGACCTTGTGTTCATCACCAACGGCGGCTGTGTGGAAAACTCCTCGATGGGCAGCCAGAACACCCCCGCGCCCTACAACACCGAGATCAAGGAGGGCGGCGGCTGGGATATGTGGCGCAAGATCGCCGCGCAGGACCCCGCCTTCGGCCACCCCGACAAGTTCTGCTACGATCCCGAGCAGACCAACTGGATGAGCGCCACCGTCGAAACGCTCGACCAGCGTATCATCCCCTATATCACCAAGATCTGCAAGCGCGACCCGTTCTCCGGCAAGGTCGTCACCGGCGGCATCGTGACCGTGAAGGATTCCTCCTGGCTCATGAGCTGGACCATCAACCGTCAGCCGCAGTTCCGCTCTCAGCCCAAGGACCACTGCCTCGTGTGGGTCTATTCCCTCTTCACCGACAAGCCCGGCGACTTCGTCAAGAAGCCCATGCGTGAGTGCACCGGCAAGGAGATCTGCATGGAGTGGCTCTACCACCTCGGCGTGCCCGTGGAGCAGATCGAGGATATGGCGGAGAACAGCGCCAACACCGTGCCGGTCATGATGCCGTATATCGACGCCTTCTTCATGCCGCGCGCCTACGGCGACCGTCCGAAGGTCGTGCCCGACGGGGCCGTGAACTTCGCCTTCCTCGGTCAGTTTGCCGAGACGCCGCGCGACACCATCTTCACCACCGAGTATTCCATGCGCACGGGCATGGAGGCCGTCTACACCCTGCTGAACATCGACCGCGGCGTGCCCGAGGTCTGGGGCAGCGTGTACGATGTGCGCGACCTGCTCGACGCGACCGTGAAGCTGCGCGACGGCAAGAAGCCCATCGACATGGAGCTGAACCTCGTGGAAAAAATGGCGCTCAAGAAGGTGCTCGGCAAGATCGAGGGCACCGACATCGAAAAGCTCCTCAAGGAGTACCACATCATCTGATACCGTTTCCACGCGATCTTCTCACAGCGAAAGCGAGACGCGGAGCCCGGTTTGGGCTTCGCGTCTCGCTGTTTTCTTTTGTTATCTCCGTCCCGCAAGGCAGCAGAGCAGGAACACGAGCAGATTGCAGAGCACCACGCTCGCGCCGACCGGCGTGGAGAGGAGGTACGAGGCGATCAGCCCCGTGCAGAAGCACACCACGCTCAGTGCGCCCGCGCACACGACCACCGCGCGAAAGCTCTTGAAAATGCGCATGGCCGAGAGCGCGGGGAAGATAATGAGGCTGGAGATGAGCATGGCGCCCATCATGCGCATTCCGAGCACGACCGTCAGCGCCGTGAGCAGCGCGAGGAGCGAATGGTAGGCGCCCACCTTCACGCCCGTCGCGCGGGAAAAGCTCTCGTCGAACGTGACGGCAAAGAGCCGGTGATAGAAGAGGATAAAGAGCGCCAGCACGGCAGCCGCCAGCGTCACCGAGAGCGCCACGTCGCCGCGCGACATGGCGAGGATGCTGCCGAACATATAGCTGTCCACATCCGTGGTCATGCCCGTGGTGAGACTCGTGACCACAATGCCGATGGCGAGCGCCGAGGCCGAGAGCACCGCGATGGCGGCGTCTGCCCCGATGCGGCTATGCTCCGCGATGCGCAGCAGCAGGAAGGCCGAAGCCACCACGACCGGCACGGAGAACGCCAGCGGCGCGAAGCCGCAGGCGACCGCGACCGCCAGCGCACCGAAGCTGACGTGGGAGAGACCGTCGCCGATCATCGAGTAGCGCTTCAAAACGAGCGGCACACCGAGCAGCGCCGCGCAGAGCGAGACGAGGATGCCCACGGCGAAGGCCCGCAGGATAAAGGGATAGGTGAACATTTCCAGCAGCAGACTCACAATACACCTCCAAACCGCTTGCCGGCGGGGGAAGCAAGATACTCCGCCACCGTGCCGAAAAACCAGCCGTCGCGCCCGATGTGCAGGATCGTGTGCGCCTCGCGCAGCGCGCCGCGCATATCGTGCGTGACCATGATGACCGCCATCTTCTCTTTTTCGTTGAGATAGCGCAGGGTCTTATAGAGATCCTGCGTGGCGGCGGGGTCGAGACCCGTGACCGGCTCGTCCAAAATGAGCAGGCGGTCCGCCGCGCACAGGGCGCGCGCGAGCAGCACGCGCTGCTGCTGTCCGCCGGAAAGCTCGCGGTAGCAGCGGTTCTGCAGCTCCAGCACGCCGAGCTTGCCCATGTTCATCAGCGCCGCGCTCTTCTCCGCGGCGGAGTAGAAAAAGTGCAGCCCGCGCTTGTTGGCAAAGCCCGAGAGCACGACCTCGCTCACCGTAGCGGGAAAATCGCGCTGCGCGCTCGTCTGCTGCGGAAGGTAGCCGATGGCGCCCGCGCGCTGCGCGGGGCAGTCGATCGTGCCGGCGAGCGGAGGAAGCAGCCCGAGCAGGCTTTTCATCAGCGTCGACTTGCCGCTGCCGTTCTCGCCCACCACGCAGAGGTAATCCCCCGCGCGGACGGTAAACGTCAGATGCTCGAGCAGCGCGCGGTGCTCGTAGCCGAGGCTTGCGTCACGGCACGCAAGCAGAATATCCCGATCCATCACAGCAAGCCTCCTTTCAAAGCCTCGTAATTTCGCTGCATCAGCGTTAAATAGGTCTCGCCCGCGTCGAAGTCCGTGCGCGAGATGGTCTGCATCGACCACAGCCGTTCGATGCGCGCGCCGGTGCATTCGCTCACCGCCTCCGCGACCTTCTGGCTGCTCAGGTCGATGGTGTAGACGACCGGAATGTGCTCGTCGTTCACCTTGTCGATGAGGTACTTGAGCGTGGCGAGGCTCGGCTCGGTGTCGCCCGAGCAGCCGTGGAACGCCGCGCGGTAATGGAGGTCGTATTCCTCACAGAAATATAAAAACGGAAAGCGGTCGGCAAAGATCAGCAGATCGCGCACGGCGCTCGCGCGCAGGGCGCGGAGGTCCGCATCGAGAGCTTCAAGCTGCGCGCAGTAGTCCTCGCAGTTCGCGCGGTAGAGATCGGCGTTTTCCGCGTCCGCCGCGCAGAGCGCGTCGGCGACGGCGCGGCAGAGCTTGATGGCGTTTTTCGGCGACGTCCAGATGTGTTCATCGTACTCGACCTCATCGCTGTCGTCATGGTCATGCTCCGCATGGTCGTGAAGCTCGTGGTCATGGTCATGCGCGTGGTCGTGGCTGTCCGCGCCCTGCATCCCCTCGGAGAATTCCTCCTCGCGGGCATCGACAAAGTCCATCATGCGCAGCACCGTGCCGATGTCCTCGCCCACGGCGTCGAGCATATCGTCCGCCCAGACCTCGCCCTCGCCGCCGTTGTAGATGAAGACGTCGGCGCGCGAGATGGTCACGGCGTCGAGCGGGGTCGGCTCAAAGCTGTGCGCCTCGCGGCCCGGTGCGAGCAACAGCGTCACGTCCGCGCGGTCTCCCGCGACGGCGCGGGCAAAATCGTAGTAGGGGAAGAGCGTCGTCACGACGCGCAGCCGCCCGTCGTCCGCCGATCCCTCCCGCACGGCGCAGCCGCCGAGCGAAAGCAAAAGCACGAGCGCGAGCAGCGCGCCGACGAGCCGTATCCTGTTTTTCCTCACCGTCACGGCGTGCCCACCTCCCCGAAAAGACTGTTTTTCCAATCATACCATGCTTTTGCGGATTATCAAGTGATTTGTAATGAAATCGTCACACTTTCCCGCCGCGCCCTATGCTATAATAGCCACACCAGAGGATTTCATTCCAGCTTATTCTGTGAGGAGGCGCTGACCATGAAGCGTATGTTTTCTTTTTTCCTTGCCCTTGCGCTGCTCGCCGTGCTCAGCGGCTGCGGAAAGCAGGAGCCCACCCCGAGCAAGCCCGACGAGCCGACGCCACCGCCGGAGGAGGGCATCACGCTCGCGGAGCTGAATGTGGAATTTGTTGCGGGCGACCGTGACACAGACGCGCTGATGCAATTAAAGAAGGAACTGCCGCCGCTGCTCATCGGCGCACTCGCCGACGAGGGCGTGACGGTCGGCAGGGTCAACGTGACCTTCGGCGCGAGCGACGAGGCCACCGCCGACGCGCTCGCGCGCGGCTCGGTGCAGGTCGGCTTCATGCCGCTGGAGACGTATCTGGCGCACGAGGACACGCTGCGGCTGGTCTCTGTGCCGGAGGAACCCGCCGGCGACACGGAGCGTGTCGGGCTGTATTTCCCGGTCTCCGACCAGAACCGCACGCTGCGCGCGGCGTTTGAAAAGGACGCGGCGGGCGGCGGCGCGCTGCACGCGTGGGAGACGCTGCTCGGCAGCTTCTGGATGGATAATGGGAGCGACCCCGTGTTCGCCGTGCCTGTGGATGACGATGTGGCCCGGCGGTTTCTCGACAGCATGATGGACGTGAACGCCAATGGCATGACGGCGGACAGCATTCCGCGCCTGACAGAGTACGTCAGCGCGGATGAGGTGTTCTCCACTGCGGATCTTGTGGTGCTGCACGGTGAGGCTCCGGATGAGGCGCTTTGGATGGAGATCTACGGCTGCACGGTCGGTGGCGAGACGGTGTCCGTCAGTACCGCTGACGCCATCGTCGGCGGCGACGAGTTCGCTGCGGCGCTGCTTGCCGCGCTGGAAAAACTCAGTGCGGACGAGACGGCACAGACGGTGTTGCGGCTCTACGATGGAGACGGTGTGCGCTACGGTGGGGCCGACACGCAGGCTGTGGAATTTGCGCAGTATCTGCTCGGCAATACAGAGGGCGTTTACCAGCTCACGAGCGAGTAAAAGAGAAACGCGCGGCGACGCCGCGCGTTTCTTAGCCTCTGCACAGGCTCAGATCATCATCTGTATCCCGTTGTCCTCAATGCCGATCTCGATTTTCGGCACACCGGGGGCGTATTCGCCGTCGAGCGTCCAGGGAATGCTGCCGTCGCTCTCCGCCGTGACATGGCGGACATGGCGGAAGATGAGCGCGTTGCTCGTTTCGTATTCCTCGTAAACGATGGCGCGGATGGTGCGCTGGAGCTGCAGCGGTGTTTTCGGCACGGGCACGAGCATCAGCTCAAACTGCCCGTCGCACAGGTCCACCGCGTCGGGTGAGAGCTTCATCAGTCCCGCGATGGAGGTCGAGTTGCATACCGCGCCGAAGAGGTACTCGCCCTCGAACACCTCGCCGTCGGCGGTAATCTTCATGGGATAGGGGCAGAGCGTTTCAAGGTCCTTCACGCCCTCGAGAAGATAGGCAAAGTGGCCGAACATATTCTTGATGTCCTGCGGCACGGTGTAGGCCGTGCGCGTGAACGCGCCGAAGGACGCGACGTAAACGAAGTTCTTTTCATTGAACACGCCCACGTCCAGGTCGCGCGGCTGAAGGCGCATGGCGCTCTGCGCCGCGAGCGCGGGATCGGAGGAAATGGACAGGCTTGCCGCGAAGTCGTTCGTGCTGCCGCCGGGCAGGTAGCTCAGCGGCGGACGCTTCTCCCGCGGCAGGCGCATGATGCCGTTGACCGTCTCGTTGAGCGTGCCGTCTCCGCCGTGGCAGACGACGAGATCGAAATCTCCGCCGAAGCGCTCGGCCAGCTCGGTCGCGTCGCCGTGCCGCCGCGTCTCCGCCACGCGGACCAGATAGCCCGCCTTGGAGAAGATCGAAACGGCGTCGAACAGCGGCGCGCGCGATTTCGTCTTGCCCGCGCGGGGATTGACGATGAACAGCAGCTTCTTTTCCACAGCATTCATCCTTTCTGCGAACGGAAAAAGTTTGAAGATTCGGTTAATTTTAGTATAGCACAGAAATTGCGCTATTGCAATTCCACAATAATCATAGTATGCTAAGCTTGATCTATTCTGAATACGGGCAGGCACTGTGCCAGCCGAGGGCAAGGGAGGAAACATGAAGCAGAAAACCTATCTTCACTGGGGCGTGACCATTACCGCCGCGGCCTGCGCCATTCTCGTGTTTTACGACACCTTCTTTCAGGACGGCGTGCTGTTTATTTTTATAGAAAAGCTCTTCGGCATCCTCAAGCCCGTGCTTTACGGTCTTGCGATGGCCTACCTGCTCACGCCCATCGTGGACTTTTTCGACCGTCTCCTCCGCGACAGGCTCGGCGTCAAGCGCGCCGGACTGATGCGCTGCCTGAGCATCCTTGTGACCTGGCTCCTTGCGCTGGGACTTGTGTATCTGCTCTTCAGCATCCTGATCCCCGAGCTGGTCGCGAGCGTATCGCTGCTCTTTTCCAATCTCGAGAGCTATTACCGCACCATCTACACCTGGGTCACGCAGCTTGTGGAGGACAATCCCTACATCTCCGAGCGCGTGCTCACGCTGGTCCGTGATTACTACAATGAGCTGGTCGACTGGGTGAAGAACACCGTCATTCCCGGCGCGCAGGTCGCCATCGTCGCCGTGACCGGCGGCGTGCTGAGCGTGCTGGTCTTTGCCAAGGACCTGCTCGTGGGCATCGTCGTTTCCGTTTACATCCTCGCCCGCAAGGAGACCTTCGGCCTCCACACGCGCAAGCTGCTCTACTCGCTCGTCTCCGCGCCGCACTATGAGCGCGCGCTGCGCGCCACCCGCGAGGCCGACCGCATCTTCTCCGGCTTTGTGCGCGGCAAGCTGCTCGACTCGCTCATCATCGGCATTCTGTGCTTCATCGTCTGCTCGATTTTGAAGTTCCCCTACACGCCCATCATCGCGGTCTTTGTGGGCGTGACGAACGTCATCCCCATCTTCGGTCCCTTCCTCGGCGCGATCCCCAGCGCGTTTTTGATCCTGCTCGTGAGCCCCCGCCAGTGCCTCTACTTTATCATTTTCATCATTGCCCTCCAGCAGTTCGACGGCAACATCCTCGGCCCCAAAATTTTGGGCGAGACCGTCGGCATTTCGAGCTTCTGGATCGTCGTCGCCATCCTTGTCGGCGGCGGCTTCGGCGGCGTGCTGGGTATGTTCCTCGGCGTGCCGGTATTCGCCTGCATCCACTCCGCCGTGAGCTTCCTGTGTGAATCGTCCCTGCGCAAAAAGGGCGTGACGGACGACGCGATATTTGCGCCCCGTCGGGTTTTGACGGGCACGACCACAACACCAAAAGGAGAAAACCATGAATAAGCGCATCCTCACCCTGTTCCTTTCCCTGACTCTGCTCCTCTCCCTCGCCGCCTGCGGCGGGAACGCCGACACGACCGACGCGCGGCGCGACACGAACGAGATCGTCGTCGGCATCGCGCAGGACCTGGAAAACAGCCTTGACCCCTACACCTCCGTCACCGCCGCGAACCGCGAGGTGCTGTTCAACGTGTTTGAGGGCCTCGTCAAGCCCGACGCGGACGGCAACCTGAGCCCCGCCGTCGCCGAACGCTGGGAGATCTCCGACGATCAGCTCACTTATACGTTCCATCTCCGCCCCGGTGTGAAGTTCCACGACGGCAGCGAGGTCACGGCAATGGATGTCGCATGGTCGATCGACAAGGCCATGCAGTCCGGCAGCTGGAAGGCGCTGGACAATATCGACGCCGTGAATATCGGCGATACCTTCTCCGTTGTGCTCAAGGCTGCCGACAGCGATTTCCTCTCCTACATGACGCTGGCCATCACACCGGAGAACCACGCCGACGGCGCGGACCCGGTCGGTACCGGTCCGTTCAAGTTTATCTCCCGCGCCGCGCAGCAGAATCTTGTGCTGGAGCGCTTCGCCGACTACTGGGGCGAGGGCGCCAAGGTGGACAAGGTCACCTATCAAATTTATGAGAATGCCGAGGCGCTGGTCATGGCGCTCAAGAGTGGCGCGGTGGACATCTGCGCCCACCTGACCGCCACGCAGGCAAACCAGCTCACCGAGAGCTTTGACATTCTCGAGGGCACCATGAACCTCGTGCAGGCCGTGTATCTCAACCACGCCTACGAGCCGCTTGCGAACGAAACGGTGCGCAAGGCGCTGTGCTATGCGCTCGACCGCGAGCAGGTCTTTGACGTTGTGGCCGACGGTCACGGCACGGCGGTCGGCAGCAGCATGTACCCCAACTTCCGCAAGTATTTCCTGCCCGAGCTTGCCGACCTCTATCCGCATGACACGGAAAAGGCCAAGGCGATGCTCGCCGAGGCGGGCTATCCCGACGGCTTTGACCTCACCATCACCGTTCCCAGCAACTACCAGCCGCACATGGACACCGCGCAGGTCGTTGCCGAGCAGCTCCGCGCCATCGGCGTGAACGTGACCATCGACCCCGTCGAGTGGGCGAGCTGGCTGGAGAACGTCTATTCCGGCCGCCGCTATCAGGCTACCGTTGTCGGCGTGGACGCCAGCACCCTGACTGCCCGCGCCATGCTCGAGCGCTTCACCTCTACGGCGAGTAATAATTTCACAAATTATTCCAACGCAGAATACGATGAAGCCTTTGCCGCCGCCATCCGCGCCGCGACCGACGAGGAAGCGACCGCCCAATACCTCCGCTGCGAGGAAATTTTGGCCGAGACTGCCGCGAACGTTTACATTCAGGACCTCGCGGACCTCGTCGCCGTGCGTAAGGGTCTCAGCGGCTACCGCTTCTACCCGCTCTACGCCATCGACCTGAGCACCGTGGCCTACACCTGACGAAAATCCGAGGGCAGACGCCCTGACCGACAAAGCGAGGCGAACACCATGCGTTATACAGCGAAAAAAATCGCAACGATGCTGCTGACGATGGTGATCGTCTCGTTTTTGACCTTCGTTGCCTTCTCCCTCCTCTCCGGCGACGCGGCGACGCGCCTGCTCGGTACGGAGGCGACTCCCGAGCGGCTTGAGGCCCTGCGCATCGAGCTGGGGCTGAACGACCCGCTTCTCGTGCGCTACGGCCGCTGGCTGTGGGATGCGCTGCGCGGCGACCTCGGCACCTCGTACCGCTACGGACAGAGCGTGAGCTCGCTCATCGCGCAGCGGCTGGGTCCCACGCTGACGCTCACGGCGCTCGCGTTCGCGCTCATCGTGGCGGTCTCCATTCCGCTCGGCGTGCTGTCGGCCAAATACGCCGGCGGCCGGCTCGACCGCGCGCTGACCGTGATCAATCAGGTCGTGATGGCGGTGCCGCCGTTTTTCACCGGCATCCTCTTTACCTATCTCTTCGGCCTTGTGCTGCATCTGTTCATCGCGGGCGCGTTCCCTGCGGGCGGCGTGGGGCATTACATCGGTTATCTCTTCTTCCCCGCGCTCGCGGTCGCGCTGCCGCGTATCGCCATGACGGTCAAGCTCCTGCGCACGTCGATCTTAGACGAGGCGCAGCGCGACTACGTCCGCACCTCCATGAGCCGCGGACGCTCGCGCAGCGGCATCCTCTACCGCCATGTGCTGAAAAACACGCTCGTGCCGGTCCTGACCTTCCTCGCCATGACGGTCGCCGATCTGCTCGCGGGCAGCGTCGTCATCGAGCAGGTGTTCGCCGTTCCCGGTCTCGGGCGTCTGCTGCTGACCTCCATTGAGGGGCGCGACGAGCCGGTCGCGCGCGCCATTGTCGTGCTGCTGGCCTTCGCGGTCATTCTCTGCAACCTCGCCGCCGATCTGCTCGCGCGGCGCATCGACCCGCGGCTCGGCTCCGGAGCGGGAGGTGCGGCATGAGAAAAAACACCTTCCTGCGCGTGGGCCTCGTGCTCACGGCGCTGGTCGTCGGCTTCATTGTCCTCGGCCTTTTCTGGACGCCCTACTCCCCCAACGCCATGGACTTTTCGCGCCTGCTGCCGCCGTCCGCCGCACATCCGATGGGCACGGACAAATTCGGCCGCGACATTTTGAGCCGCGTTATGGTCGGCGCCGGTGACACGCTGCTCATCGCGCTCGGTACCGTCGCCATCGGCACCGTGGTCGGCACGCTCGTCGGCGCGCTGACCGGCTGGTACGGCGGCTGGGTGGACGAGCTGCTCATGCGCTTGAACGACGCGCTCGCGTCGTTTCCGAGCATTCTCATTCTGCTCGTGCTCGTGAGCCTGCTCGGCGGCGGGCGGGAGCACATGACGCTTGCGCTCGGCATCGTCTTTATCCCAAGCTACGCGCGTATCGTGCGCAGCGAGTTTGCCCGCGCGCGCGCGCAGAACTACGTCCATTCGGCGGAGCTGATGGGCGCGTCCACCGCGCGCATCCTCTTTGTTCACATTCTGCCGAACATCTGGCACACGCTCGTCTCCGCCATCACCATCGGCTTCAACAACGCCGTGCTCGCCGAGGCGGCGATGAGCTACCTCTCCATCGGCGTTTCGCCCGACGAGGCGAGCCTCGGCTATATGCTCTCGGAGTCGCAGAGCATGCTCGACTCCGCGCCGTGGTACGCGCTCGGCACGGGCGCGGTCATTGTGCTGCTGATTCTCGGCGTGAGCCTGATCGGCGAGGGCCTGCAGCGCGGCGAGAACTGATTTTCAGAAAGGAGATGCCCCCATGGTCGAGATCCATGATCTGCACGTCCGCTTTCACGGTGCCTCGCGCGAGGCCGTGGCGGGCATCGACCTGACCATCCGCGACGGCGAGGTCGTCGGGCTCGTGGGCGAGAGCGGCAGCGGCAAGACCGTGACCGCCATGACGCTCTCGGGCCTCATCGAGCGCAAAAAGGTCACGCTCTCCGGCGAGGTGCGCTTCGACGGGCGCGATATCCTGCGCCTGCCCCGCGCGGAGCTGCGCGCCATCCAGGGCCGCGAGCTCGGCGTGGTCTTTCAGGAGCCGATGACCGCGATGGACCCGCTCATGCGCATCGGCCCGCAGGTCGAGGAGGCGCTGGCTGTCCACACGCAGCTGACGAAGGAGCAGCGCCGCGCGCGTGCGCTCGAGGCGCTGCGCGATGTGGACCTCCCCGCGCCGGAGGAAATTTACCGCAAGTACCCGCACGAGTGCTCCGGCGGTCAGCTCCAGCGCGTGATGATCGCTGCAGCCATCGTCACCGATCCGCATTTGCTGCTGCTCGACGAGCCGACCACCGCGCTCGACGTGACCGTGCAGGCACAGATCCTCGCGCTGCTCCGCCGTCTCAACCGGGAGCGCGGCATTTCGATGCTGCTCATCTCGCACAATTTGCAGGTCGTGCGTCGCATCTGCTCGCGCGTTGCCGTGATGCAGCGCGGTCACATCGTTGAGGAGGGCGCGCCCGAGCAGCTTTTCACCGCGCCGCAGCACCCCTACACCGCCGAGCTCATCAACGCCATTCCGCGCCGCGTGCGCAGAGGTTAACGCCATGGACGACCTTGTTTTAGAAGTCAAAAGCCTTACAAGCTGGTACCGCGACACTGATGAGCATGGGCGGCGGCACGACCATACCGTGCTGCACGACGTGAGCTTCACGCTCCGCCGCGGCGAAATTTTGGGGCTCGTGGGCGAGAGCGGCACCGGCAAAACCACGCTGGTGAAGAATATCCTCGGTCTGGTCAAGACCCACACGGGCGAGATCATCCACTACACCAAGCGCCCGCAGATGATCTTTCAGGACCCCTACTCCTCGCTCAACCCCGCCTACACCGTCGGCTGGAGCTTAGAGGAGCCGCTGCGCATCTATGGCAAGTACGACGCCGCTGAGCGGCGCCGCCGCGTCGCGGAGATTGCGGAAAAGGTCGGTCTGCCCGCCGAATGCCTGACGCGCAGGCCGAACGAGCTTTCCGGCGGGCAGCGCCAGCGCGTCTCGATCGGGGTAGCGCTCATCCAAAAGCCGCGGCTCATCATTGCCGATGAACCGGTCAGCGCGCTCGACGTGACCATTCAGCGCCAGATTTTAGAGCTGATGCGCACGGTGCGCGACGAGCTTGGCATCTCGTTCCTCTTCATCTCGCACGACCTCAATGTGGTCTATCAGCTCTGCGACCGCGTGATGGTGATGAAGGACGGGCGCATCGTGGAGGAAAACACGGTGCAGGAGCTTTTTGAGCACCCGCAGCACGCCTACACGCGCGAGCTGCTCTCCGCCGCCGACTGAAAAGATGAAAGTGCTGCTTCTTCGCCATAAAAAACTGCATCTCTGGCTGCTCGCGGACCTTGCGTTCCTTGCGGCCTTTTTGCTCGCGCGTCAAAGCCGAGGCGCTATGAACGCCCTGACGGAGGGCTTCACGAATCCGCTGCGGCGCGCGATCGGACAGCTCTGCGAGCGCGTGCCCTTCTCCGTCGCGGAAAGTTTGTACGTCCTCGCGGCGCTGGGCTTTCTCGTCTTTCTCGTGCTGGGCGTGCGCGCCGTAGTGCGAAGCCGGCACAGAAGCGGCACAGTCTATGCGCTCGTGCTGGGACTGGTCAATGCCGTCGCGACGGTTTATGTTCTCTTCTGCCTGCTCTGGGGCGCGAATTACTACGCTGACAGCTTCACCGACAAAAGCGGCATCGATGTCGGGCCGGTCGCCGTCGACGACCTCGAGCGCGTGACGCGGCAATTCGCCGCGCTGGTGAACGAATACGCCGGAGACGTCCCCCGCGCCGCCGACGGCGCCTTTGCCGGCGACCGCGCGGAGATCCTCGCCTACGCGCCGAAGATCTACGAAAATCTGTATGAGGAATTTCCGTTCCTCGAAATGACCGACGTGCCGCCCAAGGCCATGCGCTTTTCCCGCGTGATGAGCGCGATGGGCTTCACCGGCTTTTACTTCCCGTTCACGGGCGAGTGCAACGTGAACGTCGATTTCCCCGCCGCCACGCTGCCCTCCACCGTCGCGCATGAGCTTTCTCACCGCCGCGGCATCGCGAGCGAGCAGGAGTGCAATTTTCTCGCCGTGCTCGCCTGCCTGCGCTGCGGCGACGCCGCCTACCGCTACGCGGGCGCGCTGTCGGGCTACATTTATCTTGCCAACGCGCTCTATTCCGCCGACGCGGAGCGCTGGCGCGCCGTGCGCGAAACGCTCGACGAGCGCGTGGTCGCCGACCTGCGCGCTTCCGGCGCCTACTGGGCGCAGTTTGAGGGGCCGGTGGACACAGTCTCCAACGCCGTCTACGACGGCTTTCTCAAAAGCTACGGCACCATCGGCGTCAAGAGCTACGGCGCCTGCGTCGACCTGCTGGTGGCGTATTTCAAGTGAAACAGAAGCGACTTGCAATGCAAGCCGGCTTCGCGCGTTTTCGTCTGCCGGCGCGAGTGCGCCGCCGCAAGCGTTTTGCGCAGCTAAACCTTGGCGGAGGGCGAATTCACTTCGCCCGAGCATTTTAATTCCCGATCCGGGATTCCAAAAAAGAAGCGGCTTGCAATGCAAACCGCTTCTGTTTTGGA
>OGNF01002364.1_pt1 | contig 14395 bp, 10 predicted proteins | sample 1573321 | NCBI WGS metagenome assembly OGNF01 (sample SAMEA2581911, study PRJEB24529) | metagenome | biome: Human gut stool | place: China | collected 2011
GCAGAATTTGCTCTGTTTGCGGTGCGGTTAAACAAAAAGAGCGGAACTCAATGACCGTGGGTCACAAATTCCGCTCGAATTTAATTGCCTGCGACGAAAAAACAAAGTTTGTTTTGTCAGAATATCAGCGCAAGGATTAACCGCTCCATAATATACAGAATCTATTGAGTCGGTTTTAACAACTAAAATACCATTACTTTTTAGATATAATCCAGCCTGGAAGCCACAAGGATAAACCTGTTGTTCATTTACCACATTTACATGTACAGTTTTTAAAAATATTAATCCGAATAGTTTTAAATCCATATTATAATTAGCGGGTTCGCCTGATATAAATGTAACTTCCTGATTAAAATCAGCACTTAATTCATTACCAGCTCTATTGACTGATGAGTTATAGACACTACCAGTAACAGGTACTGATAAATTAAAGGTTGTATTACTTTGTTCTGTGATATATATATTTTCAGGAAAATTTCTCTTAATATAACCGGTATATGTTACAACGCATAATAAAAGTGTTGTAAATATTGATGAAATAAATATATATTTAAAAATAAGTTTTCTCTTATACATACTAATCCTCATTTCTGTGCACTGCTTTTGCACATAACTGGTTTTTGTCTTATAAATATTATTTGCAGAAATACTTATTTTATATAAAGACTGAATGGTTAAATATAGTAAATAGTTTTGTCGTATTTTGTCGATAGTTGCGATGTGTTTTAATTGCTAAGGAATTATTATAATAGTATAATTATTACTGCGAATGTAGATGAGATATTTGTGAATTAACATATAAATACTAATCGCAAAAAGCATTTACAGATGTATTAATAATATTGTACAAGGTGAGGGGAAAATATGAATTCATTAAAGGTAGTTATAGCGGATGATAATGAAAAAATGGTAGACGTTATAAAAGAAGTTATTAATGATGAGCCTGACATGGAAGTGGTTGGAACGGCTGCTAATGGAGAAGAAACAATAAATATAATAAAAAATACTTCTCCTGATGTGGTTCTTCTTGATATTATCATGCCACAGCTGGATGGGATAAGTGTCATGCAAAGAATCAGAGATGACAAGACATGTGTCTCGCCTGCATTTATTATCATAAGTGCAGTTGGAATGGAGGATGTCACAGAGGATGCATTTGATAAAGGGGCAGCATATTATATTATGAAGCCTTTTGATAATGAAATGCTTATTAACCGTATTAAATACGTCGGAAAGGTACATAACGCACCAGCAGATAATAAAAGGAATATCGTGATTAAAGATACAGTTAATCATAAAAAATATGTTCTTGAAAATGAGATAACAGGCATGATACATGAAATAGGAGTGCCAGCACATATAAAGGGTTATCAATATCTGAGAGAATCAATTACACTCGCCGTCAATGATCCGGATATTATAAACAGTATAACAAAGATTCTATATCCAACTATAGCAAAAAAATTTGAAACAACACCAAGCAGAGTTGAGCGTGCAATAAGACATGCTATTGAAGTGGCATGGAACAGAGGCAATCCTGACGTGCTTAATAATCTTTTTGGTTATACAATAAGTAATGGCAAGGGAAAACCAACTAATTCTGAGTTTATAGCACTTATTGCCGACAATATCCGTCTTACACATCCGGCATGATGATAGTTATTCTTTGAAATATCAATATGAAAAATGTGAAAAAATGTTGAATTTAGTGCTTAAATCATAGATTTTTCCTTGAAATATTACAACTCCTATATTATAATATTAACGTATTTGTAAAAATGTTTTAACATAATTGTAATAAATAGGAGTTTATATGTATAGAAGAGCTTTAAAAACAGTTGCAGCAGCAGCACTTATAACATCAATCATGGGAACATCTGTATTTGCAGATGATCTTACTACATTAAAGAGTCAGCAGCAGGAGGCACAGCAGAAAGTTGATGACTTGACACAGCAGTTAGCATATCTTTTAAGTGAGATAGATAATCTTGAACAGGATATGGCTGATCTGGCTGATGAAGTAGATAGAACCAATGTTGAACTTGAGGAAGCAGAAAGAGTACAGAAAAAGCAGTTTGAGGATACTAAGTTAAGAATTCAGTATATGTATGAAGATCAGTCTGCATCTATGACTGAGGTCTTTCTTACTGCAGCTGATATGAGCGATGTTATCAACAAAGCAAGCTATATGCAGCAGGTATATGAGTATGATCGTAATAAGCTTGAAGAGATGGCTGATACAGCACGTTCCATTGCTGATTATAAGTCAACACTTGATAAGAAGCAGGCATCACTTGATGAGAAGCAGAAAGAGCTTACTAATAAACAGGCAACATTATATACAGCACTGGATAAGGCTAAGTCAGATAAGGAAGATGCCGATGCTAAGTATCAGGAGGCTGCTGATCTTGCAGAAAGAGCGGCCAGACAGAGAAGGGCTGCATCTGCGGCTGCTAACGCTTCTAAGGTGACAACAGTTTCATCTGTTCCAACAACAGCTAACAATAATTCAGCAGTTGCTTCAAAGATTGTATCAACTGCATATCAGTATATTGGAGTACCTTATAGAAGTGGTGGATCTTCACCAAGTGGATTTGATTGTTCAGGATTCACATCATACGTAATGGCACAGTGTGGAATCGGTGGAGTACCTCGTTCATCTGGTTCACAGGCATATGGTGGTGCATCTGTATCTGGAGGTATTAGTGCAGCACAGCCAGGCGATATCATATGTTATCCAGGTCATGTTGGTATATATATTGGTGGTGGCCAGATGATCCATGCATCTGTTCCTGGAGATTATGTAAAAGTTTCATCTGTTAATATTGGAATGAGTATTACAGCTGTAAGAAGATATTGGTAAAATGTATAGCATATATTGAATAAAATATTACATTGATAGTATGTAATTTGTTCAATATATGCTATAATATTAATCAGATATATATAAGTTACCAGAATAATTTTTGATATATGTTATTTATATAACATATAGAAAGGGGATTATATGAAGAATGTTTTGTTTATTGCTTCGGAAGCAGTACCTTTTATTAAAACAGGAGGATTAGCTGATGTAGTTGGTTCACTGCCAAAGTACTTTAACAAGGATGAGTTTGATGTCCGTGTTATGATTCCAAAGTATACATGTATACCATGGGAGTATAGGGAAAAGATGGTATATAAAACACATTTCTATATTGATCTTGCATGGCGTACACAGTATGTAGGCGTTTTTGAAATGGAGTATGACGGAGTTATATTTTATTTTATTGATAATGAATTTTATTTTGGAGGTCCAAAGCCATATAGCTGGATTCATGAAGATATTGAAAAGTTTGCATTCTTCAGCAAGGCTGCACTTTCAGCTATTCCAGTCATAGGATTTAAGCCGGATATTATACATTGTAATGACTGGCAGACAGGACTTATTCCGGTTTATCTCCATGAAAGATTTGCAGGTGGAGATTTCTATCATGGCGTTAAATCTATTATGACAATACATAATCTTAAATTCCAGGGTATATGGGATCTTAAGAAGGTTAAAGATATCACAGGTCTTGCTGACAGTTACTTCACTTCTGACAAGCTTGAGGCATATGATGATGCTAACTACCTTAAAGGTGGTATAGTGTATGCCGATAAGGTAACAACCGTTAGTGAGACATATGCAGAAGAAATTAAGACTCCTTTTTATGGAGAGAATCTTGATGGACTTATGAATGCAAGAGCTAATGCACTTTGCGGAATAGTCAATGGTATTGATTATGAGGTATATAATCCTAAGACAGATACTTCACTGGCAGCTAATTATGACCAGATAACTTTCCGTAAGGAAAAGTGGAAGAATAAAGTTGCTTTACAGAAAGAACTTGGTCTTACACAGGATAAAGGTAAATTCATGATAGGCATAGTTTCAAGACTTACAGATCAGAAGGGACTTGATCTTATAGCTTATGTCATGGACGAGTTATGTGCTGATGATATACAGCTTGTTGTACTTGGTACGGGTGATGAAAAGTATGAGAATATGTTCAGACATTATGATTGGAAATATAATGACAGAGTATCAGCTAATATATACTACTCAGAGGAAATGTCACATAAGATATATGCGGCATGTGATGCATTTCTTATGCCATCACTGTTTGAACCATGCGGACTTAGCCAGCTTATGTCATTAAGATATGGAACAGTTCCTATTGTTAGGGAAACAGGTGGACTTAAGGATACAGTAGAACCTTATAATGAATACGAAAGCACAGGTACAGGTTTCTCGTTTGCTAATTATAATGCACATGAGATGCTTAGTATAGTTAATTATGCTAAAAGTGTATACTATAATCATAAGAGAGAGTGGAATAAGATTGTTGACAGAGGCATGAAAAAAGATTTCTCATGGAAGAGTTCTGCAAAGAAGTATGAGGAACTTTATAATTCTTTATAATATGATGAAACATAAGAACTAACCACTTGACTTAAAGTGATATAATATGCTATTATATCACTTGTCTGCGGATGTGGCGGAATGGCAGACGCAGCAGACTCAAAATCTGCCGATGGTGACATTGTGCGGGTTCAAGTCCCGCCATCCGCATTATAACTTTTTCCAGTATCTTTATATATAAAGGTACTGGAATTTTTTTATATTAATAATTGTTAATTTATTAACCTTATTGTTTCTAAATAAAAACTTAATAATACTTTAATTTCTATAAAAAAAAGATTATAATTCATTAGCAAAATAAATTATAGAAATAAATTTAGGAGGAATAGGTTATGTTACCATTATGGCTGTGCATTCCTTTTGCGGGATTGCTATTATGTATCGCAATTATGCCTCTTGTCAAAGCTGAATGGTGGGAAAGCCATCAGTTACATGCAGTTATATTATGGTCGATACTTTTTATTATACCTTTTGCTATAACACAGGGTGTTGGAACGGCAGCTGAAACTGTCCTTGAATGTATAATAAACGATTATTTAGGCTTTATTGTTTTATTATTTGGATTATTCTGTGTTGCAGGAAATATTTCTTTAGATGGTGATCTTGTAGGTTCACCAAGAGTTAATACAATTATTTTGTTAATAGGAACATTTCTTTCGAGTCTTATAGGTACAACAGGGGCAAGTATGCTTCTTGTACGTCCTATTATAAAGATGAATTCATGGAGACACAGAAGAAGTCATATTATGATATTCTTCATATTCCTTATATCTAATATGGGTGGTTGTCTGACACCTATAGGAGATCCACCACTTCTTATGGGCTTTATGAGAGGAGTTCCATTTACATGGAGTATCCATCTGCTGCCAGTGTTATGTTTTAACCTGCTTGTGCTTCTTCCTGTTTTTTATATGATAGACAGAAAAAACTACAGACTTGATATCGCTGAAGGCAGTGTACCTGATATAAGCAAGGAGTCAACTGAACTTAAGTTCCAGGGTGGACACAATGTTATATTTATTATTACTATTGTAATAGCAGTAGTGTTAAGCGGTACACTTTCTAATGTTCCAGCATTCATAGGAGCTGATGGTGTGCTTAAGGGACTACATATAGGAGAAGTTACTTTCTCATTTGTTACTATGATAGAGATTGCTATTATTCTTTTATCAGCATTCTTGTCATTTAAGACAACTAAAAAAGAAATACGTACAAAGAACCACTTTAACTGGGGGGCTATTAAAGAGGTTGCTATACTGTTTATAGGTATATTTATAACTATGCAGCCAGCACTTATTATTCTTAAAGCAGTTGGACCTACACTTGGTATATCAAAGGCATGGCAGATGTTCTGGACAACAGGAGCACTTTCAAGCTTCCTTGATAATACACCTACATATCTTGTATTCTTTACAACAGCTGGTACACTTGGATTTACAAGTGGCATTACAACAAGTGTTGGTGTGATTACGGCAAAGGTTCTTATGTCTATTTCATGTGGCGCTGTATTTATGGGTGCAGGAACATATATTGGTAATGCGCCTAACTTTATGGTCAAGTCAATCGCAGATGAAAATGGTGTCCGTATGCCGGGCTTCTTTGGTTATATGATATGGTCAATAGGTATCCTTGTTCCAGTATTTATTCTGGATACACTTATATTCTTTTTATAGGAGGTTGGCATGATGAGTGAAAATACTACTAACAATATAAAAAATAACGACACGTCAGTGAGTGTCAATGAGTTGAAAAAAACTGCCTTAAACCTTGCTAATAAGATATATGATCTTGATGAAAGAGTATACAAGTCGGTTGGTTCCGAACTTGGACGTGTATTTATAGGTGATAAGACTAAATGTATAGATAAACTTAGTGCTCTTATATACAGCAATCCTCATGGATATACACTTAGAAGTGAGGTTGCACTTGTTGGAAATATGGCACGAACTATTCAGGATAAAAAAGAAAAGTCTAAGTTTATGACTGAATACAATGATATATTAAAAGAAATAGCAGAGATTCCACATATATTTAATTCAGTAGATATTCTTGATACTGCAATAAGTGAACTGAATGTATCAAATCTTCACAGGCATAACGATGATAAGCGTATGATAATATGCATAAGCCGTACAGAGGGAAGTGCTGGTACAGATATAGGGTTTGCACTTGCTGACAAGCTTCATCTTAATTATTATGATGCTGAGATTTTCAAAGATATTGTGTTAAGAAAGGATGCTGAAAAGGACGCAAGATTCAAAAGCAGGAAGATAGATTTAAGCCATGATATGATACAGCCAGAAAAGGCAAGAAGATTCAGCCGTAACCATGGACTTCCAGCCAATGATGCTGCATTCTTTAATGAATCAGAAATTCTTCGTGAACTTGCTGAAAAAGAAGATTTTATAGTTATAGGACGTTGCGCTGATGTTATTCTTAAGAATAACAATATACCACATATAAGTGTTTTTATAACAGCACCGGTAGAACAGAGAGCAAAACGTATTATGGAGCTTGAAAAAATACCATATTCCAAAGCTTTAAAAAGACTTGTAAAGTTCGATAAGAAAAGGGAAAAATATTATAAATTCTATACTAATAACGTATGGGGACAGGCATATAATTATGACTTATGTATCAACAGTGCAAGCTATGGTATTGATGAAGCTGTTAATCTTATATTACGTGTAATCAATAGAGATAAACATGAGTAATACAATATGCTGAATTAAAATCGGCGCGTAAAACCAGCACTAAACCAGCACTAAACCAGCACGCAGACTTTTTATGGAAAGTCTGCGTGTTTTCTGTTATAATAAAAAGAATAAAGGTCTAAACTGGCTTATATGTTACTAACATCAATATATAAGTAGATATTGTAAAGCAGCAGGAATGGTGAAATGTATGAATGCATGTAAGAATTACCAAAAGATGATAAAAGATTATGATGAAGGAAGATTGTCATTAAAACAGGAAGAAAAATTCATAAATCATATTATTCATTGTAATGATTGTAAAGAAGAATTGGAGATATATTATATAGTATCATATGGACTTGATGAGAATTATGATGAGAATAAAATACCAGATGATATAAAGAACTGTATTGATTCATATGATTTTAAAACTTTGGTAGAGCTTAAGCTTAAGAAAAGCATAGAACAATGCAAAATGCCCCGCCAGTGGAATCACGATATGAAAATGATGCATGCATTTATCAACATCATAATGGTTTTAATGTTTATTGTATGTATAATTATCAGATTTTATTAAATGTATACAATATATAACTTGTTTATTAAATGAGCAGTGTGAATATCACAAATAGCACAAGTATCAGAATGGAGGATTGATATGAGTAAACTTTTACTTATAGATGGACATAGTATATTAAACAGGGCATTTTACGGAATACCTGATCTTACAAACAATGAAGGCATACATACAAACGCTATGTATGGCTTTTTAAATATAATGTTCAGATTTATAGATGAAGAAAAACCAGATTATGTCACAGTTGCCTTTGATTTAAGTGCACCTACTTTCAGGCATAACACATATGCGGAATATAAGGGAACAAGAAAGCCTATGCTTCCGGAATTAAAACAGCAGGTTCCACTTATGAAAGAGCTGCTTAAGGCAATGAATATTAAAATTGTTGAGAAAGAAGGCTTTGAAGCAGATGATCTTCTTGGAACCATAGCAAAAAATTCACAAAAAGATGGCATTGATGTTTCAATCGTATCAGGAGACAGGGATCTTTTGCAGCTTGCTGATGATAAGATAAAAATACGTATTCCAAAGACAAAGAAAGGTTCAACAGAGGTTGAAGATTATTATCCTGAGGATGTTAAAAAGCTTTATGGAGTTACACCACTAGAATTCATAGAGATGAAAGCACTTATGGGAGATTCATCAGATAATATACCAGGTGCACCAGGCATAGGACCAAAGACTGCATCTGCTCTTATCGTGCAGTATCATGATATAAACAATATATTTGAACATATGGATGAGCTTAAGCCTCCCAAAGCTAAAAAATCAATATCAGAGAATGTTGATCAGATTAAGCTTAGCAGGTTCTTATCAGAAATAAAAACAGATGTGAATATTGACTATAATGTGATGGATGCATCTATTGATAATATGTTTAATGATGAGTCGTATAAGCTTTTTAAAAGATATGATTTTAAAAATATGCTTAAAAGATGTGATGGCAATATACAGTCAGAACCTGACTGCTACGAACATTTTACAAGTGTTACAGACTTATCACAGGTTGAAGATATATTTAATAAGGCAAAAAAATGTGTTGCTGAATGCAGAAAAGTCGGTGTAAGTATAATGGCTGAGCATGAATTATATGCTGTATCGCTTACATTTGGAGAAAAAGATATATATTATATTCCTGTATATGGTTTTGTGCTTACTGATTATCTTATAGAAAAGCTTGCAGATCTGATAAATGTTTCAGACAACAGATATATAGTTATTGATAATCTTAAGGATTATCTTCATATATTTGATAAATATGATATTGATGAACATTCATTTATGGATATATCAGTAGCGGCATATCTGATACATCCTAATAATGACAGATACGATTATGAAGCTCTTTCGAAGGAATATATGTCTATGCTTGTTATGTCAAGGCAGGAGCTGCTTGGAAAGCAGACTGTTAAGGAAGCGTATGACAAGGATGATGACAATCTTTTAAAGCTGGCATGTCTTACATCATATGTTAACTACAAATGCAGTGATGTAATAACAGATATTCTTAATAAGGAAGATATGTATGAGCTTTACGAAACAATAGAAATGCCTCTTGTATTTGTTCTTTATGATATGCAGAAGTTTGGCATCAAAGTTGATAAGAAGGCATTATCTGATTATTCAAAAGTACTTGTTGAAAAAATAAATGTGCTTGAAAAAGAGATATATGAAGCAGCAGGTGAGGAGTTTAATATCAATTCACCTAAGCAGCTTGGTGTCATACTTTTTGAAAAGCTTGGGATGCCTAACGCAAAAAAGACTAAAAGTGGATATTCTACAGCAGCAGATATACTTGACAAGCTTGCACCTGATTATCCTATTGTTAAAAAGATACTTGAATATCGTCAGCTTACCAAGCTGAATTCAACCTATGCAGTAGGTCTGGTTTCTTATATAAGCGGCGATGGAAGAATACATGGAAAGTTTAACCAGACTATAACAGCTACAGGAAGAATAAGCAGTACAGAACCTAATCTTCAGAATATTCCTATAAGAATGGAGATGGGAAAAGCTATAAGAAAGGTATTTATACCTAAGGATGGCTATGTGTTTATTGATGCGGATTATTCCCAGATAGAGTTAAGGATTCTTGCGCATATGTCAGGGGATGAAAAGCTTATAGAAGCTTATAATTCATCTGCTGATATTCATAGGGCAACAGCAGCAGAAGTGTTCAATACACCTATAGATGAAGTTACACCTTTACAGAGAAGCAATGCAAAGGCTGTTAATTTTGGCATAATATATGGTATGAGTTCTTTTGGACTTAGCCAGGATTTAAGTATTACTCCAAAGGAAGCCAAGGCATATATAGAAAAGTATTTTGCATCATATCCAGATATAAAAGCATTTATAGATGGTCTTGTTGAATCGGCAAAGAAAAAAGGTTATTCAGTAACTATGTTTAATAGAAGAAGGGAAATACCAGAATTATCATCAAGCAACTTTATGCAGCGATCATTTGGTGAGAGGGTCGCTATGAATGCACCTATACAGGGTACAGCAGCAGATATTATAAAGCTTGCTATGATAAGAGTAAGCAGGGCACTTAAAGAGCAGAACCTTAAGTCAAGGCTTATACTTCAGGTTCATGATGAACTTCTTGTTGAAACAGCAGTTGATGAAATAGATATAGTTAAGGACATTCTTACAAAGGGGATGAAAGAGGCTGCAAGTCTTAGAGTGCCTCTTGAGATAGATATAAAACAGGGAAATAACTGGCTTGAGGCACATTAAGTGTTAAGTTATGGTTGGATATTAAGATGTAATCACGATTTTAAAATTAAAAGATGATAGTAAGGAAGAAATATAATGAAAGTTATAGGAATAACTGGCGGAATAGGTGCTGGAAAATCAGAAGTGCTTAAGTTTCTGGCAGATAATTACAAATGTGAAATTATAATGGCAGATGATGTTGCTAAAGGACTGTATTATAAAGGCGGTAAAGCGTATCATATGATAACTATGCTTTTTGGTGATGATATTCTTTCTTCGGATGCCAGCATTGATAAGAAAAAGCTTGCAGATATTATATTTGCTAATCCTAATAAAAGAGCTGCTCTTGACAGTATAGTGCATCCTCTTGTCAAGCAGGAAATAATAACAAAGATTACTAATAACCGCATAGAAGGGAAGCTTGATTATACATTTGTCGAGGCTGCACTGCTTCTTGATGATCACTATGATATATTCTGCGATGAAGTATGGTATATAGATGCAGGAGAGGATATAAGAAGAAAGAGACTTAAAAATAACAGAGGATATTCTGACGAAAAGATAAATAACATATTTGCAAGCCAGAAAAGAAAAGAAGATATCATTGATAAATGTGATTATTGTATCAATAACAGCGGCGATATTAAGGACACATTCTGCAGGATAAAAGATATACTGAATAAATAATCAGCTGATATACTGAACGAATAATCAGCTGAGTTGTTATAATATTATTAATGTGATATATTAAAGTGCAGGATTTAAAAGTAATATTTGGCAGCATCAACTATAATATGTAAACTATGTTGATGACAAACCTGATAAACGTATAAATGATAAGAGGAACAGATATGGAAAAGGATAAGAATACTAACAATTATGTATTTGGACTTGATATAGGTACAAGGAGTATAGTGGGTGTAGTTGGTTATCTGGAATATGGCAGATTTAAGATAGCAGCAATGGCAGAAAAGCTTCATACAACACGTTCAATGCTCGATGGACAGATTCATGATATATATAAGGTTGGCGATACAATAAGACAGGTAAAGCTTTCGCTTGAAAGCCAGCTGGATATTGACCTTAAAGATGTATGTATAGCCGCTGCCGGACGAGTGCTTAGGACTGTAAACTCAACAGCTGAGTATGAATTCGAGGAAGAAACAAGAGTAACGCAGGAAGACATATATTCCCTTAATCTTCTTGCTGTTGAACATGCTCATAATAAAATAAATGATGGTTCAAGTAAGGAAAAGTTTTATTGTGTGGGTAACACTCCTATAAGATATCAGCTGAATGATTATGATATAGGTAATCTTGAGGGACATAAGGCAAGAAAAATATATGTTGAGCTTATAGCTACATTTCTTCCAGAGGAAGTTGTAGACGGACTTTATGAAGCGGTTGAATATGCAGGACTAAATGTAGCCTCTCTTACATTAGAGCCAATCGCTTCCATGAACATTGCAATACCAGAACAGTACAGACTCCTTAATATATGCTTAGTCGATGTAGGAGCAGGGACATCGGATATATGTATAACTAAGGATGGAAGTATAGTTGCATATGGAATGATACCTCTTGCAGGAGATGAAATAACAGAAAAAATCGCAAAGAATTATCTTGTGGACTTTAACACAGCAGAAACTATAAAGATAGCTGCAAGCAATCCTGAAAATGATATGGTTACATTTAATGATATTATGGGACTTGAACAGAAGGTACCGTCAAGTGAAATTCAGGCTATAGCAGATGAGTCCATAGCGAATATGGCTAAAGCGACAGCAGACAGGATTATTGAGCTTAATGGCGGCAAGTCTGTAAATGCTGTTTTTGTTGTAGGTGGTGGAGGAAAGATGCCAAGCTATGTAGGGCATCTTGCAAAAGACCTTTCAATAGCACCCGAAAGAGTTGCAATACGAGGCAAGGAAGTTCTTACAACAGTTGACTTTAATATAGAGGGCTTTGAAAAAGATTCTTTATATGTAACGCCTATAGGTATATGTACAAACTACTATACTCAGAAGAATAAGTTTATATTCGTTAATGTTAATAATGAAAGAATAAAGCTTTATGATAATAACAAGCTCACTGTGTTTGATGCCATAATGCAGATAGGATATCCAAACGAGAAACTGTTCCCAAGACGTGGTAAAGAGATAGAATATATGCTTAATGGAAAAACAAGGCTTGTAAGAGGACTTCCAGGAGAGGGAGCGGTTATAACACTTAATAAGGAGCAGGCAAGCCTTAATACGCCTATAGAGCAGAATGATGTTATTTACGTTGAAGAGTCTACTATTGGCGAAGCGGCATCCATGACTCTTGGACAGATTGAGGAATTCGGATCAGATATAACATTTGATGTAAATGGCAAAAATATAGTGTGTCCTAGATTTGCATATGTTAATGGTGAATTAAAGTCAGAATTCTATGATATAAGAAATGGGGATGCTGTTCGTATAGAGAATTTTTATACTGTTGGGCAGCTTTTTACATTCCTGGATCTTGATTATTCAAAGTATGATATTATGGTTAATAATATGCCGGCAGATAAAATGACAAAGGTGTACGAAAACTTTACTGTTGATTTTAACGAAAAAAGTGAACAGAAAGACTATAATGATGCACAATATGAAGACATAGATAATGAAGATGTGAATAGCGAAGATGTGAAGAATAATAAAAAACATAGTGAAGAACGTACTTCTGGCAGTGATAGTGATACAGACGGGAATATTAATGCAGATAATAATGAAAGTAATAACCAACGTAATAATGAAAGTGACAAAGAAAGTGACAATGAAAGCAGCATCATAAGAGATATTACTATTATAGTTAATAACGCCCCTGTAACACTTTCTGGAAAGAGTCATTATATACTTGTAGACCTGTTCCAGTTTTATGATTTTGATTTGTCAAAACCAAAGGGTAATATAGTTATCCTTCTTAATGGTGAAACATGTGAGTATACAGCATCTATTAATGATGGTGATGTTGTTAAAATATATTGGGAATAAGAATGGTGGAAACGATATGAGAATGATGCCGATTGCAAGCGGTAGTAGTGGTAACTGTATATATGTGGGTTCTGACGACACACATATACTTATAGATGCCGGAATAAGCAGAAAAAAAATAGAAGAAGGTCTTAACAGTATAGATTTATCACTTAAGGACATAGATGCTGTATTTGTTACGCATGAACATATAGATCATATAAAAGGCCTTGGAGTCATGTCAAGAAAGGATGGTATACCTATATACTCAACTCCAGGAACTATAAACGGCATAGCAGCAACAACAAGCCTTGGAGATATTGACAACAGCTATTATAACACGATAAAGGCTGATTCAGACACAAGGATTAAAGATCTTGTAATACATAGCTTTGGAGTATCGCATGATGCTAACGAGCCAGTTGCTTACAATGTTACATGTGATGATAAAAAAGCCTCTGTTATAACTGATCTTGGATATTATGATGACTATACAATCAGCAATCTTACTGGTTCAGATATGATGCTTGTTGAGGCTAATCATGATATTAATATGCTGCAGCTTGGAAGCTATCCATATTATCTGAAACAAAGAATACTTGGCGATAAAGGACATCTTTCTAACGAAACGTCAGCAAGGCTTATTAATAACCTTCTTAATGACCATATTAAAGGAATTTATCTTGGACATTTAAGTAAAGAGAATAATTATGATAAGCTGGCATATGAAACAGTAAAGCTTGAAATAGATATGAGTGAAAATGAATATAAGGCAGGAGATATATATATAGAGGTTGCAAACAGAAGTGAGCCTTCCTCTTTGCTTGAAATATAATGCTTAGATATCTGACGTAAAATAGTGCAGTATAGCTATTGAAAATATAAATGTTATGTTTTAAAATCTAGAGATAAGTATATCTTTTTAATAGATATATTTATATAAATATTCACACTTAATATG
>OGNF01002365.1_pt1 | contig 14384 bp, 18 predicted proteins | sample 1573321 | NCBI WGS metagenome assembly OGNF01 (sample SAMEA2581911, study PRJEB24529) | metagenome | biome: Human gut stool | place: China | collected 2011
GGAGAATGAGTAACGGTTAATAATAATTTACAATTGCCAGAACGCATAATATCTGGCAAAAGCATTTTTTGCCACTGCATTGATATAGATAATTCGGGTTCGTCAATTAATAGAATACATTTATTATCACTCTCTAAATATAATTTTGAGAATAAAGATACAATCTGTTTTTCTCCTGAGGAAAGCATTGATAACTCTATTATATTACTTGATTTTTCTGATAAAATCTTTAATGTAATATCACTTTGATTATAAATAAATTTTTTATCATTAAGGTATCTATTACAAGTGTCTTTAAATCTCATTATTTTTTCATCATATACTTTTAACTGATTATAGTTACGTATTAATTCATAGATTAAATCCCGAAGATTTTGATATCCTGAATTATATATTTCATTAGTAGACACAAGCAATAAAATGATTTTTTTATCCTTTTCTGAAATTTGAGCTCCTAATCTATCAAGTACAATTTTCAATAAATTACTATTTATTTCTTTTTTTTGATTGGATGAACTAGTTGGCTTATTTGCATATTTTGACAACAACACTCCTGTCATTTTGTTAAAGCCTTGATTTGTCTTTACCCTAATAGTTTCCAAAATATCATTTATAGCTTTAGAAACATCCTTCATTCCAAAACGAATTAATGCATCTTCTTCCATTCGGTTAAATCGATCTTCTCCTGAATCGAAGTACTCAGAATAATCTTTTTCTATACGCCGATATGTAGTAAGATAAATTACTCTCTCATTAAGTGATTGGGCTAATATTTATCTGAGTTTTATGATATTTTGTTCGTTTCCGTTATTGGATTTACTATATAATGATATATAAGATTGAATAAAATAATCTGCTTGAGAATTAGACATTCCATATAATCTTGTTAATCGTGATGAAATTACTTCATGCAAGCGTTTATCGGTATAATGATTAGCTGTGTCATAATTGTATTGCTTAAATACATCTTCAATATATGAATAAATTTCGCTATACCTAAAAGAACGTTTTGAATTCATACTATCAACGTATTTTATCACGTCAGCTTTGCTAAACTTAATAACTAATTTTTCTTTAAACTTTACAAGTATTTCATTAAAAGAAATATTTACTAATTTTTCATATTCACCATGAAGTATGTAATAAACACAATTTAATATTGTCGTTTTTCCAAGACCATTTTCGCCAATATAAATATTTACTTCTTTATCAAAATTAGCGTAATATCACTTCTACCAAACAGTCCTTTTATTGTTATCTTTTCAAGTAATGTTTCATTTGGGGCGTTTTCAACAATTAAATCTTCATCGTTATCGTTAAAGAAAAACATTATATAAATCTTGTATGATATAGAAAAGCCTAAATCATACTGCTCCTTTCTAAATTATGATATAAAAATGGGTGCTATAACTTTTGATATAAACATATAGCTTGTCTTCTTGAAGAAGTGTAAAGCCACAGTTTTATTTTCAATATAAATAGCTGGATAGTCAACAAACTATAACTACACGCAAGTCTTCGAGGATAAAACTAAGCAGCATGGAAAACAGCACCTCATATTTTCAAGAGATGGTAAACTCTATGATTTATGCTGGGATTGATATTGCAAATCAAACTCTTGTTGCCGCCGTTGTTGATTCAGACTGCTTAATCATCATGGAGTTGTTTTCTTTACAAACAATTACGATGATTTCAAGCGCCTTAAAACCAAGCTTGATTCTCTTGACAAATCCAATTGCTCATTGATTACTTGTAACAGTATCCTTAGTTTGTAGTGTTTCAAAGTTAATTAAGTCGCATTTAAACATTGAAAAAGCGCATACTGTTTAAAAACTTCATAATTAACAGTGCTCAGAATCAGTTAATTGACATTATATTCCATCCCTAGAAAACACATGATATTATCCAAAGAACCTACTGATTATACCCGAAAATTTTTCGATAACAAATGCATGTGAATCAACCTATCAAACGTAATGTCTGTATGACAAGTACAGCGTGTTACGAAAATCTTCAAACTTACAGTAACTCAATGGAAGTCATACTTTGACAATGCCGTTTTCTTAATTTCATATCAATAACCTAACTATCTATATTTTTTAAGGTTTGGAAAATTAATAAGAACACCAATAAGTATAACCCTATTTTGGTATAGCTTAAATGCTTACTATAACCATGTTTTTACATCAAAGAAAGTTTTTGAACTATGTACTACGAAAATCTCATTTTGTTGTAGTGTTACTTAATATTATTTTTCTCTTTTAATTATATTCGATAGGACAAACAATGTCAATATATATATCACACAAAATGTTATAAAAAATATTCTTTATCAACATATATATACCCAAAAGGCCACGGTATTATATAATCAAATAGATCATCATCTTAACACAATGCTTGCAAATTGTTTGCTTTTACCAATTATTTCACAAGAATTATCGCATTTTAACTAATTCTTCGTTTACAGAACTAGGAAATATTAATCATAAAATTATAGTTCATATTTTCCTAAAAAAGCCTATTGAGTTACTCTGATAATTGATTAGTGTAATTAGTCTCTCCTCAACAACCCACAACTTCCGAAATATAGACAAAAACAAGCAAAAGAGGTATAATAGAAGTGCAAGGAAAAAGGCTGAAAAGAGTAAAAAAGCTTGCACTCGAGGAGGAGCCTATGTATAAGTTCAGCAGAAATTCACAGATTACATTCAGCGATTTCAATCAGCCGTTGGGAATGAAAATGAATGCAAACAACCGTTGGGTAAAAAAAGCTGAAATGATTCCGTGGGATAAAATTGAAGAAAAATATTCAAAGCTTTTCCCAAGCAAAACAGGTAAGCCTGCAAAGCCACTGAGAATGGCACTCGGGTCACTTCTTATTCAGAAACAGTACGGCTTCTCCGATGAGGAGCTTGTGGAACAGCTTCGTGAAAATCCGTACTATCAGTATTTTATTGGAATGCCCGGATACGAGGACAAATATCCCTTTGTGCCTTCTCTTCTCGTTGAATTCAGGAAACGCCTTTCCGAGGAAATTCTCATTGAAGTCAATGAGATGATAATATCCAACGCAATGCCCGAAAAAGATGATTCCAACAATGATGACAACAACAGCAATAATTCCGACGGTGGAAACTCGGATAACAAAGATGCAGAAGCTTCGCAGGAGAAAGAAACCGAGAATGAAAACAGCGGAACACTTATCCTTGATGCAACCTGTGCACCTCAGAATATTGAATACCCTCAGGATGTAAATCTTCTTAACGAATGCCGTGAAAAGCTTGAAAAAATCACTGACAAAATCTGTTATGACTTCAATTATTACACTCCCCGTATGTATCGTGAAAACGCAAGAAAAGATTATCTCAGTCTGGCAAAGTGCAAAAAACGTCCTGCAAAACGTATTTGCAAGGCTGTTAAGCAGCAGCTTCAATATGTGCGCCGTGACCTGAAATATGTTGATGAATTTCTTGCTTTGGACGATGTTAAGCTTACAGAAAAGCAAGCTGAACTTCTTGATGTGATACGCAAGGTTTATGAGCAGCAGAAGTTTATGTTTGAAAACAAAACACATTCGGTAGAAAACAGAATTGTGAGCGTCAGTCAGCCGTTTATTCGTCCTATTGTCAGAGGAAAAGCAAAGTCACCCGTTGAATTCGGAGCAAAGCTTGATCTGTCTGTTGATGAAAACGGAATGGCTCGTGTGGAAAAGCTTTCATTTGATGCTTACAATGAGAGTGAAGTGCTGAAAATTGCTGTTGAGAATTACAAGCAGCGAACAGGGCATTATCCTGCAAGAGTTCTTGTCGATCAGATTTACAGAAACAGGGGAAATCTGAACTTCTGCAAAGGACTTAACATCAGAATTTCAGGAAAAAAGCTCGGCAGACCGAAGCAGCAGGAAAGCGACAAGAAAACCGAATACAAGGATAACACAGACCGTATTGAAGTTGAGCGCAAGTTCAGTCTTGCAAAGCGAAAATTCGGTCTTGGTTTGCTGTACACAAAGCTGAAAAACACAACAGAAGCTTCAATCCTTCTGTCTGTGATTGCTATGAACATTGACCGTCTGGCGACAATGTTTGTGCGCCTGATTTGGATTTTGATGTTCCGGAATCCGGGCTTGCAATTATGGGGTTGTTGAGGAGAGACTATGTATATATGTGCAGACTATTTTAACTTGCATACAACTGCTGATACAAAAGGATTCAACAAAATAATGGACGAACTGTTTGAAAAGAAGACAAAGTTTGAGGTGTTGGATACTTTTGAAGAAATAGGTGTGAATCCGATCCCGATAGATGATCATTTTGATGGGGCTTTCCCGTACATGACGATGATACTGGCTTAGTAATAGCTATTTATGGCAGAATTAATCTGTATAATCAAGTTAATAGAATAATCAGTAAGCAATAAAAAACTGATTGACCTTGAACGTGTACACATATATTTGTAAGAAAAGCCGCTCTGCAATAGAATTAATCATTGCAGAGCGGCTGCTTTAATGTGCCTATCGGTACATTAAATTGTGAAAACTCGTGTTTTAATTACAAAGATAAAGCTATTCGGTATAAAGGTCGTCGTCGGTGCATGGTATCTCGCCGTTTTCTGTTTCGTAGCGTTTGATTTCCTTTGTGATGAGGTATTCGATCATATTGGTAAGGGATCGTTTATCTTCGGCTGCGATACGTTTTATCTTATAGTGTGTTACAGGATCGAGGCGCATTGTGAATTGGCTTTTAATTACCGGCATTTTATCACCTCCTTGTGGTATTATGATACCATGTCGGTTTAAAAATGTATGGTATCATATAAATATCTAGTTGACACCATAATAAATTGGTGATATAATAAAATGCAGAAAAGGGAAATGTTATGCCGAATGCAGCTGAATCATAGGAGATGGGTATGGTATGAGCTTTATAATTGGGTTGCTTGTTGTCTTATTTATCTTATCTATTATTAAGGAGATAATAAGCAATCACAAAGAGGAAATCCTCGGATTTCTGGGGATAATAGGCGGAATTATTGCTATTGTAGTCTGTACGATAAAATTTGGCTTTTGGAATGTAGTAAAATTCATTCTTATAATTGTAGTTGGATTTTTTGCTATTCTTTTTATAAGCTCTTTTATATCTGTACTGGTAGAAGAATATTACGATCGAAAGGCGATAAAAACCGAGAAGGAAGTCAGAAATTATGTTTTCGGTCAGCCAAGAAATATAAGCTACAGCAGACTTAAAGATCGCACCAATGAATTTTTCGGCAGTATCAGGTTAGGTAAGAAGCATAATGTAAAAGACTATATTGACAAAGCACTTGAAGATTTTACTGCACGAAATGCAACTGAAATATACAGGGTAATAGGACAGGATATAAGAGAGAAGATAAGCGTAGAGTACAATGAATATTATACTGAAATAAATCAACGCTTGGGGTCATATTGTTTGGGAAACTGTTCATTTAAGGACTGGGTAGATCATTGTTTAAGTGAGTTTGCCATAAAAAACACAGAGGGTGGAATGGTTCATTATATTGAAAAGAATGTGGCAAAGGACACAGATAAGCCTTTTTCAAGTGCAAATTATAAGCGAACTGTTATTGAAGATGATGACGATGATGAAGATGATGACAGCTATGAAAAAAGCGGTTATACCGAAGTTAGTTGATTTAATAGATATAAGCTATGGGCGTGTCTACTGCATAATATCATAAAATAAAACAAGGTGGGATAACTATGGGAATAAAAAAAGCTGATGGGAGTTATGCTTCGGAAAAGAATCGTGAAATAGCCGAGCAAAAAGAAGCCGAGCTGAACAAAAAAATTGAAGCGGAAGCAAAAAAGAAAGAAAGCACAATTACTTTTTTTGCATCTGAGCCTATCTATACTATAGATAGCATTATTCTTTCGGATAGCTGCAGAGAAGAGCTTCAAACTGTTATAAATTCCAAGAGAAACTGGGACAAGGTATTTATTATGTGGGGACTTGGCACAGTAATGAAACAGAATAAGGGCTTGTTTATCAATTTATACGGTGCGCCCGGAACAGGAAAATCAATGTCAGCTCACGCTATTGCATATTCGCTTGAAAAGAAGATAATTTGTGTTAATTATGCTGATATAGAATCAAAATATGTTGGAGAAACAAGCAAAAATCTAACCAAGCTATTTGAATACGCAAAGGAAAATGATTATATTATTTTCTTTGATGAAGCAGATGCGCTGCTTAGCAAGAGAGTTACAAATATGAGCAGTTCAACTGATGTTAGCGTAAATCAGACACGTTCGGTATTGCTGACTTTGCTGAATGATTACAGCGGAATGGTCATATTCGCTACAAACTTCATCAGCAATTATGATGCAGCATTTATGAGGCGAATACAGTTCCATGTTAAGTTTGAACTTCCGAATGAGGAGATGAGGAAAAAGCTTTGGGAAATGTACATACCTGATCAAATGCCGGCAGAGATCAATATTGATAAAATTGCTCACGATCATGACGGTTTATCTGGAAGCGATATATCAACAGCAGTTTTAAAGGCTGCATTAAGGGCTGCAAATGAAAACAATAATGTTATTCCTCACAGCTATTTTGAAGAGGCGGTAACAAGTATCATTGCGAGCAAGAATGAAAATAAAGGTATATCCGATGATGATACGGTAATTGAAAAGCGTGTTGTCAGCGAAGAATATGTTAATCAGCAGCTTGGAAAAAACAAAGAAAATGAAAAGGAGATAGTATAAATGGGTGCATTTATTACAGTAGTTGCTTTTATAGGTGCTGCGGCAACATTGGTTGCAACTCTGGCGGAATATTGGCAGGAACTTGTGGAATGGGTAAAGAAGTGCATAAATGCTGTCAAAAAGCTTATTGAGGGGATCGTTTATGGCTTCAAAGTATTTATAACAAAGGTCAGCGAAGCTATAAAAGAGATTTCCAAGCATTATTCCAAAGAAGGAAATCAATGGACTGAAACCATACAAACACGAGTTATTTCTGCTGATGAAGTTCCTGATGAGATATTGGCTAAAGCACGTTACAACAAGGAAACGGATATTACAGAAGATATGGAAGAACAGCTTGAATTAGCTTAAAAGGAGTGTTATTATGGGAGCTATAAAAGAGTTTTTCGGAGTTCTGTGGGAGAAAATAAAAAACGGCTTTATAAAGATCAAAAATGCTATTTCTGATTTTTTCAGCAAATTCCGCAATTGGATATTAAAGACAGGCGAAAAAGTAAAACAGGCGATCCAAGGAACACTTTTGGGTGTAAGAATATACATCAAAAAGCTTGCCCAAGGTATTGTTCGTAAAATGACGTCCCATTTTTCAAAAAATGGCGATGTGCTGGAAGAAACCGTTGTGATGAAGAAAATACCGGAATCAGAAGTCCCTCCGGAATTTCTTGCCAGGGCGAATTATGATGAATGTACTGATCTTACAGATGATTTTAATAAAGAACTTGTATTGGCATAAGGAGCGTACAGTATATGGTTGATAATGGTAGAAAGCAAATAAAAGTATCCAGGGAAAATGAAGGTATTGATGTTGAAACTCAGGATATACAAGTTGAAAATCAGGCAATCGGTTTGTTGGATAAATTAAAAGCGGCGGCGAAAGATATTTTTGATATAAGTGTTGATATAGGAAAAAAGCTTTCTGATCTTCTTAATTCTTTGGAAAATAAATACACTTTTGACAAGTATCTTGAAATATTAAGTGATAAAACCGATGAACATATTCTCGATTTTCAGAAAAAAAGCAATTGTTTTTACATAGGTGGAAATATTATCTTGAATATTGACGATGAAAACGGAAAGATGAATTTTAACTTTGAGGGATATTTCAATGAAACAAAAGACGGCAAAGGTGCGTGGCATAAGCTTTCGTTCAGCGGAAATACACTTTTGAGCAGATTTGGAGATCCAAATGAACCGCAGATGCAGGAGATACGTCAAAAGGTCGGCGAAGGCGGAATGAAATATCCGGTTATACTTTAAGGAGGGCAAGGTCATGTCAAAAATGCGTGCTTCTGTAGTTACGGTGAAAAAATGTGCATTTTGCAAGTATTGGAGAGGTCCTTCGGCTACTCCGACAAGGACTAAGAACTACTGGGAATATGATTCAGATGACAGGGCAGATTGCCTAAAACGAAGATGCAACAGATCAGCATCTTTTCCTGCTTGTCCCGATTATGTATTGGATAGTTATAAATATCCTATGGTTTGATTATATAAAAAACTATTCCGCATAGGTCACAACTTGATCTATGCGGAATAATTTTACATATACATTAATTTATCCAAAGCATCCCTCGGAATTCTCCAACTCCTGCCGATCTTCACTCCCGGCAGCTTGCCTGCACGGAGCAGGTTGTAAACGGTAAGCTCGTATGCGACTTCGTATGGAGTAAGGTAATCATCATAATCTGAAAGCATAGCTTTGCCTCCTTTTTGTAGTATTTATTGTTTTGTTGCAATCTGTCGCAAACGGTGATAAAGCTGCACATTTCAAGTATATATAATATAAATGTAAGAGCATGAAATAACGTTTAGAACCCCATGTTTTCCGGCGTTTGCCGGAGTGCAGGGGGCTTTTTTCATGCTTTGAACTTATTCTGCATTTATGACGATATTTATGTTTTACGGCATAAAATGCACAAATTTATGTTTAAGAAAGGAGTGTGATACTTATGAAGAAAATCATTGGTGTTACTGTGATCGCCATATTTTCGGCGGTCATAAAGGCTTTTATCGAGGATTAACAAACAAAAACCAAGCACGAAATGTGCGATACTTTGCGAAAGGCGGCGATATTTTATGTCAGGCATTACAGAGGATATTATCCTAAAGATCATTGCGGCAGCTGCAGGTGCGGCTGCACTTGCAATATGCAGCACTCTCGAATTCAAGTCACAGGAAGAGGTGCTGAAAATATGTCATTTAACGGACAGCGATACTTAACAAAAGGAGTTCAAGCGGAAATACCGTTTGAACTCCAACTTTTTATGTGGGCGTTAATAGCCCAACTCCCCGAGCCGAAAGACTACCTGCAAATCTTTCGGCTTTCTGTTTCCGAAAAAGGAAACCAGCATATAGTCCACGAGCAGGAAGTTCCTGCGTACAGCAGAGAATACGAAGTTCAGACAGATACACCTGTCAATGCCAAAGTCTATGTAATAGATGATGGTGAGCATTCAACAATGCTTTTAGCAGAAGAATATTAAACTTAAAGGACAAGTCGGTTTTGGCTTGTCCTTTTCTGTATTTATGGAGGAAAAACAAAATGAGCGAAATAAACGAATCAGCCAATACTTCTTTATGTTCCCATTGCGGAGGATCATTCGATGAAGAAGATATAAGATATTTCTGCGGTGAAATGCTTTGCCCCGATTGCCTTGACGAACTCACAGTTGTATGCGAACGCTGCGGCGACCGTATATGGGCAGACGATGCCGCAGACAGTGACCTTACCCTTTGTCAGCATTGTTATGATAACTACTATACCACTTGCGAATCCTGCGGCTGTACAATCGATTATGACGATGCATACTACTTTGATGATGATACAGATTATCCGTATTGCCGTCATTGCTACAATCAGCGAAGTTCTAACGAATATATACACGATTATGGTTTCAAACCTGAACCTATCTTTTACGGCAAAGGCAACAGATATTTTGGTGTTGAACTTGAAATAGACGAGGGCGGTCATATTGATGCTAATGCAGAGAAGATATGTGAAGCTGCAAACACCGATGAACGTCATATCTACATAAAGCATGACGGCAGTCTTAACAACGGTATGGAGATAGTTACGCACCCAATGACCTTGGACTATCATCTTAACGAAATGCCTTGGAAAGAAGTGATGCAGAAAGCTGTTTCTTTAGGCTACCTTTCCCATAAAACAAGAACCTGCGGCTTGCACGTTCATGTCAACAGAACAACTTTCGGAGATACGACCGATGAACAGGAAGAATGTATTTCAAGAGTATTGTTCTTTGTGGAAAGGTTCTGGCAGGAGCTTTTGAAGTTTTCAAGAAGAACAGAAAGCCAGATAGCTCGCTGGGCTGCTCGGTATGGTATCAAGGATAACCCCAAAGCTACTCTTGATAATGCCAAAAAGAATTACTCGGGAAGATATACCTGCGTAAATCTTACGAACTATCATACTATCGAGTTCAGAATTTTCAGAGGTACGCTTAAATACAACACGCTTGCAGCAACACTTCAGCTTGTGGATCGTATCTGTGATCTTGCTGTCAATATGAACGATAAGGAATTGACACAGCTGAACTGGTGTGATTTCGTTTCAAGCGTTGAAGAACCCGAACTTATCACTTATCTAAAAGAAAGAAGACTTTATGTAAACGAACCGATTGAATGTGAACAGGAGGAAGTTTAATATGTGCTGCTTATTCGGACTTATCGATTACAACAATACTTTCACAGCTAAAGAAAAGAATCGACTTATCAAAATACTCTCAACAGAATGTGAAGCAAGAGGAACAGATGCAACGGGAATTGCTTTCAATACTGAAAATGGACTTCATATTAGTAAAAGACCTGTTGCCGCACATAAGATGTGGTATCGTATTCCCGACAGTTCAAAAGTTGTTATGGGACATACCCGTATGACTACACAGGGCAGCGAGAAATTTAACTTCAACAATCATCCTTTTCCGGGACACGTTGACAAGATGAACTTTGCTTTGGCTCACAATGGAGTTTTGCATAATGACAGTGAACTGCGTATAACGGAGCGTTTGCCAAAGACGAATATTCAAACTGACAGTTATGTAGCAGTTCAGTTGATAGAGAAAGAGAACACTCTTAATTTTGACAGTATAAAGAAAATGGCTGAAAAGACTGAAGGTTCTTTCTGTTATACGATTCTTGATGATAAAAACAACTTATTCATCGTTAAAGGTGATAATCCTATGGCTGTTTACAAATTCAATGGCTTTTACCTTTATGCAAGCACGGACGAGATTCTTACGAGAGCGGTTAAAAAGATAGGCTTGAAGAATTACAGCAAGATCAATATTTCGTGCGGTGACATATTGAAGATATCTCCTAACGGAATGATTGAAATGCAGACGTTTGAGTTCAAGGACAGATATTACGGAATGTTCGGATCTTCCTATGGATTTTCTACGATTGATTCCTTTGATTATGAGGCAGAGGATATGTATATCAGTGAGATCACAGAATACGCAAGTTACTTCGGAATTGATCCCGAAGATGTTATGATGCTGATCGAATATGGATATGATGAGCTTGAGATTGAAGAGATGCTCTATGATCCGCTGGAGATGCAGAAGTGTATTTCGGAGATAAAGCTTTGTGAGATGATGTGCTAAAGTTACTGTAATGAAAATCCGCTAACCTATACAGCTTTGTGGCTGTTTGGTTAGCGGATATATTTTTTATGTCGGGTAATGGCAGGGAGTGTTCCGATAGGGTCATATTCTGTTTCGGGACGTTCCAAACGGGCAAAACCAACTTTATTGGGACAGTTTTTAGGGCGTTTTTGATGTGCCGTTAGGGTGTAGGCTATTGGGACGGTTATCTATTTCCGGAACGATATTTTTCACACAGTAATGATACAGCGACTTGTTTTGAAAGTTTGCCGGTATGAACCTTATTTGCGAGTTTCAATGTGTCGGTTGATGGTTTCATTCCTTCAATAGCAAAAGATGCAAGCGAACTCCTGCGCAGAATTCGATGTTGAACTGTTTTGTGTTTCATAGTGGGTCAGAATAGGTTTGGATAGTCTTTTCTGCCAACTGCAATGTGATAAACCTTTATCGTGTCAGAACCGGCCTTGTAGAAACATAGGTAATTCCCGCAGATCAACATTCTGAATCCTTGATCTGCTATCTTTGAGTATTTAGGTTCAACTCCAAGATATGGGTTATCTGCAAGAAGTTCAATTGTATCAAGAATTTTATCGGTAATGTTTTGGGCGGATTTTACACCTGCAAGGTTGAGGTATACATCAGCAATATTGTCAAGTTCTTCCCATGCGGAAGCAAGCAATTCAATATCATAGTGCATTATTGTACTTCTCCTGCAATCTTGCTCTTGCATCAGCTAAGGAAACATTAGGCTCTCCGGACATCATTCTCTGTTCTGCAATTTTTAATTTTGATTGCAGGCGGATAAGTTCTTCGTGCTTTTCAAATGCCTCTATACTCATAACTACAATGTCGCCCTCGCCGTTTTTGGTAATATATATGGGTTCATCTACTTCATGTGCAAGCTTGGAAATTTTTCCGTAGTCATTTCTTAACGTGGTTGAGCTTTTGATGATCATATTTATCCCTCCATTAATTATTCTATAAGTATTATATCAGAATTATATTATAATTTCAATAGTGAAATCAAAAATTTTAAAAAGAGGTGTATTTTAATGAAAGTAGGATACATAAGAGTATCGACAGAGGAACAGAACACGGCAAGGCAGGAGGTTTTAATGGGTCAGCTTGGCGTTGAGAAGATTTATATCGATAAAATGTCGGGAAAGAGCAAGGACAGACCTCAGCTTAAAGAGATGCTTGGGTTTGTGCGCACGGGTGATACTGTTATTGTTGAATCAATATCGAGATTTGCAAGGAACACACGGGATTTGCTTGAACTGGTAGAAATGCTGACAGAGAAGGGTGTAGAGTTTGTCAGCAGAAAAGAGAGCATAGACACGACTACGCCTGCGGGAAAGTTTATGTTGACGGTATTTGCGGCTGTTGCAGAGCTGGAGCGTGGGTACATACTTGATCGTCAGCGTGAGGGTATTGCTATAGCGAAGTTGCAGGGTAAGTACAAGGGCAGAAAAGCCAAAGCTGTTGATGAGCAGCTTTGGGGTGAGTTATATTCAAAGTGGGTCGTCCATGAAATAACCGCTGTGGAGTTTATGCAGAGAATGGGTATGAGCAAGAGTGCGTTTTACAGGAGGGTGGAAATCAGTAACAAACCTGTCCCGAAAAATGTACAGCTTTTGCAAAGAGAATGAGAATGACAGCCGTTGTCCAAAAAGAAGTGTGTTCAAGTCGGTAAGCTCCCTTTCACAGCGGTGGGTGAGCTTGCGCCGTGGAAGCGAGATCAGCCTGGAAATGCAGCTCAAGATCATTCCCTATGTGAATTGTACGGTGCAGTTTCTGAATAATGATAAGTATATTGAATACGTTCCCGAAACAGCATACGACACCGAGCATTTGAAGGACACCGAAACTATATTCGATATACTGGGCATTCTCGACCATTGTGCCGACACCGAGAGTTACCGCATCGTTCAGGTGCAGCTTTCACGCATCGTATTGTATCATTTGAAAGAAAAAGGCTTTGACCGTGAAGTGCTCCGCACCGAGCATCTCGATCAGGAGAAAATGGAGTATCTCTACACAGGCAAGGACAGCGGTAAAACGCATAACTATGGTCTGAACTTCTCGAATATGGATTTTCTCAGAGAGTTTACAGGGCTGAGTTATCAGGTGATGTTTACGGGGATTGAATAATACTACGGAGCTGAGGAGCTTGCTTCTTGGCTCTTTTTTGAAGGGACTTTGATTCCAATGGAGTCGAAGTTCCAAACAGCGAAAAATAGGTGAAATGCTCATTATTTTCATTTCTTTTTCAGTCGAGTTGTGCTATAATTGGTAGAGTTATATATGAATATAATTATTCTTATCAAGTGAATGATTTGATTATAATTTGACAGGAGGATATCATATGAAATCCAACTTTGAATTCTTAACTAAATACTGGCCTGCCCTTGCTCAGATAGCAGATACGGCAGAAAAATATTTGTATTCAGATCCTAATGCTTGTATGTACAAGTTGGGTATGTTTTCAGAACGTCTTGTACAAGAAATCATGGTTTTTGAAGGAATATCCGATCCTGTTACCGATAATACACAATCAAACCGTATACGACTTCTGAAGCGTGCTGGTTTATTGCCATATGACATTGATAATACCCTTTATGCACTCAGAAAGAATCGCAATGATGCTGTTCATGCCGGTGCTGATTCTCTGGATGATGCCAAAATGCTTCTTTCTATGGCGTATAATCTTGCTGTATGGTTCATGCAGACCTACGGAGATTGGTCTTTTAATCCCGAATCGTTTGTTCTCCCGAAAGAAACTGATCCTTCAGCTATGGAAAAAACATTAGAAGAACAGGAAAAACGCATAGCGGAGCTGACTCAAAAGCTGGAAGAGGTAAAGACAGCCGCTTCCGGAACCACACAAAAAGAGCGAGCAAAACGTGGCTTAACTGTATCGGCTATGATGGAGTGGAGTGAAGCCCAGACAAGATGCCTTATTGATGAACAGTTAAGAAAAGCGGGCTGGGAAGCAGATACCAATAATTTGCGGT
>OGNF01002366.1_pt1 | contig 14384 bp, 13 predicted proteins | sample 1573321 | NCBI WGS metagenome assembly OGNF01 (sample SAMEA2581911, study PRJEB24529) | metagenome | biome: Human gut stool | place: China | collected 2011
TTTTTAACTTGTTATAGAATAAATTTGCCTAAAAAAGGCAACAATAAACAAAAAAGTAAAAAACATACATAGATAAAAGTATGTTTAAAGGAGGAATTTAATATGTCAGTAAAAGTAGCCATTAATGGATTTGGACGTATAGGACGTCTAGCATTTAGACAAATGTTTGGAGCAGAAGGGTATGAAATCGTTGCAATAAACGACCTAACAAGCCCATCAATGCTAGCACATCTATTAAAATATGATTCTGCACAAGGAAGATATGAAAAAGCAGAAACTGTAGTTGCAGGAGAAGATTCAATAACAGTTGATGGAAAAACTATAAAAATATATGCAAAAGCAGATGCAAATGAATTACCATGGGGAGAAATCGGAGTAGATGTAGTACTTGAATGTACAGGATTCTATACATCAAAAGATAAAGCTATGGCACATATCAATGCAGGAGCAAAAAGAGTTGTAATATCAGCACCAGCTGGAAAAGATTTACCAACAGTAGTTTACAATGTAAACCAAGATATCTTAACACCAGAAGATAAAATAATATCTGCAGCATCATGTACAACAAACTGCTTAGCACCAATGGCAAAAGCATTAAATGATTTTGCACCTATTCAATCAGGAATAATGACAACAGTTCATGCTTATACAGGAGATCAAATGGTATTAGATGGACCACACAGAAAAGGTGATTTAAGAAGAGCTAGAGCAGCAGCTGTAAACATTGTACCAAATACAACAGGTGCAGCAAAAGCTATCGGATTAGTTATACCAGAATTAAATGGAAAATTAATCGGTTCAGCACAAAGAGTTCCAGTACCAACAGGTTCAACAACAATATTAGTAGCTGTAGTAAAAGGTGAAAATGTTACAGAAGAATCAATAAATGCTGCAATGAAAGCTGAGAGTAGTGAATCATTTGGATATACAGATGAATACTTAGTATCATCAGATGTTATCGGAATGAGATATGGTTCATTATTTGATAGTACACAAACAATGGTAACAGAAATTGGAGAAGGATTATATCAAGTTCAAGTTGTATCTTGGTATGATAATGAAAATTCTTACACAAGCCAAATGGTAAGAACAATAAAATATTTTGCTGAATTAGGTGAATAATGAATAGAACACTTTTGGATAAAAATTTCAAAGGTGTTTTTTTTATTTATTGGAAAGAAAAAATAAATATAAAAAATATTGAATTATAATTGTAAGTATGATAAAATTTATCTATAACAAAGGAGGAATTTTTGATGTTAAAAAAACATAAAGAAAAAGGTATTACATTAGTTGCATTAGTTATAACAATAATAATTTTGTTAATATTAGCGGGGATAAGCATACAAACATTAACTCAAACAGGATTATTTGAAAATGCAAAACAAGCAAAAAATGCAACAGAAAATGCACAAAAATATGAAAATTATATATTAGTAAGTTATGAAAATGAAATAATAAATATAAACAATTCTAACAGAGAAAATGAAAAAAATAGTTCAATTATATCAGAAGTAAAATTTGAAGTGAAAGATAAAAGTACAACATATATAGAAATTGCAATTAATCCAACAGCAACAAATATAGAAGATATTTTAGGCTATCATATAATTGCAATAGATGAAAGTGATAATACTCAAGTTAATTCGAAAATGTCAACAGAAAAAACTATAAAATTAGAAGGATTAAAAGCAAATACAAAATATGATATATTTGTGGCAGCATATGATAAATTTAATAATGTTAGATATTCACAAACTCAAAAAGTACAAACTTGTCAAGAATTTGATTTTAAGAATGAATTTGAAACTATTACTTTGGGAACAACAGGAAAATATTATGGATTAAGTGGAAATTCTGCATACTTTATTACAGAGCTTAACAACGGATATTGGAAAAATCAAAATCCATTTTTAAATGTTTCTGATACAAATTCATATGCTAATTTATATACTATTAATAAATTAGAAAAAAATTTTAAAAGTATTGAAATATATGCTAGAACACGAAATGACGGAAAGAATGATGCTCTTTTTAAATGGGGACTTGTAAGTAAAACAGGAAATGATCCAATATGGTTAGAAAGTGCGACGAAATCTATGACTTGTGCAACTACTTCTAGTTTTGTTGATTATAAAGAAACAATTAAAATTCCAGAAGGAGTGAACACAACAGATTATTATTTACAAATGTATTTTAAACATAATGGAAGTAGTTATAGCATGATTATGGAATTTATGGAATTAAAAGGAATATATTAATTTGTTATAATAAAAATATCTGGAATGTAAAAAAATATCTTAAAAAACTTGTAAAAAAATTTCAAATGTGCTAATATAATAAATATAGAAAACAAATCCAATTAAAAAGCAAAGTATATATATTAAAACCAAAACAGAGAAAATATCCTAGGCTGAAAGATATTTAAAAAATATATAGAAATTTCACTTTTTAGGACTTCTTTTGAACGTAAATAAAACAAAGTAGAAAGAAGCGGTTGAACCGTTAAAACTATAATGAGGTTAGTTAAAAATAAAAAAACTAATAAATTTAGGTGGTACCACGGAAATCCATTTCGTCCTATAACAGGGAGAAATGGATTTTTTATTGACCAAATTAGTAGATGAATGAATTGAAAGGAGAGAAAAATGAAAGAGCAAATCGAAAGTATCAAACAAACAGCTATTAAAGAAATAGCAAAAGCAGAAGACTTACAAACATTAGAAAATGCAAGAGTAAAATACCTAGGGAAAAAAGGTGAATTAACAGCAGTATTAAGAGGAATGGGAGGACTAAGCCCAGAAGAAAGACCAATAATAGGTGGATTAGTAAATGAAGCAAAAGAAAGCTTAGAAAAATTAATAGAAGAAAAAGAAGAAAAATTCAAAATTGAAGAATTAAACAAAAAACTAGAAGCAGAAAAAATAGACATCACATTACCAAGTACAAAAATGAAAAGAGGAAGCCTACACCCAGTAAGTAGAATAATAGAAGACATAGAAGATTTATTTGTATCAATGGGTTATGATGTAGTAACAGGACCAGAACTAGAAAATGATGAATATTGTTTTGAAAGATTAAACCTTCCAAAAGGACATCCAGCAAGAGATATGCAAGACAGTTTCTATATAACAGATGAATACTTATTAAGAACACAAACATCAGCAGTTCAAGCAAGAACAATGATGGCAAATACAGAAAAAACACCAATAAGAATGATTACAGCAGGAAAAACATATAGAAGAGAAGATGATGCAACACACTCACATCAATTTAACCAAATAGAGGGATTAGTAATAGATAAAAAAGAAAGAAATGTATCATTAGCAGACTTAAAAGGAACACTAGAAGTATTTGTTAGAAAAATAATAGGAGCAAACTTAGACTTAAGATTTAGACCAAGTTACTTCCCATTTACAGAACCATCATATGAGGTTGATGTAACATGCTTCAAATGCGGAGGAAAAGGATGTAATCTATGTAAACAAACAGGATGGATTGAAGTATTAGGAGCAGGAATAGTTCATCCAAATGTTTTAAAAATGAATGGGTACGACCCAGAAAAATTTGGAGGATTTGCATTTGGAACAGGTATAGATAGACTTGCAATGTTTAGATATGGAATAACAGACATGAGATATCTATACACAAATGATGTAAGATTTTTAAGCCAATTTGATAGAAAAGATGAAGAGTAATAATAAAGATTTGGCAGACAAAAATTTTTGAAAAATTTTTGAATGACGATGAACGAACGAAGTGAGCGAAAGGACGAAAAATAATGAATTTAAGTTTGAATTTTGTAAAAGATTATATAGATTTAGATAATGAATTAAGCGTAAAAGATATAGCAGAAGCAATGACAAAAGCTGGAAACGAATATGATTCAGCAGAAAAACTAATAAATGCAACAAAATTAGTAATAGGAGAAATAAAAGAATGTGAAATGCACCCAGACTCTGACCATTTACACCTATGCAAAGTAGATATTGGAAGTGAAATATTAAATATAGTATGTGGTGCACCAAATGCAAGAAAAGGAATAAAAGTAATAGTAGCACAAGTTGGAGCAGAACTTCCAGGAGACTTCAAAATCAAAAAAGGAATGATAAGAGGTCAAGAATCAAATGGTATGTTATGTGCTTTATATGAAATAGGAATAGACAAAAAATTCTTATCAGAAGAAGACAAAAATGGAATACACGAATTACCAGCAGATGCTCCAGTAGGAGGAGACCCAATACAATATATGGGATTAGATGATGGAGTTATAGATTTTGAATTAACAGCAAATAGAGGAGATTTATTAAGCGTTTTAGGAATGGCTTATGAATTAGGAGCAATATATGACAAAAAAGTAAAACCAGTTGAATATGGCTATAAAGAAAATGGAGAAGATGTAAACAAAGAATTTTCAGTACAAGTAAAAACAGAAAATTGCAAACTATTTTTAGCTAAAAAAGCAAAAAATGTAACAATAAAAGAAAGTCCAGAATTTATAAAAAATAGATTAATAGCTTGTGGAATAAGACCAATAAATAATGTTGTAGATATTAGTAACTACGTAATGTTAGAATTAGGTCAACCATTACACTTCTATGATGCAGATAATTTAGGTAACAAAATAGTTGTTAGAATGGCAGAAAATGGAGAAAAATTAACAACACTAGATAATACAGAAAGAACATTATCAAATGAAGATATAGTAATAACAGATGGAACAAAAGCTATTGGATTAGCAGGTGTTATGGGTGGATTAGACACAGAAGTTGAAGAAACAACTAAAAATGTAATAATAGAATCAGCAATATTTAATTCAGTAAAAGTAAGAAAAACATCAAATAAAATCTTAAGAAGTGAAGCAAGCAATAGATTTGAAAAAGGACTTGATCCTGCAAGAACATATATGGCAATGGAAAGAGCTTGTACATTACTTGAAAAATATGCAAATGCAGAAATAGAAACAGGAATTGTAAAATATGATGTTACAAAAAATGATGAAAAAGTAATTGAAATATCATATAAAGAAATAAATGATGTATTAGGAACAAATATATCAAAAGAAGATATCATAGATGTATTTAGAAAATTAGACTTCAAAACAGAACCAAAAGAAAATACTGTAATAGTAACAGTTCCAACAAGAAGAATAGATATATCAATAAGAGCAGATTTAATAGAAGAAGTTGGAAGGATTTATGGAGTTGACAACATTCAAGGAAAATTACCAGTAGTTCCAATGAAAATGGGGCACTTAGATAAAACAACAAGAAAAATAAGAGCAAAAATGTCAAACATGGGACTAAATGAAACATTATCATATATCTTAATAAATGACAAAGATGTTCACAAATTCACAACAGATGAATTTGAAGAAGTAAGACTATTAGACCCAATAACAGAAGAAAGAAACACACTAAGATACAGTATGATACCATCATTATATAAAATTTATGAATACAACAAAGCACGTGAAAATAAAGATGTATGTTTATTTGAAATAGGAAAAGGTTTCTGGAAAAAAGGAGAAGAATACGGAGAAAATCAAAAAATATGTGTATTAATGACAGGAAAATATTATGAAGGAATAGGTCATAATAAAAACGTAGACTTCTATGACATAAAGGGAGTAACAGAAGAATTATTAGACTACTTAGGATATGCAGGAAGATACAGTTTTGTATTACCAAAACAAATGCCAGCAGAATTCCACCCAGGTCAAACAGCAGAAATCTCTGTAAATAATGACATAGTAGGAATTGTAGGAAGAATTCATCCATCAGTAGAAAAAGAAGCAGTTTATGTAATGGAAATTAACTTAGACAAATTACTAGCAAAAAGAGTAGGAAAAATGAAATTTAAAGAAATATCAAAATTCCCAGTTATTAAAAAAGATTTAGCATTACTAGTAGACAAAAATATAACATCAAAAGAAGTAGAAATGTTAATAAAGAAAAAAGCCGGAAAATTATTATTAGATATAAATGTTTTTGATGTTTATGAAGGTAAAAATATTGATAGTAATAAGAGAAGTATTGCTTATTCATTAACATTTGGTGCTACAGATAGAACCTTAAATGATGATGAAATAAACAACATTTTAGAAGGAATTATTACAGATTTAGAAAACAAAGGATTTGAAATTAGAAAATAGAAAAACAAGGAATTGAGAATTATTTTCAATTCCTTGTTTTTTATTGACAAAAAATAATCCTTAATATAAAATTAAATTATAAAGAATGTATAAAGGGTGATATGGTATAGAAATATGCCATAAAATAAACAAATGAATAAAATATTAAAAAAGATACTTTTATTAACAATAATTGCAGTTATTTTTAGTAATAATATTAATTTTGCAAGTGATGAAACAAACAAAAATAATTGTTTTGAAACTAACGGAGCAACAGAAATAGAATTAGCAATAGAAGAAAATCAGATAGAACCAGGGAAAGACTTAATATTCTATATAAATACTAATAAAAGTATAAGAGGAAGAATAGTAGAATTAGAAGATAATGGTACAATTAGAAAAAATGAAAGAGAAGTAGCTTATCAAAGTAATGAAAATGAATTTTGTTATAAATACACATACTTGACTTATAAAGAATCAAAAATAAACAACATAACAATAACAAATTTACCAAATGAAAATATCAATATATATGCATACATAAAGTACAATGGAAAATATTATTATATAAAGTCTATAAAAAACAAACAAACTAATAAAAACTTAAATAAAATATCAGATACTTCATTAATTCCAAAGGAAAAAATGAGCCAAACTCAAATAACAGAAGCAAAAAGTAAAGATACAGCAATTATGAAAAAGAAATGGGCTGAAGCTTTAAATATTAGTGAAAATGATATTGATAAATACCTAGATTTATATAATGCTAAAGGTCAAGGTAAACTACATAAAGATGGAAGAAAAATAAAAAATAGCAAAAATGAAGAAGTAATGTTGAATGGTGTAGGATTATTTCATCTATTAGATTATGGCTATATGTACAACGAGGAAACATTAAGTGCCTTAAAATATTGGGGAATAAATTGTATAAGAATACCAGCATATGTTAACTATAGAGCTTCAAATGCAACAGATAGTGTTACCAGAGATGATAGAGGATTAGTAACAGCATATGATGAATATATACAAGAAATGGATAGAATTATAGATATTGGAACACAACAAGGATTATATTGTATAGTAGATTTTCATATCTTATTAGAAGATGGAGATATAAAAAATTATCAAGAACTTGCTGATAAATTCTTTGAACACTTTGGTTCAAAATATGGTAAGCAAAATAATATTTTTTACGAATTAACAAATGAACCTTATGGTACACCAACAGAAAGTTTATTTGATTATATAAAACATGAAAAAGAGATAGTAAAAAAATATGATAATAATCCTATTATGATTAGTGGAAATACATATTACGATTCAAGCAAACTTTCAGAATATTATCAAAAATTTAAACAACAAGAGATTAATGATGTATTTGTATCACATCATTATTACAATGGAGAAGAAATAAAATATTTTCAAAAATTTTATAATGAAACAGATGTGCCTTTAGTTTATTCTGAATGGGGAAATTCTGATGGAGACCCAAATGGAGAAGTTAAAAATTATACAGAAATGACAAAAAAATATTTAGAATGGTGGGATGATAATAATATTTTAAATTGTGCATGGATGTTATGTCATGGTGACTATACATATTCTTTATGGAATACAAAATTAGGATATAAATCAGAATTCTTAAAATATGGTTGCATAAGTGATGAGTATTTATCAGAATATGGAAAAGTTGTTTTTCAATCATATTTTGATAATAATATCAAACGTGTAAAAAATAACGAAAAATATATAAATAGAGATTTGAATCAAGAAACTAAAGAAGATGAAAATACAAACAACAATATAAATCAAAATAATAGTATAGAAAATAATAACAATATAGAAAATACCAACAATATAAGTTCAAAGGAAGATAATACTATAAAAAAAGGTCAATTACCAAAAACAGGTCAAAAAGCATTTTATTTGTATTTTGTAACAATGATAATATTAATTATCAATATAATAGTTTATATAATAAAAAGAAATAGCATTTTAAAATAAAATGCTATTTTTAGTATATTATAAGCTTTAAAATTTGATTAATTCCTTGACAAATAAAAGCCATATTGATATTATATAAAAGTAAAAACAAAAGAAAGAGTGTGAAAAAATGAAAAACATATACCCAAATTTATATTATACAAAAGTAGAAGAAATAACAATACAAGAACTAATAAAAAACAAAATAAAACTACTAATATTAGATGTAGACAACACACTAATAGATTATTATAAAAACCTTTCAGACAGTGTAATAAACTGGTCAAAAGAAATGAAAGGTCAAGGAATAAAATTATATATATTATCAAACACAAATGATGAAGAAAAAGTTAAAAAAGTAGCACAAAAATTAGATATACCATATAAACACTTTGCAATGAAACCACTAAAAAGAGGATTTAAAAAGATAGAAAAAGAAACACAAATAAAAGGTGAAAATATAGCAGTAGTAGGAGACCAAATATTTACAGATGTATTAGGTGGAAATAGAAGCGGAATGTTTACAATACTAGTAGAACCAATAGATAACAAAAAAGATTACTGGTATACTGCATGGAAAAGACCAATAGAAAATAAAATTAAAAATAAAATAAAAAAAGAAACAAAAGAAGGGAAAAATAAAAATGTATATTAATGATACACATATAATGTATTATGCAGTAGTTGCCATATTAGGACTTTTTGTAGGAATGTTTGTAGACTGGATGAATTCAAGACTACCAGAATACAAAAAAGTTTTTACAAAAGAAATAAAAGAATATTTTATAAAATTCAAACCAAACTATATATTAATGTTAATAACATCAGCAACATATGTAGCACTTTTATACAATTATGGAATAAAAAACACATTTATAGCAAATTTAGATTTAATAAAATTTATGATATTAACACCAATGTTATTATCAGCATTTGTAATAGATTACAAATTACAAATAATACCAAACAGACTAAACCTAACAATGTTTGAAGTAGGATTAGTAATAGCATTTTTATATGGATTGTCAGATGTAGCAATAACAATAAATATGGTACTTGGAATGTTAGTAGGAGCAGGAATATTCTTAGCAATAACACTAATAGGAGGACTAGTATATGGAAAAGAAGCTATGGGCTTTGGAGATGTAAAACTAATGGGCGCATTAGGAATATACTTTGGTCTATCAAACATAATAGTAATAACACTATTATCATTCTTAATAGGAGCAATACTTAGCATAGTATTATTAGCAACAAAAATAAAAAAAATGGACGAATACATACCATTTGGACCATTTATAGTATTAGGGACATTTATCAGTATATTTGTACCATTCCAAGTAATAAAAAGTATATTGATGCAAATATTTACATTAGGCTTATATAAAGGCTAAAATAAAAAACTTAGGCAAAAAAGAATAGGGGGAGTTTCTATGAATCCAAAATTACAATGGTTAAGAAACAAAATGTCTAGTTTAGATATGCAAGGAATAATAATATCAAATCCAGTAAATATAAAATATTTAACAAACATAGATGCAGAAGGGACACTAATAATAAACCAAAAAGAGAATATATTTATAACAGATGGGAGATACATAGAACACGTACATAGTATATTAACACTATATGATGAAATAATAGTATATAACATAAACGATGTATCAATGGATGACTACGAAAACTTTTTTATGTTCTGTGAAAATGTAGGATTTGAAGAAAATTATATAACATATGCAAAATATAAAGAATATATAAGAAAATTTAAAATAAACAATTTTGTCGAAACCGAATATATAATTGAAAAACAAAGAATGATAAAAGATGATGATGAATTAAGCAGTATAATAAAAGCATGTAATGTAACAGATGACTGTTTTAAACACATAACAAATTACATAAAACCAGGAATGACAGAAAAACAAATAGCAAAAGAAATAGAAAATTATTATACACAAAATGCAGAAGGATTATCATTTGAAACAATAGTAGCCTCAGGAGAAAATTCATCAAAACCACACGCAGTACCAACAGACAGAAAAATTCAAGAAAAAGACATAATAACAATAGACATGGGATGCAAAGTAAATGGTTATTGTTCAGATATGACAAGAACAATATTTGTTGGAGAACCAACAGAAGAAATGAAAAAAGTATATGACCTAGTTCTAAATAACCAAAAATTTGCACTAGACCAATACAAAGATGGAGCAAATGCTAGACAGATAACAAAAATGGTAGAAAGCAACTTCAAACTAAATGGGGGCTATGATTTAATCCATAGTTTAGGTCATGGAGTAGGGTTAGAAATACACGAATTACCATATATGAGTTATAGATTTGACACAATGCTTAGAGAAAACATGGTAGTAACAGATGAACCAGGAATATATATACCAGGAAAATTTGGAGTAAGAATAGAAGACACAGTACAAATTACAAAATTTGGTTGCATAAGTTTAACAAATTCTGAGAAAAATTATATTATAATTTAGGGAAAAGGGGACGCCCTTTTTTTCCCTATCAAAAATTTCCCTAATAAAGCAATTTTAGTCGTAGAAATTTAAAAATTAAGCAAAGGGTTGATTTTTCCACAGAAATGTAGTAAAATAAAAAAAGTAAAAAATATAATTAATAAAAAGCAAAGCAAAAAAGACTTGTCAGATTGTCTGGCAATGAACGGAGCAAAGCGTATTGAAAGGAGAAATAATATGGCAGGAGTATACTCAGCAGGAGATTTTAGAAATGGAACAACATTTGAAATGGAAGGAAACGTTTTCAGAGTTGTAGAATTCCAACACGTAAAACCAGGAAAAGGATCAGCATTCGTAAGAACAAAATTAAAAAATGTTATAACAGGAGCAACACTTGAAAAAACATTTAATCCATCAGATAAATACCCAGCAGCAGAAATAGATAAAAAAGCAATGCAATATTTATATGCAGATGGAGATTTATATTATTTTATGGATAACGAAACATATGACCAAATGCCTTTAAACAAAGATACATTAGGTGATTGTTTAAAATATCTAAAAGAAAATAATATTAAGGAAGAATTAAATGATACTCATGATGATACTCCATTAATATTAAGTGAAGCAAAGGAAGAACCTAAAGAAATAGTAAAAGAATTACCAAAACAAGAAATAATTGAACCAAAAGAATTAGAAAAAGTAGAAGAAGAAGTAAAAGAAGAAATTAAAGAAGAAAAAATACCAGTAAATACTAATAATAATGGTTTATATACAAAGAATGTTTTAAGAGAAAAAAGAGTCCAAACATCACCAATTCATATTGATAGAGAATTATCAAGTAGAGAAGAATTACCAAAAGAAGATTATCATACAAATGAAGATATTCTTACAGGTATAGATTTACATGAAGATGCTTTATCTCCACTTGAAACAATGGAAGATGCTTATGAAGTAAATGATAATATGAAGTTTGCTTCAGATATTGTCGAAAGAATGGAAGAAGAAATAAAGCCATCTAATATAGAACTAACTGACTATGAAAGAAAGCAAGAAGAAGAAGCAATAATAAGTTATGATGAATTATTAAAAGTAAAAGATAAAATATATAATATTACTGATGATGAAGAAACAGACGAATTTATTGATGAACTAAAAAATTTTAGAATAGATTTACAATAAGTAGGGTAACCTTCTTTTTTTTCGACATAAAACTATTACCTAATGTTATATATTATTACTAGGTGATGATATCATGAATGGTAAAATGAAATTAAAAAAAATAGTAAAGAAAAAAATTAAACTATCATTTATCTATATCATAGTAATATATATAATCTTTTCCATAACTTTTTATTATTCTTTAAAAAATAGTAATAACATAAATAATAAAGAATTTATTAACTTTCTCTTAAAAGGAGGTAATTCTCATCTAATTGGAGATTACAAACTAATAAATATCGTTAATAACAGTACTAAGTTTTTGTTTAGTATAGACTTTACTAATCCCAGTTCCATCCTTGATAGGAGTATAACATCCTCTAGCAAAGATTATGAACATAACGATGACTATAGTAATCTAGAAGAATTAAAGAAGATAAGTTCTTATATCGAAGATCCAAATCCCGTAGATATAGATAGTCCTATTATATATATTTATAATTCACATCAGTTAGAAAATTATAATAGTTCAAACTTAGATATTTATGGAATAACTCCTAATGTATTAATGGCCTCTTATTTATTAAAAGAAAAACTAAATAGTAAAGGACTATCTACAATTGTTGAAGACTCCAACTTATCAGAATTCTTAAGTATAAATAATTGGAATCATGCTAGTTCATATAAGGCCTCACGAATATTTATCTTAGATAAAAAGAATAAATATAATACTCTAAAATATTTTATTGATATTCATAGAGACTCAGTAAATAAAAATGTAACTAGTGTAAACATAAATGGTAAAGATTATGCTAGAATACTCTTTGTCATAGGATTAGAACATGATAATTATAAAGATAATCTAAAATTAAGCGAAGACTTAAATAATTTATTCAATAAATATTATAAAGGTTTATCTAGAGGTATCTATAAAAAAGAAGGCCCTGGAGTAGACGGTATATATAACCAAGATATCAGTCCTAATAGTATTTTAATTGAAGTAGGAGGAGTAGATAACAATATAGATGAAGTACTTAATACTACTGAAGCAATATCTAACATATTATATTACTATATAAAAGGTGATAATAATGGATAAGAAAAAAATATTAAAAATAGTATTCATAGTATTATTCTTAAGCTTTATCATAGCTTATGTAATAGAAAAAAGTGGTTATTATGAATATAATCTTCGTAATAAAACAGTTTTAACTAAAGAATCGATGGAGAAGTTTGAAAAAGATGTAAGTGAAGGTAGGGATGTTAGTATTGAAGATTATGTAGTTAATACCAGTACTGACTACACAACAAAATTAACCAGAGGTACCAACAAGGTATCCACTAAAGTAAATGATGTTCTAAAAAAAGGCATAGAGAGTGTATTTAAAGTATTAGGTAAGTTTGTCTATGACTAAAACATACAAGAAAACATACAAGAAAGCATACAAGTAGATTGACTATAATTAATATATATAGTATAATATTAGTAGAAAAAAATGAGGTGATTTAAATGCAAAATTATATACCACCATTTGAAATAACTAATATTATGCTAGAAAGAGTTTCTTCAATTATGAAGAAAATTGGTGGACTTGAAAACTATAAAGATTTAAATAAAATGCCAGTCTTAAGAAGAAATAACAGAATAAAATCTATTCATTCATCACTTGCAATAGAGGCAAACTCTTTATCACTTAGTCAAGTTAAAGATGTTATTGATGGTAAATTGGTAATTGGACCAGAAAAAGAAATACAAGAAGTAAAAAACGCTTATAATGCTTATTTAAAAATTAAAGAAGTAAATCCATATAGTATAAAAGATTTAAAAGAAATACACGGCATTATGACATATTTAACTACAGAGGAATCCGGAAAGTTTAGAAGTACTGGCGAAGGAGTCTTTGATGAGAATGGCAATTGCATACATATTTGTCCACCAGCAAATCAAGTAGAAGAACTTATGGAGCAACTGTTCAATTGGATGAAAGAAAAAAAGAACGAAATACATCCATTAATATTATCTTCAGTATTCCATTATGAATTTGTCTTTATACATCCATTTGGTGATGGCAATGGAAGAACAGCTAGATTGTGGCAGAATGTTATCTTATCTGAATATGAAGATATATTTGAATATGTTCCAATAGAAAGTGCAATAAAAAAATATCAAGATGAATACTATAGAGTAATTGCTAATTGTAATGCAAATGGTAATTCAACTGAATTTATAGAATTTATGTTAAAAATGATTGATGAAGAACTAGATACTTTAATTGTTGGAGTAAATAATCAAATTAATCATATAAGTCCATATATAAAAAAATTACTTGATACAATGGAGCCTGGAATTAAATATAGTACCAATGAGTTAATGAAATTAGTAGATATGAAATCTAGAGTTTCATTTAGAGAAAACTATCTAGTTCCCGCTATTGAAAATAATTTAATAAAAATGACATATCCAGATAACCCAACTAATAAAAATCAAACATATTATAAAGATTAATATAGTCTATTTATTATAAAAAGAAGCAAGATTATTTTCTTACTTCTTTTAATATTCTATCAGTATTACTAAAATTTAATTTAGCCACTTCTTTTAAAACATTTACCCCATATTTTTCTACTAATTT
>OGNF01002367.1_pt1 | contig 14383 bp, 10 predicted proteins | sample 1573321 | NCBI WGS metagenome assembly OGNF01 (sample SAMEA2581911, study PRJEB24529) | metagenome | biome: Human gut stool | place: China | collected 2011
GCTGTCTGTCTGAGTTCAGGCGTTCCTGTTAATCTTCCGGTTAAAACAACGTGATTATGCATAATAGTCCTCCTGTTACAATAAAATTATTTTGAGCTGATGAGTTCAGCAACATCGTTTATAGTAAGATCATTTTCTGAAATAAGCTTTATAAGGCTTATAACATCTGAAAGAGCAATTTTCATACTTTTGCAAATGCTGTCAAGCTGCTTTATTTCCTTATCACGCCGCTTTTGTTCTTCAGCGTTGATTTCGTCCTGTATTTTCTTGGCTTTATCAGCAGCTTTCTGTGCAGCCGCAGCTGCCTTTTCGTGCTTCACCTTTAATGCTTCAAGCTTATCAGCTTTTTTCTCAGGTTCCGGCTTTTTTGTAAGTATATTATTTGTTTCTTCCATTGGCTTTTTTCCTCTCTGCTAAATTTGGCGAAAGTTCGGCAAGCTGCGCTGATAGAGCTGATTCTGCACTGCGCAGTGCTGCAAGCTGTATTTCTGTGTTCTCGATCATCTTGCGGATACCATCACGGCGGCGTTTGGTGTCATTAATAAATGATTGAGGTGAGTTTACAGCTTTTATAGTTTTATTGCCGTTATTTATATAGGGCTGCAATATAAAAACATCCTTTCATATACACTTTCTTATTGAGTGTTCGGCTATCCGATCGTTTGCTTTTTCCGCAACGTCAGTTGCCCATTGATTTATTTCCTGTACTTTTTCACAAAACTTCCGATCTTTAAGCAGATCATTAAAATCTTTGACCCCTGCTTCCTTGCATTCACGATTTATGGTGAAATTGCTTCGGTTGATCCACGACAATACAGACCCCGGAATTTTTTCTCCGAGCTTCTGAGCAGCAAAAAAATCATCTTTGGAAAGGAAAAAAGACATTTCTTTTCCGTTCATATTCATACTGCAATAATTTATTGGCATTTCACCGTTTTCTATGGTATGGTTTTTCAGATTTTCTCCTGCATCAAGGCTTTCCTGCATTTTTCGGAGCAATATTCGGTTGTTAAAATTGATACCTGCAGCATCGTTATCTACGCAGGAAACCACTTTCAGATCGCTGCTTATGTATGGCTCTACAACAGATGGTTTCAAGCCGCTTAAAGCAACAAATTTGGCATTGTCTATTTCCGGGTGAAGTTCGACAAATGACATAAGGTCGATTGGTGCTTCAAAAATATATACAGTATCTATTTCTTCAATATTTCCCTTATCGTAAACAAATCCTCTGTCGGTATTATCGTGAGCAGCACAACCTTTGAATCGGTATTCGGGATTTTTATCAATACCCTGTATATCTGCACCGCAAGGCTGTCCCTGTTCGTTTTTATGCAGGAAAACAGCATTTGTTTTCTGATATGGCTTTCCTGTGGTTTTGCTTATTCCTTTGGAAACAGTAGGGTATATAAGTCCCTTATTTGCAAATGTTCTTACCGTTTCAGGAGATAAGCTTCTTGTATTGATAAAGTATGCATATATGCTTTTATAGCCGTCCTCCGATTTTTCGGGCATAACAAAGTCTTTCTTTTCAGTTTCCAAAGGCTTAAGAGAGGGGGAGAACTGCTTTACTTCTGCCGCTTCACCGACACATTCATTCATTGCTTCGAGAAAGGGCATATCCAGTATTTTTTTACAGAACTCCAGTAAGCCTTTGCCGCCTATGTTTTCGGAATGGCGGTAGAAGGTATTGTTGTTTGGGTTTACATATAAACCGCCATATCCTCTGATATGTATTTCCTTTCCTGCCTTCTCACAATGGAAACGTGATTGAACGTACTCTGTAATGTCTGCATTATTTGCCTGTTCAATCTGTTCATCGGTATAACGTTTGAACTCCTTCATATTAATCTACCTTTCTGTCTGAATCTTATGGCGGATTTATCGTGCAACGTCATCTCTGTTTTGCTCCTGTTCGCTTCGGCTGTTAAATTTATCAATTACCTCATTCGCCCATTGGGATATTTCATTGATTTTTTCTGTAAAGAGCGGTTCTTCATAATGCCTTATAGACTGTTGCATTTCTTTAAGGCTTTCTCGCTGTGATTCTGTAATGCTACCCTTGTTGAGTTGTGTGTTTATATATTCAGATACAGTAAATCTGTTTTCGGCAGAATTAAGATTGGGCGGCAGTTCGTGCTTGTCCATAAAGTCAATATGCGCATCATTGAAAATGTCATTGTTATATAAAAAGCTGTCATATACATTATTGAGCGTTTCAAGATCATTTGACGGAAAATCATTATAATTAAGATCTACAGTATTATTTTCTTTAATGTTTGAAATTGCTGTGCTGAGTTCTGTGCTTGCAATTTTTTCATTATCCCAAACCGTCAAAGTATTGTTGTCAATATTTATTTCCGCACAGAATGAAGGAAGGGTATCTCCGGACTGTTCAAGTTCTGCAAATTCAACATCGGAAATGCGTTTGCAGTTTTCTGTAAATATAGGATAATAACCTTCGCAGTCAGCATAGCGTTTCATCAGCGTATCAATATCAGTTGCGGTATCACGGAAATTCATTATCTCTCCGTTTAATTCGACAGAGTAAATGCTGTAGCCTTCTTTTTCTATGTTTGGGGCAATATCTTTTTCGCCGACAACCATATTACGTCCCGATTCCTTTGCTTTGTATGCAAGCTCGTCCGCAAATTTAAGCTGAGTTTCAAAAAAGTTAAAGGCATTTTCCGGTGTAACCTCACGGGAAATGTCGTGATTAATTTGATGTACGCCCATACTTATTGTTACGCTGACATTCGTAGGCTGTTTATCACTATCATAAACAAGGTGCGTGGTACTCTCAATCTGAGATCTTAATCGTTCTGCAATGTCCATAGCGTGTTCATAATCACAGTTCAGAACGCACACCATTTCCTCGCCACCCCATCGGAACGTTGAATCAGCACCCTGCCTTGTTCCGCTTTGGAGTATGCCGGCAACGTTTTTTAACACGGTATCTCCTGCATCGTGTCCGTATGTATCGTTTATGCTTTTAAAATGGTCAATATCGCACATTATAATGCACATATCTTTTGCATCATTAATATTATGAGCCATAGTATTTGCAGCGTATTCCTTTGCGCCTTGTCTGTTTTTCAGCCTTGTAAGTTCATCTGTGATACGTCCCTGATGTTCAAATTCTTTTTTCAGAGATAAGTCAATAGTGTTTGCGATCTGACTGTTTGGGGCGAACTTTTCAAGGCTTGTCCTATCAAACACCCCGTCCTTTTCACTTGCGATAAGTATTCCTGCAACCTTGTCATTGCTTATGATAGGTATGTACGCTGAATTATCAGCAATATGCGGCAGCTTGCTTTCGGCAGCTATTCTCATATTTTCTTCAGCTATCTGCCAGTCTCTGCCGCCACGGTTTTCGTCATTGGTGAAATACTTGTTTTCTGCACTGTCATAGCACCAAAATTCAGCTTTTTCGCAGTCAAGCACCTGCTTTCCCATACTTTCAATGGTTGACATCGACTGTTCAAAGTTCTGCGATTCGGTAATTGAAGAAATAAACTGATTTACGGTGTTTATCTGCTCTTTCAGATTCTGCTGCTCGGTAGCCATTACGCTGACCTGTTTTTCCAATGCGGCGATCCTTTCAAGCAATTCCTGTGTAGTTTCTGCCATATTATCAATCCTTTCGTCCCCAATGGGGAAGTTCTCAATTTGTTTTTCATTGCGTTTATTCAGATAAAAATCCTTGTCAAAGGTCTTGACAATTTTAAATAAATCTGATATACTTATATTAGAATCGTTAAGGATTTTTAAGTGTGGCTGTTTATCAGTGAAGCTTACGTGCCTTAACGGTTCTATTTTTATGTCTTGAAAATTGTAAAACCTTTTGAGAGTGGTTTTTTGACTGTCAGACAATTCTTCTACGGTTATTTTCCCTATATATTCGTTATTGTCATATCTTATTGGAATATATAGCTTATGCATAAAAGCAGTATTTGGAGATTTGTTATTATTATTGTGCTCAGATATATTAGTATCAAGATATATACAATTGCTAACAATATTATTTATTTGATATAATAGGTTTAATACCAATTTATCTTGATGTTTGGAAGCATATGATATTGAATCCTCGATACCTTTACGGCTGATTTGAATATTCCAATCGGTATCGTAATTTACAACAGAACCTCTGAAAATTACATTTTGTTTTATATCATTCCGTACCGATTGAAATGTCGGTGACTTATCAACAACGTCAATAACAGGTATTAGGGTTTTGTCATTTTCTCTCCAATCACCATTTGTAAGCCTGTAAAATGGTGATTTTTCGGATAATTCATCTTGAAACTTTTTTGCCCATTTTTCGGTTGCTTCAAGTTCATCAGCAGAAAAATTAAGTATGCTTTTTCTCGGCTCTAAGGTGCGCAAAACGTCAATATCTGCTTGTGTGATTTCTGTCATTGCATCAATCCTTTCAATTTAAGTGTTTATGAAATTCTTGACAATATGAAATAAATCTGATATAATTATATTAAAGCCATTCAAGACTGAAAATGCTAACCGTTTATCGGCGAACGTTGCGAGCTTGATTGGCTCTATATTTATGTCCTGCAAATTATATTTTTCCGTGAACTCTATGTGCCTGAGTGGCTTTTTTATCTTATATAATAAAGCAGCCTCTATCGGTCGTATATATTTTCTGCGGATCACACTTATTTTTCTTCACATCTTCGGCAATTGCATCAAGAGCTTTCTGAATATGCTCTATCTGCTGCGCCAAAGCCGTGAAGCTTTTTTCTGTTATGGCGTAGCTGCATTCCGTACTGTATTTTTCTTTTTCTTCATTGCTTAAAATTTCAAGTCCCGATCCGGTAAAGAACGATTTTAAGAATTCTTCTGTGCGTTCTTCGTTGTCGATACCATAGATGTTGATTTTTGCTTCTCTGTTAATATCCTTAATAAAAATTTTCATAATAAAAGTACCTCCGCTTTTAATTGTCGTTGTCTGACGGCAGCATTGCTGCGCCTACATCTCTTTCAGGTTTGGGTTTTGATAATTTTGTTGCTGCATTTTTCAGTTCATTTAATGTCGCTGCGATCATATTTCTTTTTCTGCGTCCGAATTGCTCCGCTATGATTTGCTCCGCATACTTGCGCCATTCAGGGCGTATCTGTTCCATAAAATCCGATGACATAATGATCGTTTCTTTTGTTCGGCGCAGACTTCCCGAATCTGAACATTCCTTTATAACACTCCATATTTCATTGAAGTCAAAGAGTTGTTTTCGGAAAAGTTCTTCTGCATCCGAAGCAAGCTCGTTAAATGAGTTATCACGGTAAATATACAACCGTATTTTTCGGCAATGATATACTTCGATTATCATATTTTCTCTTGGTTGTCTGGAAGATAAATATTTTTTTAAAGCAAGCATTTCAAGCTCGTTTTCGGAATAGATCTCATCGGATTCTATGTGTATCTGAGCAGTATAATCTTCCTCAGCTTCGAGAGTTGCTTTTACCAGTTTACCCTCATTCATTACATTGTGGGAATAGTCAAAATAATTGATCGTATCACCGCAAATGGTTCTTTTTTTGAGATAAGCTTTTACATCAAAGCACAGCTTAACATCATTGAGATACTTTTCGTATTCCGATATGAATTCATCAGTGTATGGAATATTATTTTCCTTGACATATTCCATAAAATCAGAAGCATAATTCTTTCCGAAAACGGACAAACAACAGTTAAGCGCAGCATAGTCAAACGGTATCGGCGTTGTTTCGGAATAAATGTCATACTGCTCCGATTCTGCCGCTTGTGCGATATATTCCGGATTTTCCGCTGCCATTTCATCTCTTTCCTGATCGTAAAATCCGAAACGGATTCCTGCATCATTCATAAATTTGAGCAGTTCTTGGCTTATATGTATAAATCCGTTTACAGCAGCCGCATAGGGTGAAGTAAGTATCTTTTCGATGATTTCAAACGGAACATCTGATATTTCGGAATATTTTCTCGAATTAGCACAAACAGTAAATATCTTGCTTAAGTTACCGTTATCCGAGTCAATTTCACGTTCTTCATTTCTTCGTACCTTGTTTTCGAGAGCAATTGCATCTTCAAGCCAATCGGATTTGTTGAAGAGTATTACATTTTTAACTGTTTCCTCATCAACAATTCCCATACCGAACAGCATTATCAGCCTATCGTTTTGCTCAGAGTATGGCTCTTTCAATATTTTTTTGCGAACGTCTGCTGATAAGGACTGTGAACACTTTACATCATCGGGTAAATGCGCATTAAAAGCATCAACTAAAACTGAGTACCGAAATATCATTGTCTGCATATCTGCATCTTCGGATATATAATCCCGATATGCTCCCATAATTAATCCTCCTTATGCAAATTGATATATTTTCCTGTATCTTTTAGGACGTAAACGCTTTTGACTGTACCATTCAAAGTCTTTTTGCATATTGTTGTTTTGCCCTTTGCAAGCAGTTCTGCCGCTGCTTTTGCGGTAACGGTCACACCATTGTATTTATCTTCTTTCCATAATGTAAAGCCGCAGCCGTCCTTGCCTGATTCACAGTAAAAGTTCATTTTGCCTTCAAAAATCTGTTTTCCGCATCTTGGGCATATTCCAACAGCTTTTTTCTCTGATTTTACTCTCTTGAAATTTACATATTCGCCGGTATCATCAAGTTGATAATCGGCTGTATATATTTCACCGTCAGCATTTTTGGCTTTAAGCGGAATGGTGTCACCCTCAAGCAATTTTTTAACTGCTTCCGCAGTTATTTTGGTTTGATAGATCTTGCTTTCTTTCCAGATCGTAAAACCGCAGCCGTCCTTGCCTGATTCACAGTAAAAACTCATTTTACCCTCAAAAATCTGTTTTCCGCATCGAGGGCAAGTTCCCATTGCTTCTCGTTTGGGCGCATTGGAATTTTCGTGATGTATAGGAGTTCTTTCTCTGCTGTTTTCATAAGCAATTGTTGTGCGGATAAATGTTTTTACATCGTTGGTCAGTTCATCGGGAGAGATACCTTTCTTTTGTATGTTGTCAAAATACTGTTCCCATTCCGCTGTGCGCTCAACAGATTTTACGTTTTCGGGAAGAGATCCAATAAATTCACGTCCGAAAGCAGTTGCGATAAGCTGCTTTCCTTTGCGTTCAACATACTCTGCTTCGATGAGCTGTTTGATAATTTCGGCTCTTGTAGCAGACGTTCCGATTCCACGTTCACTTACAGCAGATTTTAAAGCTTTATCCTCAATTCTATTATCAATGTTTCGCATAACTGATAGTAAGGATTTATCTGTAAAGTGCTTTTTAGGCTGGGTCTGAATTTCTTTTACAGAGATGTCTTCTGCAATAAAGCTGCTGCTTTCAGGATAATCAGGAACGTCTGTTACTTCCTTAGTATCGGGACAATAAGTTCTCCAACCTGCCTGTACAGCTTTTTTGAGAGATAATGTATATGTAATATCTTCACACCAAAATTCATATTGATATTCTGTGTAAACGTGCGGCTGATCGAGGGTTATAAGCAAACGGTTTGCAACCAAATCATAAAGTTTTCGTTCGTTGTCGGAAAGAGTAATTTTTTTTGCGTTTTGCGTAGTAATGATAATAGCGTGATGATCGTCAATTTTATTGTTGTCGATTATGCGCTTATCAAGATTTAATCCCTTGTTCAAAAGTTCCTTTGCGTGAACTGATATATCATCAGGGGAGTCGGAGAGCATTTTTATAATACTTTCAACCATAGGTATCATATCGTCAGAAATGTATTCGCTGTCTGTTCGGGGATATGTAAGCAGCCTTTTTTCGTAGAGAGATTGAGCCATTGACAACGTTGCATCTGCGGTAAATCCATACAAATCGTTAGCGTCCATCTGCAAGCTTGTCAGATTGTATAACAGCGGACGATTTTCGGCTCTCTCGATTTTATCGGCAGCAACCACATTTACAGGTTTTCCAAGACTTTGATTTTTCTTTTCTTCTGCCAAATCCCCATTGGGGAATTCTTCTGTACTCTCTGCTCCATCAAGTACAAGTTTATATGAGGTTTTGGAAACAAAATTATCTATCTCCTTATCACGATCAACGATAATACCCAAAAGAGGAGTTTTTACTCTGCCGACCCTATGAGTATAATCGTCTTTTATGCCATATAAACGTGATAAATTCATACCGATGAGCCAGTCAAGTTTTTCTCTGGTAAAAGCAGCAGCATACATATTATCATAATCGGACATAGGCTTTAAATTATTCATACCATCTCTGATAGCTGCATCTGTAACGCTGTTTATCCATAAACGCTTAACAGGTTTTGTACCGTTATTTGCGTAATAGATATGGCGGAAAATAAGCTCTCCCTCCCGTCCTGCATCAGTTGCACAGATAATCTCGGTAACATCGGGTGAATTCATAAACTCGGAAATAAGGTTTCGTACACCGTCCTTTGATTTATCGGTAGGGAATATCTTAAAGTCGGGAAAAATAGGCAGAGTATCGAGTTTCCATTCCTTAAAGCCATAATCTTCGGGCATTCCAACGCCGTAAAGATGACCTACAGCGTTTACCACATAATACTCTTCATTGGCATAGCAGTAGTTTTTGCCGTCACTGCCATATACTTTTTCTCTCGCTCCCAAGCTATGAGCTATGTTTTGTGCAACGCTTGGTTTTTCTGCAAGTATAAGTTTTTTTGACATTTTTACTTCTCCTTGTAATTATCATATTTTTGTTCATCTTTAAGATTGTTTCTGTAAACAATGACCCTATCAATGCCATACGCTGCCGAGAAAACAATAAGCATTACAATATGTCCTATGCCTATGTGTAAGCCGGGCAGTTCTTTTTCGGGTGTGCTTTCACCTGTGTTTGTGGAGGCAGACGGTGTTTTCTCGTTATCATCATTTTTATTTACATCAATTATCTTTACAGTTATTGCCGCAGCAATAACTAATGTAATTATGATGATTTTAATCTTTTTGGAGGATAAAAATCCTTTGATTTTATTAAACATTTTAATTGCACCTTCTTACTTATCTTTTTTGAGTTGTTTAAGAATCTCATCAAAAATTTTTTTATCACTATCGTCAAAAGCATAGGAATTCCATACTTCGTCCAAATTAAAATTAAGTTTCAGCTTGACCATTATCACAAAATGACCGGGACAATATGTTTGGGATTCATATTTGACACCGACAACGTTTCCATCATCATCATATACTGGAACGCCAACTTTTTTTGTGCAACACGATCCACCGCTTGTACAATCAACCCCCTCTTCCCAATTTGATAACTCCCAGAAATTTGCCCCGGCGTATGCAGCTTCAACGCTTTGATCGTCCATAAAGATAATATCATTGTTTCCTGCTTGATTCATTATTTTGGCGTTATATGCTGCTATTGTACATAACATCTCATCATAGAGCTTGCCGTATGGCACTCTTGCTGCATCAGTATCAGGACTCCAACGAAATCCCTCAAAAATCGGACCTCTTTCAGCACCCATTTCACATAACTCAGCATCACTATAATATATACTGTTTTCATTCGGAATTGGCGGCGGAGGCGAATCAAAAGCGTGGTCAAGGAAATATTGATAATCAATATCATATTGAGCTTTTTTTACTGGATCAATAACACCGGTGTTGTTATATTTATCGCCACCTGCAAAAATGGCATCGATCTCACTGTTTATTTTGTCAACAACTCCATTCATTATTCCATAGTAGTGACTTATTGTATCAGGAATTTCACTATCTTCAATTTTATTTTCAGTATTGATTACATTGCCTTCATCATCTGTGGTTTCCTCTGTTACCGAGAGATAAAAAAACGGATAAAAAACATAGCTTGCTACTATTGCAATGATCAATACTATTAATACAATTGGAATTACAGAAGAAATACCGCTGGCTGCAACCATACCCAAAAGCTTGGCTTTTGATTTTTTCTTTATGTTCTTTTTTAATGTGTCGTTGTATGGTCGTTGCTTTTTTAGTATTTTTTTCTCTAATTTCTTGTTTTTTTCTTCAAGCTTTTGTGCCTTTTGCTTTTGATTATCCTTTTTATTGAAGTTTTCAATTTTTTTCGCAAGCTTATCAGATGCTTTTCCGGAATTAAAATCATTTTCATTGGCAATGATCGCATCTCGCTTGTTTATATATCGCATATTTGTGATGTACTGTGCTGCCTCTTCTCTGGCTGCTTCTTTTAAATATTTGTTTTCCTGACGCTTTTTCTGTTTTTTTGTGTCAAGATATCTGTTTACAGTTCCAACCGTACCTTTTACGACTTCAGTTGCAGCTTTTTGAGTTACGGAAGATAGAGCCTGAGATGTATCTGCTGTATTATCGGCAGCCGAAATTATTCTTTTTCCCGCTTCCTGAGTTCGTGTTGCCATTCGTCCCAGTCTGTATTTTTCAAGCTTTCTCTTGATAAAAATTGCTGTAGGAGCAGTTACAACACCAATAGGATTGCCTTTTTTTATAGGGGATATTATATTTTGATTTAGTATGGAGAGCTTTCGCAGTAGTGTAAATCTGTTTTTTACACTGGGTTCTTGAGAATAAAGTATCTTATATTTCTTTTCAATTTTATACACACGCTTGCGGTACTGGTTCTCGTTTTTAGCTTTTTCATAAGAGAAGTATTTATTTGCTGATTTCCGTTCATCGTTCTTATTTTCGTTGAACGGGTTGTCGGTTTTTTCTTTCTTTTGGAAAAGAGTTTCTGCATCATTGGAGATGGTTGTTTTATTATCCGATTGTCCTAAAGTTACTTCTCTTTCAAGATTCTTTTTCAGTTCAGCGGCTTTTGCATACTGAACATTGGTTGTATTATCGGTATAGACGGGCGGCTCACTATTTGAAAAGTGAGCCGAAGATGTTTTACCGTCCCTGCCTTTTGTGGATATTGGTTTTCTGATATGAGCAGCAGCGGAGGGGTTTTCAGGCTGAATGTCAGAATCATTCCTTCCGCTTATATATTTACCGTCAGTTTCTTTTGAAATACTTGCCATTATACTTCCTCCGCATAAAAATTACTGTTTTAATTCTGATATTTTCTTTTTCTGCTTGGCAATTTCGCTGAAGTTCGTAGACATCTTTTTGTAAAGCTCGGTGTCTTTTGGGAATTCATCATAGAAAGGTATTTTTACCTTACCGCCTGAACCGATGACAATTACTCCGTGACCTGCAGGTACATCGTTAAGATAATTAAGTTCCTGATTGGAAAAATGGAGTATTTTCTGCAAACGCTGTGCATCCACGGGATTTTGATTGAGAAGAATGAGAAATTCAGAGTTTGAAAGCATTGTACGGGATTTATCATCTTTCAGAACATCTTCAACGTTCTGTGTAATACCCGTAAGAACACCACCGTACTTTCTTGCACGTTTCCAAAGCATACGAAGATAGTCAAGGCAATATTCATCAGCAAAAAGTATGTAGATTTCATCAATATAAACATAGGTCAATCGTCCCTTGTATCTATTTGCTGATAATCTGTTCCAGATGTAGTCGAGTATCAGCAGCATTCCCTGTGTTTTGAGAGTACCCGAAAGATCCTTAATGTCATAAGAAATGATTCTGTTTTGCGCATCAACATTTGTCGGGTTATTGAAATAGTTTGCTGAACCGTTGACATACATATCAATGGTAAGCAGTATCTTGTTTTTCATTTCTTCCGTTACGAATTCTGTTTCTTCACGAACAACAGCCATAAATGTAGAAAGTGTAGGCATATCATTTTTATCAAGACTGTCAAGCACTCCCGTTCTGAGATATGACTTTCTTACGCATCGGTCAACAAAAGATTTTTCCTTTGCTGTAAGAGGATTTTTTTCGTCCATACAGCTTATGAATGATGTGATCAGCGCACACTTTTGATCGATGATATTTACATAGTCCTCATCGTCCTCGTCCTTTACAAGAAGTGCAAAATCGAATTCAAAAGGATTAATATATGTTTTTGAACCCGAAGCAAAACGTACTACTGTTCCATCAAGCTGTTCAACTAAGCCCTGATATTCGCTTTCAGGGTCGATGATTAAAATATCCGCATTAGGATCTCTTAAAAATTCGTCAAGAACCTCTCGCTTTCCCGTAAATGATTTTCCTGAACCGGGACAGCCCAGAATAAAGCCTGAGGGATTTTTCAGCCCTGTAACTCTGTTAAAGGTTATCATATTGTTAGACAGCTTATTAAGTCCATAATATGTTGCATTGCTCATCTGCATTTCTTTTGCGTTAAACGGCATTAAAATTCCAACCGATTCGGACGGCATCGAACGTTTGAAAGCCACTCTGCGCTGATAGCCGCAGGGAAGTCCGTCAAACATACCGTGTTCCTGCTGATATGCAAGCTCGCCCGACATACAGCCTTTTGTTTTCAGCACATCATTTATAATATTTGTGTTATTTGTGAGTTCATCATAACTGTTTGCTTTTATGATGATTATTACATTGCACATAAACAGCTTTTGATCCTGTTTGTCAAGCTTGTCATACACGTTGGACAGACTGTCACGCTGATTCTTGATACGTTGCGGCATCTGTGATGCAAAATTGCCATTTGATGACGCTTTTCTTTCACGCTGTGCCATATTTGTATCAATAGATGTGATCTGCTGCTGTATAAGCTTTTTTGCTTTAGCGGTATCGTATGCGCTGATATTAAGCGTAATATAAAATTCCAGTCCTGTTTTCAGCAGCTTTTCGATTATATCGGAAGATGCTGTCTGCGGATAGTCCTTAATAAAAATAGCTCTTGCATAGCTATTATTAAAGAGAAAATAATCTCTCTTAAATTCAAGATAGTCGGGAGCGCAGAATATTTTTTCTTCTCCGATATCAAATTGTTCATCGGTTATAGCAGGAATATCCTGCTCTGTACCTATGTAAAAGTCCTTAAGAACTTCAATTCGCTCCTGCGAAGTCATAACACGCATATTGGCAGGACCGATGAGATTGAATACATTGGTAGTGGAAATATCAAGTGACTTGAATTTTCTGTATGCGGATTCATCGTCAGCTGCATTTATCGTTAATGTAACACACATATGCTTTTGGATAGCATTCTGACCTTTGCGAATATTTTCCTCCAATACCCTTGTGTTGTATTCGTAGCGGAGGGCAAAATAATCATCATCCTGTGCTTTCATAAGAGTTTTTTCACGGAATTTATCGATCTTGAGCTTGCAGTTCCAGCAGCATATCTGAGCATCGATCGTGTTATCCAATGTGTTCAGGAAATCAATATATCGTTCAAGATAAGCATACTGCTCGTCTTCATCAGCAAGGTTAAAGTTTATATCGTCAAAGGTGTATGCTTTGGAATAAAGCTTGTTGCCAAGATACCACAAGTTATCGTCCAAGACTTTTTTATAGGGCAGAGATCCCAAAACATCTTTTGATACTTCAATTTTCGCCTTTGCTTTCTTCGATGATTTTTTACTGTCTGATTTCTTCTTTTTCCCCGCAAGCCTTTCTATATCACGTTCTTTGGCAGACCTTTGACCGTTTGATATTTTTGCTTTTGGAGTTTCAAGTGACTTTTTGCGCCTTGATATTGTTCCGAACAATATTCCAATAACCAACAGCATAAAGCAAACGACAATTATCAGAATTGTCTGTTCAGAAGAAAGTAAACTATTTGATGTATTATTATCAATTGGCGTTTCTGCTTCTGTAACTGTTGTGATCTCTGTTGATATGACTGCTGTTTCAGGCGGCAGCATAGCAATTTCTATTTCTGAAATTGTTTCAGAGGTAGTTTCTACTGTTAAGAATGTTTCAGAAGTTATAATTGAGGAACCGGTTTGTGCCGATGAATTTACAGAAGTTTCAGTCATTGCCGCTTCCGCTGAAATGTCACTAATTGCAGAAATTTGTTCGGTAACAGTAACGCTTGTTTCATTCGGCAATTCTATGGCAAGTTCATTTGAAACGGTAATGTTTTCATCGGGAACAGCAGTTGTAATAATCTGTGATGTTTCAGTTGGCATTATCTTTATGTTTCCTTTCCTTATTTAGTTTTTGGGAATGCTTTTCACTTTGCCGATTAAGCTTTTCCTGCTTTTTTATTTTTTGTATCTCATCTTTCCGCAACATTTTTTCTCCGGTGAGCAGCAGTAATTTTATATCCAAAGAATTCTTCTCTTCTTCGGGAATATAAATAAATTTCCTACGCTGTTCTTTGGTGAAGAAATTCCAAATAAGCTCAGCATATTTTTCAAACGGCATACCATTAATGTTTTTAAAACCAATCAAAACAATTGGTGCGCTTAATATCGCTGCAAAATAAATAATTATGCTTGTATCAACAAAGTTCTTGCCGACAAAATATATAACTGCAACAAGCAATATTGTTGAAACAACGGAAATAAGTTTTCGCAGTGT
>OGNF01002374.1_pt1 | contig 14341 bp, 10 predicted proteins | sample 1573321 | NCBI WGS metagenome assembly OGNF01 (sample SAMEA2581911, study PRJEB24529) | metagenome | biome: Human gut stool | place: China | collected 2011
GCTTTACAAATACAAAAGATAATTCCAATCGCATCATCGAAGATATGATGGATAAGATACGTCACCGCGGTCCTGACTCGGGCGGCAAATATACTGACGAAGATATTGCTCTTGGTTTCCGCAGACTTAGCATTATTGATATTACGGAATCAGGCGACCAGCCTATTTACAACGAGGACAGAAGCAAGGTTCTCCTTTTCAACGGCGAGATCTACAACTTCCGGTCCATTCGTGAAGAACTTGTTGCAAAGGGACATATTTTCACGACCAAGACCGACTCGGAGGTTCTTCTCCACGGCTATGAAGAATACGGCGAAAAGCTTCTCGACAAGCTTCGGGGAATGTTCGCTTTCGTTATCTGGGACACCAAAACAAAGGAACTCTTCGGCGCGAGAGATTTCTTCGGGATCAAGCCGCTTTACTATGCCGTAATGGGCGATACATTTATGTTCGGCTCGGAAATAAAGGCTTTTCTCGCTCACCCCGATTTCAAGAAAGAGCTTAACGAAACAGCACTTGAAAATTATCTCACTTTCCAGTACTCCCCCACTAACGAAACATTTTTCAAGAATGTTTACAAGCTTCCTGCCGCCCACTGCTTCAAGTATAAGAACGGCAAGCTTGATGTAAAGCGTTACTGGGATATCAGCTTCAACGCAGATGAAAAACCTGATATGGAAGAATGGGTGAACCGTATTTCCGATACATTCAAGAACTCCGTTGAGGCTCATAAGATCGCCGATGTTGAAGTCGGAAGCTTCCTTTCGAGCGGCGTAGATTCAAGCTATGTTGCTTCCGTTGCAAATGTTGACAAGACCTTCACAGTCGGTTTCGGCGAAGATGAAAAATACAACGAGATCGGCTGGGCAAAAGAATTTTCACAGTATATCGGCAAGGAAAATATCAGCAAGGTCATCTCTCCGGAGGAATACTGGGGCAATATTAAAAGGATTCAGTATCACATGGACGAACCGCTCGCCGACCCGTCCTGCATTGCACTTTATTTCGTCTGCAACAAGGCTTCGGAATATGTAAAGGTCGTTCTCTCGGGTGAAGGTGCAGATGAAATTTTCGGCGGCTACAATGTTTACAAAGAACCGCTCGGCTCACACGCTTATAAATCACTGCCGAGATTTATCCGCCGCGGCATCGGAAATGTTGCTTCACATCTCCCTCAGAAGAGAGGCGTAAACTTCCTCGTCCGCAATGGAAAAGATCTTGAAGAACGCTTTATCGGCAATGCTTATATGTTCACGCCGAAAGACCGCAAAAAGCTGCTCAAAATAAAGACAAATGCTCCCGACCCGACCGTTATCACAGCACCGTTCTATGATAAGGTCAAGGACAAGGATCAGATAACGAAGATGCAGTATCTTGATCTCCACCTTTGGATGACGGGTGATATCCTGCTCAAAGCGGATAAAATGTCAATGGCGAACTCGCTTGAACTCCGTGTTCCATTCCTCGACAAAAAGATAATGGAGCTTGCGGAACAGATACCGTGGAGATACAGAGTAAGCACCGAGAACACCAAGCTCGCAATGCGTCAGGCAGCACTCCGTGCCGCACCTCCTAAGACTGCGAACAAAAAGAAGCTCGGCTTCCCCGTTCCTATCAGAGTATGGCTCAAAGAGGATAAATATTACGGCATTGTAAAGGAATCATTCACCTCCCCTGCCGCCGAAAAATTCTTCAACACCGACCTGCTCGTAAAGCTTCTTGATGAGCACCGTGAGGGTAAATACGACAACAGCAGAAAGATATGGACAGTTTTCATCTTCCTGCAGTGGTATGCTGTTTATTTTGAGGGTGCATCAATATAAAATAGAAATCCCGAAAACCACATTACTTTGGTTTTCGGGATAATTTTTTATATGTTTAAGAATGAAAGCTGGTCGGCATCTGCTATATCCTTTGCAAGCGAACCTGCGGCAGGGATAGTTTTAACGTAATATTTTGAATAGTCAGCTTTCTTTTCTTCGGGAACGGTCTGCGCCCCGACTACTTCAGCCTTTGCTTTGAGCGTTACAACCTGAACGCCTATTGTGTCACGGGTGTTTTTCGGGAGGATCATTCCCGTGTTGAACACAACTGCTCTGCCGTTAGAAGTCGTGAGAAGAATATCTTCGTTGTCGGCAACGCAGAACATTGCAACGAGCGGTGATTTATCGCTGTAAGCATTGGCAAGCTTTTTGCGGTTTGTTTTGGTTTCGTATGCATTGAGCGGAACCTTAGCAACCTTACCGTTGGCGAAGATCATAATGAGATAGCCGCTGTAATCGTTGGTGACTATCATCGAACGGAAGCTTTCACCGTCGTCAAAGCCAAGCTGTGCAGGAACATAAACGCCAAGCTCGGACGCTTTTGTATTTTTGAAGAGCGAAGTTTTGCTCTTATATACCTGCGCTTTATCGGAGAAGAACAGCAGCTCGCTTCGGTTAGTTGTTTCTACCGAATTGATAATGAAGTCGCCCTCTTTGAGCTTCTGGTCGCCCGACATACGAAGCGACTGCGGAGTTATCTTCTTGAAATATCCGCTCTGCGAAATGAAGAGCGTTACAGGGAAATCAGGTGTATCGTCCTCTTCGGCTTCTTCCTCCTCGCCTGCGGTATAGATGAAGAGCGTTTTTCTCGGCTGGCGGTACTTGCGGCTGACTTCGTTAAGCTCGTCAATGATAAGATTCTTGACCTTTTTATCATCTTTGAGGATATCTTCCATTTCTGCAATGGACTTTTCAAGATCTTCTATCTCGGAGATACGGTTGAGGATGTACTCCTTATTGAGATGACGGAGCTTTATCTCGGCAACATAATCAGCCTGCGTTTCGTCTATGCCGAAGCCTATCATAAGGTTTGGAACGACTTCCGTTTCTTCCTCGGTTTCACGGACGATCTTTACAGCCTTGTCGATATCAAGCAGTATCTTTTTCAAGCCTTTGAGCAGGTGGAGCTTGCTCTTTTTCTTTGAAAGCTCGAAGTAAATTCTTCGCTTTACACATTCTTTTCGGAAAGCTACCCATTCTTCGAGAATTTCACGAACGCCCATTACCCTTGGCATACCGCCGATAAGGATATTGAAGTTGCAGGCATAGGAATCCTGAAGCGGCGTCATTCGGAACAGCTTTTTCATCAGCTTGTCGGGGTCAACGCCCTTTTTGATATCAATAGCTATTTTCAGACCGTTGATGTCGGTCTCGTCACGGATATAGGAAATCTCGCTTATTTTTCCGCCCTTTACAAGCTCGATTATCTTATCCATAATGGCTTCGATAGTCGTTGTAGGCGGTATTTCCGTTACCTCGATGCAGTTTGAAGCTTCGTCAAAGTTATATTTTGAGCGAATTTTTATCGAACCTCTGCCCGTTTCATAGACGTTTTTCAGTTCGTGCTCGTCATAGATTATAAAGCCGCCGCCCGGAAAATCGGGACCTTTGAGCGTTGACATAATATCATGCTCGGGATTGCGTATCAATCCGACAGTTGTTTCGCAGACTTCTGCGAGATTGAACGGGCATACTGCGCTCGCCATTGATACGGCGATACCGACATTCGCATTGACGAGGACTGACGGAAATGTTGCAGGGAGAAGTGTCGGTTCGGTGGTTTCGTTATCATAGTTCGGGACGAAATCTACCGTGTCCTTATCGATATCACTGAAAAGCTCTGCACATATCGGTGCGAGCTTTGCTTCGGTATATCGTGAAGCGGCATAAGCCATATTTTTTGAATATGCTTTACCGAAGTTGCCCTTGCTGTCTACATAAGGGTGAAGAAGTGCTTCGTTGCCCTTGGAAAGACGAACCATCGTTTCGTAGATAGCCGCATCGCCGTGAGGGTTGAGCTTCATAGTCTGTCCGACTATGTTCGCGGACTTGGTTTTTGCGCCCGTGAGAAGTCCCATTTTATACATTGTATAGAGGAGCTTTCTGTGCGAGGGCTTAAAGCCGTCTATCTCGGGGAGCGCACGGGAGATGATAACGCTCATCGCATACGGCATATAGTTTTTTTCGAGGGTATCGGTAATAGTTTCTTCCGCAACTATACCGCTGCCTGCGATATATGCATCGGGCATACCGACTGTTTTTTTCTTAGGCGCTGATTTGCCTGAATTTTTTCTTGCCATTTATCCCGCCCCCTTTTATGAAATATCCGCAAGTTCAAGATACTTGCAACCGTATTCGGAGATATAGTCTTTTCTGCCCTGCAGGTTGTCGCCGAGCAGAAGATCAAACATATTCGCTGTTGCTTCCATATCGACAGGAGTTACCTTTATAAGACGGCGTGTTTCGGGGTTCATTGTTGTGAGCGACATCATTTCGGGGTCGTTCTCACCAAGACCTTTCGAGCGGTCGATCTTATATTTTTGGTCGCCTATCATTCCGAGTATCTCGCCCTTTTCCTTTTCGTTATAAGCGAAGTAGGTCTTGTCCTTTGTCGTGATCTCAAACAGCGGAGATTCTGCGATATAAACATATCCCTGCTCGATAAGCGTCGGAGTAAGACGGTAGAGCATTGTGAGGATAAGCGTTCTGATCTGGAAGCCGTCAACGTCGGCATCGGTACAGATTATGATCTTGTTCCAACGGAGGTTGTCGATATTAAAGGTCGAAAGCTCCTTGTTTGCCTTTGTTGTGACCTCAACACCGCAGCCGAGGACTTTTATAAGGTCTGTGATGATATCATTCTTGAAGATCTTCGCATAATCGGCTTTAAGGCAGTTGAGGATTTTTCCTCGAACCGGAATAATAGCCTGAAATTCGGCATCACGGGCGGTTTTGCACGAGCCGAGAGCTGAGTCACCCTCAACGATGAAAATTTCACGCCTTGAAAGGTCTTTTGTACGGCAGTCTACGAATTTTTCGACCATATTTGCAAGGTCTATCTGCTTTGTGAGGTTGTTTTTTGTGTTCTGACGGATTCGCTCGGCAGATTCACGGCTGCGTTTGTTTATGAGTATCTGGTCGGCGATCTTGTTAGCATCATCGGGGTTCTCGATGAAGTAAACCTCGAGCGAATGTTTGAGAAAATCGACCATATTGTCATAGATAGACTTATTGTTGATAGCTTTTTTGGTCTGGTTCGCATACGAAGTATAGGTCGAGAATGTGGACGAAACGAGAACAAGGCTGTCGAGGACATCATCGTCCTTTATCGACTTTTCGCCTGCTTTATACTTTCCGCTCGTTTTTATATAGTTGTCGATGAACGAACGGAACGCCTGACGGACTGCTTTCTGCGGCGAACCCTCGTGTTCAAGGTAGCTGGAGTTATGGTAATACTCCTGAAAGCTTACTTTGTTTGAGAAAGCAAATGCGCAGGAGAGCTTCATTTTATACTCGGGTCGGTCGTCGCTGTCACGGCCTTTACGCTCGCAGGAAACGAACTGTCGGGCGGTAAGTCCGTCATTGCCGATAATTTCATCGATATAGTCGGTGATGCCATTTTCATAGTAATAAACAGCCTCATCAAAACCGCCCGTTGCAAGCTCATAGCGGAAAACGAATGTGACCTTCGGGTTTACGACAGCCTGCTTTTTCATCATATTCTCGAAGTATTCACGCTCGATATTTATATCGGTGAAAACCGCTGTATCGGGACGCCAGCGTGTTCTTGTACCCGTCTGCTTGCCCTTGTAAGGCTCTTTGGAAAGTCCGCCGATATTCTCGCCGTGTTCAAAGTGAAGGTTATACCTGAAGCCGTCGCGGAGAACTTCAACGTCCATAAATTCGGAGGCATACTGCGTTGCGCAAGCACCTAAGCCGTTAAGTCCGAGTGAAAATTCATAGTCGGAGTTATCATATTTGCCGCCTGCGTAAAGCTCGCAGTAGACAAGCTCCCAGTTATATCTGCCCTCGGCATTGTTGTAATCAACGGGGCAGCCTCGTCCGCAGTCGACAACTTCGATAGACTTGTCCTGATAGTAGGTGACGGTTATCTTGTCGCCGTGGCCGCCTCTGGCTTCGTCTATTGAGTTGGAGATTATCTCAAAAACGGAGTGCTTACAGCCCTCGAGATCGTCCGAACCGAAGATAACGGCAGGGCGAAGTCTAACTCGGTCTGCGCCTTTGAGCATCGAGATACTTTCGTTGTCATAATTCTTCTTTTTTGCCATTTACATTCTGCCCTTTCAGTTGTTCTTTTCAAATTCCGCAGCAGCCCAGCCGCCGTTTTCGCAAAGTTCGATTCGCCTGAAGCCGTTCTTTTCCATTGCTTCCATAACCTCTTCGCAGCGTTCGATTATTATGCCCGAAATGATTATCTTTGCATCGGGTTTCATAAAGCTGCCAAAGATAGGACTCATTGCGATGAGGACATCGGCAACGATATTTGCAACGACAACATCATATCCGCCGCCAAGCTTTGCACGAAGCTCTTCATCGCCGATGATATTTCCGACATAAGCATCAAAAACGCTTTCGGGGATATTGTTCTTTGCAAAGTTTTCCTTTGCGATCCTTACCGAGTTCTGGTCGATATCGACAGCAGCAGCCTTTTCTGCACCGAGGAGAATTCCTGCAATAGAAAGTATTCCGCTTCCGCAGCCGAGATCAAGGAGCTTATCGCCCTTTTTAACTGTCTTTTCGATAAGTTCAAGACAAAGTCTTGTTGTATTGTGCTGACCCGTACCGAAGCTTGAAGCTGGGTCAATTTCAAGTACGGTCCTTTCGTTCGGGTTATCGTATTCTTCCCAAGAGGGTTTTACTGCAAGGCGTGTGCCGACTTCAAACGGCTTGAAATACTGCTTCCAGTTGTTCGCCCAATCCTCTTCCTTTATGCCCGAAAGCTCAACGGCAAGTCTGCCGAATTTATTATCCGCATCACGTTCCTTGAGTGCTGTCATTTCGCGCTTCAAAGCGGCGAGCATCTCTCTGCCCTGCTCATTATCTGCGATATATACGGTCACGCAGGTTTCACAGGTACGCATTTCCATAAGGTCATCGTCTATATAATCCCAGTTTCCGTCCTTGCGTTCGAGAAATTCTTCAAAATCCTGCGAATCCTTTATTTCAAAGCCCGTTATTCCCACCCCGAGCAGACAGCCGCAGACGGGGTCAATTCCCTCGGTAGTTGTATAAACCTTCGCTTCGATCCAGTTTGTGTTATCCATAATGCGTTTTATCCTTTCCTTGTAAAAATCAACATACTATATTATTTTACACCTTTTTTCAGATAATTTCAAGTACGAAATTTAAATTACGGCAAATTTGTTCGATTTGATAAAAAAGTCCAAAAAATTTTTCCCAAACCCTTGACAACGCTTTAGTGCTGTGATATAATACAGACAAAGTTAATAAATCAGTAAATTCTATGAACAAAAGCAAGTAGCGTTTCTGACGGAGTACAGAGAGCCTGCGGTCGGTGCGAGCAGGTCTTACGGGTTGCGTGAATGGGTTTGTGAGAAGCAATGGTGAATGGGTCTTCCCTATTAGCCTGCGCCGAGTTTCCTGCGTTAGTGGATAGGGTATTAATGCGTTGGCGGCGTACTTGAAATGAAATATCGAAAGTATCTGTTATCCGCAATTGTACTCGATGAGGCGGATAGCAGTTTTTTTATCCGCAAATTAGGGTGGCACCACGAGGAACATCGTCCCTGACCTTTGTATAAGAAGGTCAGCACGTTGTTCCTCTTTTTTATTTTATTTATTGAAAGGTCGATGAATATGTTATTCCCATCAAAAGAAGAAGTTACAAGACTGTTCCTGTTTTTCACGAAACACTGATCGACAGCGCAACTCCCGTAAGGCTTTTCGCAGGACTTCGAGAAAAATATGACAACTGCTTTATCCTCGAAAGCGTTGACAATACCGAGCAGTGGGGACGATATTCTTTCATCGGCATTGACCCTAAAAAAGAGATCAAAATTTTCGGCGGCAAGGCTGAGATAACCACAAACGGAAAGACGGAAAATGTTGAGTGTCCCGACCCTATCGCTCTTTACAACAGTATCCTTTCGGAGCATACTTCCCCCATTTTCCCGAACAAGCCAAAGCTTACGGGCGGACTTATCGGCTACTTCGGATATGACACGGTAAGAAGCTTCGAGAAAAAGCTGACTAACATTCCCGAAGATGATCTTCAGATGCCCGATTCAAATATGTTCCTTTACGATGAGATAGTTGCCTACGACCACCTTTCCAACAAGGCTGTCATAATCGTGAACATCAATGCAGGCGAAGATGTTGACATTGCATACGAAGGTGCTTATGCAAAGGCTCACGAAATTGAAAAGGTGCTTAAAATTTGTCCTGCCGTTGATTCTGCCGAAAGCTCGGGAAACGGTGCCGACCTTGAAGTGAAGTCAAACTTCACCAAGGAAGAATATATGGATATCGTAGAAAAGGGCAAGGAACACATCAAAAACGGCGATATCAGCCAGATAGTTCTTTCCCAGCGTTTTGAGATAGCAAATCCGCCTAAGCCTTTCGATGTTTACAGAATGCTGCGTTCGACAAATCCTTCGCCGTATCTTTACTTCTTCGACCACAAGGATTACTGCTTTGCAGGAGCTTCACCCGAGATGCTTGTGAGCGTTACGGACGGCGTTGTTGTTACAAAGCCTATCGCAGGAACGATGCCGAGAGGAAAGACCGAGGAAGAAGACAATGCTTACGAAAACAGACTTGTGAACGACATCAAGGAACGTTCCGAACACACGATGCTCGTTGACCTTGGCAGAAACGATATCGGCCGTGTCTGCAAGCTTGGTTCGGTAAATGTTACCGACTTTATGAGGGTTGAACGTTATTCAAAGGTAATGCATCTTGTTTCCGATGTTCAGGGTGAACTTGCCGAGGACAAAACGGCAATGGACGCACTTATGTCCGTACTTCCCGCAGGAACGCTTTCGGGTGCGCCAAAGGTAAGGGCAATGCAGCTCATTGACGAGCTTGAAAACAAGAAGCGTGGTCTTTACGGCGGAACGGTCGGCTACCTTGGATTCAGCGGAAACATCGACACTTGTATCGCTATCAGAACGGTACTTTTCAAGAATGATAAGGCTTATGTTCAGGCCGGCGCAGGCATCGTATATGACAGCGTTGCCGAAACGGAATACGAAGAAACCCAAAACAAGGCTCTTGCCGTTGTAAATGCAGTCAGAGAAGCTGCAAAGCTTTAAGGGGGCGTTTTTTATGATACTTTTAATAGATAACTACGACAGCTTTACATACAACCTTTATCAGCAGATAGGTTCGATCTATCCCGACATCAAGGTCGTAAGAAACGATATGATAACACTCGATGAAATTGAAAAGCTTGCGCCCGAAGCGCTCGTTATCTCTCCGGGTCCCGGATATCCGAACGAAGCAGGTATCTCCGTTGATGCTATTAAGCGTTTTGCGGGAAAGATCCCTATCCTCGGTGTTTGCCTTGGTCATCAGTCCATTGCCGAAGCTTTCGGCGGAAAGATAGTCCGTGCGCTTGAACCTAAGCACGGCAAGGCTTCGATGATAACCGTAAACAACGGCACACCGCTTTTCAAGGGTATGCCCGAGAAGATAAAAGCCGCAAGATATCATTCGCTCATCGTTGAAAAGGCTTCGCTCCCCGAGTGTCTTGAAGTTATCGCAGAGGACGAGGACGGTCAGATAATGGCACTCCGCCACAAGGAACTCGCTGTTTACGGTGTTCAGTTCCACCCCGAGTCCGTTCTCACCGATCTTGGCAAGAGCATGATATCGAACTTCCTTTCCGAAATTGCAGGAATAAGCGGTTTTGAAAAGGTCGCAGTTCCCCTCCCCGACTCGGAGCGCAAGGCTCTTATGAAGTACATCAAGATAGTTTCCGAGGGAAAAGACCTCACGCCTGCCGAAGCTGAAGATGCTATGGATATCATTATGTCGGGAGGCGCTACCGACGCACAGATCGCAGGCTTTCTTGCATTTCTCCGTGCAAAGGGTGAAACTACCGATGAGATCACAGGCTTTGCCCGCATAATGCGCAAAAAGGCTTCCATCGTGCCGACCTCGAAATCGGCTGTTGATATTGTCGGAACGGGCGGCGACCTTGCAGGTTCGTTCAACATTTCGACTACTTCCTCATTCGTTATCGCAGGAACGGGTCTTAACGTTGCAAAGCACGGCAACCGCAGCGTTTCGAGCAAGAGCGGTGCAGCTGATGTTCTTGAATCGCTCGGCGTAAAGATATCGCTCTCCCCTGCGCAGGCCTCGGCTTGCATACAGAATGTCGGAATATCGTTCCTTTTCGCACAGTCATTCCACAGCAGTATGCGCTTTGTCGGAAAAGCTCGCCGTGAAATGGGCGTTCGCACAGTATTCAACATTCTCGGACCTCTTGCAAACCCTGCGCTTTCCGATTATATCCTGCTTGGCGTTTACGACCCTGCTTTGCTTGAAACAATGGCGACCGTACTTATGAATCTTGGCGTAAAGAGCGCAATGATCGTTTACGGTGACGGTCTTGACGAGGTTTCCGTTTCGGGCGAAACAAAGGTATGCGAGCTTCGCGGAAAGAAGATAATCAAGTACAGCATCACTCCCGAGGAATTCGGCTTAAAGCGTTATCCAAAGGAAGATATTGTCGGCGGAACTCCTGCTGAAAATGCACAGATAACACTCAACATTCTTTCGGGCAAGGAACACGGTGCAAAGCGTGACATTGTTCTTCTCAACTCTGCCTGCGCTATCTACTGCACGGGTGCGGCAAGCTCTATTGAAGAGGGTCTTGAAATGGCTCGTGATTCCATTGACAGCGGCAAGGCACTTGCAAAGCTTGAAAAGTTAAAAGAATTTTCCAACAGGGAGTAAGCTATGATACTCGATGAAATAGTTGAAAAAAGAAAAATACAGCTTGAACGTGAAAAGGCTGAGGCTGACATTGAAACGGTGAAAAAAGCCGCTGAAAGGCTTGACAGACAGTGCATAAGCTTTAAGAACGCTCTTGCGAAGCCTGACAGACTTTCGGTTATCTCCGAAGTCAAAAAGGCTTCGCCCTCAAAGGGGCTTATACAGCCGAACTTTGACCCCGTAAAGATCGCAAAGGAATATGAAACCTGCGGTGCGGACGCTGTTTCCTGCCTGACGGAAGAACATTACTTCCAAGGCTCGTCCGAATACTTCAAGGCGATCCGCCAAGCTATCGGTTTGCCGATGATACGCAAGGATTTTATCATCGACGAGTATCAGATATACGAGGCTCGGCTGATGGGCGCAGATGCGATACTTCTTATAGCGGCTGTACTTGATGATGAAAAGCTGAAACGTTTCGGTGATACCGCACATTCGCTCGGACTTGATATTCTTGCCGAAACGCACGATGAAAGCGAGCTTGAACGTGTGCTTGCTCTTGATTTTGATATTATCGGCATAAACAACCGCAACCTTAAAACATTTGAAGTTACGCTTGAAACGACTGCTCGGCTTGCAGGAATGATCCCTGAGGGAAAGGTCATTGTTTCCGAGAGCGGCATCAGAGATAATACAGATATGAAAACTGTACGGGACTGCGGTGCGGACGCTGTTCTTATCGGTGAAACGCTTATGCGAAGCGGAAATATCGGTGCAATGCTCACTGCTTTGAGGGAAAACGTATGATAAAGCTTTGCGGAATGAGAAGAACCGAGGACATTTCTTACTGCAACGATTGTCAGCCCGACTACATCGGCTTTATCTTCGCAGAGAGCAAGCGAAAGATTTTGCCCGAGCTTGCACAGCTGCTACGAAATGGTCTTGACCCGAAAATAGTCACTGTCGGCGTTACGGTAAATGCACCTATCGGATTTTTCGCGGAAATAAGCAGTTCGGCTGATATTTTTCAGCTTCACGGAAATGAAGATGCCGAATACATTTTGGCTTTGAGAAAGCTTTTCCCCGAAAAAGAGATATGGAAAGCAGGACGGATACGTTCCGAAGCTGACATTGATGCTTTGGCTGAAATTCCTGCCGACAAATTCGTACTTGATGCTTTTTCTGCTGATGCTTACGGCGGAACGGGCAAAAAAATAGATGAAAAGCTTCTCGCTTATGCGAAAAATAAGCTTTCAAAGCCATTTTTCATCGCAGGCGGTATCGACAGTTCAAATATTGCTGATATAATAAAAAAATACACGCCTTACGGAATTGACCTTAGCAGCGGAATTGAAACGGACGGTTTCAAGGACGGGACTAAGATGCTTGAAATAATGATAATTTACCACAATTTAACGGAGGATAAATAAAATGAGTGAAAGCAAAGGAAGATACGGCATTTACGGCGGACAATATGTTCCCGAAACCGTAATGAATGCCGTTACGGAGCTTGAAGAAGCTTACAACAAGTACAAGGACGACCCCGAATTCATTGCGGAGCTGAAAAAGCTTTACCGCGATTATGCAGGCAGACCGTCAATGCTTTATTATGCAGACAAGATGACAAAAGACCTCGGCGGTGCGAAAATATATCTGAAGCGTGAAGACCTCAACCACACGGGCTCGCACAAGATAAACAACGTTCTCGGACAGATACTGCTTGCAAAGAGAATGGGAAAAAAGAGGATCATTGCCGAAACGGGAGCAGGTCAGCACGGTGTTGCTACGGCTACAGTATGTGCGCTTTTCGGACTTGAATGTCAGGTCTATATGGGTGCGGAGGACGTTAAGCGTCAGTCGCTCAATGTTTACAGAATGAATCTTCTCGGCACAAAGGTCATACCCGTTGAGAGCGGCACGGCTACGCTCAAAGATGCTATCAATGAGGCTATGCGTGACTGGTGCACAAATATTTCCACGACTTTCTACTGCATCGGTTCGGTAATGGGTCCACACCCTTACCCACAGATGGTTCGTGATTTTCAGAAGATAATCTCCGAAGAAACAAAGGCACAGCTTATGGAACTCGAAGGCAGACTCCCCGACTGTGTTGTAGCCTGCGTTGGCGGCGGTTCGAACGCTATGGGTTCATTCTATGATTTCATAGGTGATAAGAGTGTTCGTCTTGTTGGTGCTGAAGCCGCAGGAAAGGGCATTGAAACAAAGCTCCACGCTGCAACGCTCGCAAAGGGTTCACTCGGAATTTTCCACGGAATGAAGTCTATCTTCCTCCAGAATGAATTCGGTCAGATCGACCCGGTTTACTCCATTTCGGCAGGTCTTGACTACCCCGGAATAGGTCCTGAACACGCTTATTTATGGGAAACAAAGCGCGCTGAATATGTTGACATCACCGATGAGGAAGCTGTTCAGGCGTTTGAATATCTCTCACGCACAGAGGGTATCATTCCTGCTATCGAATCATCACACGCTGTTGCCGCTGCACGAAAGATCGCACCGACAATGGGCAAGGATCAGATAATGGTCATCACGATTTCGGGCAGAGGCGACAAGGACGTTTACTCCATTGCCAAGTACCGAGGCATTGACATTGTGGAATCATAAGGAGGAAAATTCAATGAACAGAATAGATGCTTGCCTTTCAAAGCTCAAAGCAGAGGGAAAAAAGGCTCTTATCACTTTTATAACGGCAGGCGACCCGTCACTCGACACGACGGAAAAGCTTGTGCTTACGATGTTCGACAACGGCGCTGACATTATCGAGATAGGCGTTCCGTTCTCCGACCCTATCGCAGAGGGTACGACCATTCAGGAAGCAAGTCTTCGTGCGCTTTCCACGGACGAAACTAACCTTGATACTATCTTTGAGCTTGTAAAAAAACTTCGTGCAAAAACCGACAAGCCGCTCGTGCTTATGATGTACATAAACACTATTTTCCGCTACGGCACGGAGAAGTTTTTCAAGCTTTGCAAGGAGGACGGCATTGACGGCGTTATCGTCCCCGATCTTCCTTATGAGGAACGTGACGAGATACTCCCCTATGCAAAGGCAAACGGCATTATCCCGATAAGCATGGTAACACCTGCTTCGCACGAGCGTATCAGAGCTATCGCTTTGCAGGCGGAGGGATTTCTCTACTGCGTTTCTTCAAACGGCGTAACCGGCACAAGAAGCAGCTTTTCTACCGATTTTGACAGCTTCTTCGGCGAGATAAAGAAGATCTGCAAGATCCCTGCAATGGTTGGTTTCGGCATTTCTTCACCCGAGCAGGCTAAGAAGATGAGCGGCTACTGCGACGGTGTTATTGTCGGAAGTGCGGTCGTAAAGATCGTTGCACAGTACGGCAAAGACAGCGCAGAAAAGGTCGGCGAATTCACCAAGTCGCTCAAAGAGGCTATGAACTAAAAAAGTTTACGATTTTCTTTTATCGTTAAACGTTTAGCCCACTTGAAAAGCAAATTTTAATATGCTATAATTATGGGGATTTCCGAAGCGGTTTTCGGAAATCCCCCATTATTTTCAAGGAGAAATTTTTTATGAGAAATATGATAACCACTATGTCTTTTAAATAAGA
>OGNF01002377.1_pt1 | contig 14325 bp, 8 predicted proteins | sample 1573321 | NCBI WGS metagenome assembly OGNF01 (sample SAMEA2581911, study PRJEB24529) | metagenome | biome: Human gut stool | place: China | collected 2011
CAGTTTGACCGCGGCTACCTGACCCCCTATATGGTCACCGATACCGACAAGATGGTGGCCGATCTGGACAACGCTGCTATCCTGATCACCGATAAGAAGATCAGCGTCATTCAGGATCTGGTCCCCCTGCTGGAGCAGGTGATGCAGAACGGCATGAAGCTGCTGATCGTGGCTGAGGATATCGAGGGCGAGGCGCTGTCCACCCTGATCGTCAACCGTCTGCGCGGCACTCTGAATGTCGTAGCTGTCAAGGCTCCCGGCTTCGGCGACCGCCGCAAGGAGATGCTGCAGGATATCGCTACCCTGACCGGCGGCACCGTGATCTCTTCTGATCTGGGCTATGAGCTGAAGGACGCAACCGTCCAGATGCTGGGTCATGCCCGTCAGGTGAAGGTGACCAAGGAGAACACCACCATCGTGGGCGGCGCAGGCGATAAGGACGCCATTGCAGCCCGCATTGCCCAGATCCGCAGCCAGATCGAGGCCGCTACCAGCGACTTTGACCGCGAGAAGCTGCAGGAGCGTCTGGCTAAGTTGGCCGGCGGCGTGGCTGTCATCAAGGTCGGTGCTGCTACCGAAGTCGAGATGAAGGACAAGAAGCTGCGCATTGAGGATGCACTGAACGCTACCAAGGCAGCTGTGCAGGAGGGTGTTGTGGCCGGCGGCGGTACCGCTCCCATCAATGCGATCCCCGCTGTGCGCGCTCTGTGCGACACGCTGGAAGGCGACGAGCGCACCGGTGCCAAGATCGTGCTGAAGGCTCTGGAGGCTCCTCTGCGCCAGATCGCCAAGAACGCCGGTCTGGAGGGCAGCGTCATCATCGACAAGATCATCTCTGCTAACAAGCCCAACTACGGCTTCGATGCCCAGAACGAGGTCTTTGTCGAGGATATGATCGCTGCTGGCATCGTGGACCCGACCAAGGTCACTCGCTCCGCTCTGGAGAATGCAGCTTCCGTCGCTGAGATGGTGCTGACCACCGAGAGCCTCGTGGCTGACCTGCCGGAACCCCCGGCTCCCGCTGCACCTGCCGGCGGTGACATGGGCGGCATGTACTAAGCCGTACCAAGCTTAATAAGATATGCCAAAGAGGCGGAACTTTTCTTCGGAGAGGTTCCGCCTCTTTTTATGTATACCCCGCGCCCCGGCTGCCCACCCTAACCACAGGGAAAGGGGGCGCGGGGATGTCTGGCAAACGGGTATTGGCGGTGTATGCCGCCTTGCTGCTGGGATTTGCGGTGGTGCTGTGCCGGTTGTATCTGCTGGCGCTGCACCCCGCCTATGCTGCGCGGGCTGCGGCGCAGAGCACGGTCACCCTGCAGTTGCCCGCCCGACGGGGCAACTTTTACGATGCGCAGGGGCGGCTGCTCACCGGCCTTGAGGAGCGCTGGCAGGTGGTATGCTTTCCCGGGCAGGGAAACTACGACCGCCTGTATGCCTGCACCGATGCCGCCGGGCAGGCGCTTTTGTACCGCAGCCGCAGCCGTGCTGCGCCGTTTTTACTGGAGGTAAGCTGCGACCCCGCCCGCCTTGGGCTGACCGGTTATCCTACCGCCCGGCGGTATGCGGCGGTGCCGCTGTGTCAGCATTTGCTGGGCTATCTGGATAGCACGGGTCATGGCGCTGCCGGGCTGGAAAAGGCGCTGGACGCCGTACTTTCCGGCACAGGGGAGCACAGCAGCCTTGTCTGCGCCGTGACGGCGCAGGGTACGCTGCGCACCGGAGAAACGGCTAGACTTTTGCAAGCCGACAGCGGGGCGCTTGGCGTGCAGCTGGCCATCTCCCGCCCGGTGCAGCGGGCAGTGGAAGCAGTGGCGGCAAGTACCATAACGAACGGCTGCATTCTGGTGCTGGATACCGCCACAGCGGCGGTGCGCGCCAGCGTCAGTGTGCCGTGCTACGACCCGGAGCGCCTTGCCGACAGCCTGCAGGCGGAGAACAGTCCCTTTCTGAACCGGGCACTGCAAAGCTACGCGGTGGGCTCGGTGTTCAAGCCGGTGCTGGCTGCGGCTGCGCTGGAAGCGGGCTTGCAGCCGGTTTTCGAGTGCACTGGCGCGGTGGTAGTGGATGGGCAAATCTTCCGCTGCGCGGGCGGGGTGCCGCATGGACAGGTGGACCTTGCCGCCGCGCTGGAAAAAAGCTGCAACGGCTATTTTATCCGTCTGGGACAGCAGCTGGGTGCGGAAAGCTTGCTGGACGCCGCTAAAGCCTTTGGCTTTGGGCAGAGCCTGCCGCTGGCAGAGGGGCTTGCCGCCGAGGCCGGGCAGCTGCCCGCCCCGCAGGAGCTGGCGCAAAGCGGGCAGCTTGCCAATTTCAGCTTTGGGCAGGGCAGCCTGCTGGCAGCGCCTATGCAGGTGGCGGCACTGTTCAACACCATTGCAGCGGACGGCGTATACCGCAGCCCTTATGTGCTGCAAGCCACGCTGGACGAGACCACCGGACAACCGGTGGAGACCCTCAGCCACCCCCGGGGGCGGCGGGTGATCTCAGCACAGAACGCAGCGCTTTTGCGCGCTATGCTGGTACAGGTGGTGCAGCAGGGCACCGCACAGGATGCCGCCGGGCTTTCCGGTGGGGCGGGCGGCAAGACCGGTACCGCCCAGACCGGGCAGTTCACCCCGGAGGGCACCGAGCGCTGCAACCTGTGGTTTGCGGGGTTCTGGCCGGCAGAAAAGCCCCGCTATACCATTGTGGTATTGCAGGACGGTGCGGTGCACACGGCGTACTCCGGTGCAACCATCTTTGCGCAGGTCTGCAACGCGCTGGAAGCAGCGGGTTAAATGCGCGGATTCTACTTGCAATTTTGGCTTTGTTATGCTACTATATAGTTGTATTTTTGCGTAGTTTTCCGTATTTACAAATAAAAGGAGCGTTACGATTCATGTCTGTTATCGAAATTGTTGGCGGTGCCATTCTGCTGGTGGCTTCGCTGGTCATCGTTTTCCTCACCCTCATGCAGCACACCCACGGTCAGGGCCTGTCCGGTGCCATCAACGGCAGTGTGGGCGGTGCCAACAATGCACGTCTGACCCCGGCAGACCAGATGCTGGCTAAGGTCACCCGCATTGCAGGCGTGGTGTTCTTTGTGGTTGCTATTCTGGCTTGCCTGTTTGCAGGCCGTCTGGCAGGCTGAGAAGGCGTTGCAGCCCCGTGAACGGACGGGGCTGTTTTTCTGTGCAGAAAAAAGTGCGGGCAGCCGGTTCTGCGGGCTGCCGCAAAGAGGGGACAGGGAAAGGTGCCCGTCCCAAGGCAGGGCTGTGCTCCGCAGGAGATGCACGGCCACGGAAGTGAAGGAGAAAATATTTTATGGCAATGCGCGATAAAATTGAGCACGCGATCCAGAATCAGCCGTGCACTGTAAAAGATCTGAAGAATAAGTTCGGCGGGGATCGCGGCGCAGACCGCAAGGTGATGGAGGCTGTGGACCAGCTGGTGCACGAGGCTGTCATCTGCCAGCGTCAGGGCGTGTTCTTCACCGTGCGCAGCGGCCGTGCCGATAAGGCGTTGCTGTGCAAGGTGGTAAAGCTGGGCAAGAACTTTGCCTTTGTCATGCTGGAGGACGGCACCAGCGATATCTTTATCCCCGGCCGGTTCACCCGCGGCGCAATGCCCGGCGACAAGGTGCTGGTGGAAAAGTTTGCACATCCCCGGGTAGAGGGCAGCGATGAGGGCGAGATCCTTGCTGTTCTGGAAGAGAAGAATTCTCTGGTGGGCACCATGCACCGCATGGAGGGCCGCCTGAAGTTTGTGCCGGACGATTGCCCCGCCATCTCCATGCAGGTCATGCGGGACTGCGAAGGCAGCGCCAAGGACGGCGACAAGGTGGCAGTGGAGATCCTGCTGCGCGGCAGCCGTCAGGAGGATCACCGCGTAGGTGTGGCCATGCGCTTTGGCAGCTGCGATGAGGCCAAGCGCTGCGCAAAGGCACTGCTCTACGCGCAGGATATCCGCAACCGCTTCCCGGACAAGGTGCGGGACGAGGCCAAAAAGCTGGACAACGCCGAGGTGTCTGCTGCGGACTGCGAGGGCCGCATGGATCTGCGCGCCCTGCCCATCTTTACCATCGACAGCGCCGAGACCAAGGATATCGACGATGCCATCAGCCTGACCAAGACTCCGGACGGAGGCTTTGAGCTGGGCGTGCACATTGCGGATGTTTCCAACTACGTCAAGCCCGGCTCCGAGCTGGACAACGAGGCCTTTAACCGCGCTACCAGCGTCTACTACGCCGATCAGGTGGTGCCCATGCTGCCCAAGCAGCTGTCCAACGGCATCTGCAGCCTGAACGAGGGCGTGCTGCGACTGGCCTTCTCCTGTTTGATGCGGCTGGATAAGGACGGCAACCTGACCGATTATCGCTTTGTCAAGTCCGTCATCCGCAGCCGGGTCAAGGGCGTGTACTCCGAGATCAACGCCCTGCTGGCCGGCAGTGCCGACGACGAGCTCAACGGCAAGTACCACGAGGTTCTGGCTCAGCTGCCCGCCATGAAGGAGCTGTACGGCCACCGTGCCCGCCTGCGCAAGGAGCGCGGCTGCATGGATATCGAGAGCGGCGAGGTGAAGCTGATCCTCGACGAGGACGGCCACTGCATCGATGTGAAAAAGCGCACCTCCGGCGAGAGCGAAGCTATGATCGAAGAGTTCATGCTGCTGGCCAACCAGTGCGCTGCCCACTTTGCCCGCGTGAAGCAGATCCCCTTCGTGTACCGTGTGCACGAGGAACCCAATGCTGAAAAGCTGGAGCGTCTGCACACTCTGCTGCAGGCCTGCGGCATCAACGATCACTTTGCCAAGGATGTGCCCACCCCCAAGGAGCTGAGCGCCATTCTGGAAGGTGTGCGCGGCGGCCCGTATGAGCAGATCATCAATACCGGTATGCTGCGCTGCATGTCCAAGGCTGTGTATGAGGAAAAGCCCAAGGGCCACTACGGTCTGGTGCTGAAGGACTACGCTCACTTCACCAGCCCCATCCGCCGCTACCCGGATCTGGCCATCCATCGCATCATGACCGCCCAGCTCAAGGGCATGGATAAGGATACCATGGTGCTGCGCTACAGCGACTTTGCCGAGAAGGCAAGCAAGCAGTCCAGTGAGCGCGAGATCATTGCAATGCAGATCGAGCGCAAGGCTGAGGACTGCTACAAGGCCGAGTATGCCCGCCGCCATCTGGGCGAGTGCTACGAGGGCCGCATTTCCGGCGTGACCCAGCGCGGCCTGTTCATCGAGTTGGAGAACGGCGTGGAGGGCTTTGTGCCGGCTTCCAGCCTGACCCCCTCCGGCACCATGCTCACCGAGGGCATCCGCCTGTCCGACCCCGTCTCCGGCAAGAACTGGAGTCTGGGCGACACCATGATGATCACCATTGTGCGTGCGGATGTGAACCTGGGCAAGATTGACTTTGAGGTTGCTCCGGCAAGCACAAAGTAAGCAAAAAAGATCAGAACACCTGTACTGCGTTTTCCTGCATAGGAAGAGACTGTACAGGTGTTTTTGTCCGCGGACAAGAAGCGATGGAAAAGGGGAGAACGACATGCTGAAAAACGAAACACTGCGCAGAGATGCAGATGCCATCATCCGTGCCAGCCTGAACGCTGTTCTGCCGGACGAAGCGGTGCGCCGCGCGCTGAAAAATTTCCGGCCGCAGGGCGGCAGGGTGCTGCTGGTGGCTGCCGGTAAGGCAGCATGGCAGATGGCCCATGCTGCAGTGAAATTTCTTGGCCGGGTGGATGGCGGCGTGGTCGTGACCAAATACGGCCACGTGAAGGGCACGATCCCCGGCGTGGACTGCTGCGAAGCCGGGCACCCCGTGCCGGATGAGAATGGCTTTGCCGCCACCCGGAAAGCGCTGGAACTGGTGCAGGGCTTAACGGCAGAGGATACGGTGCTGTTTCTGCTGTCCGGCGGAGGCAGTGCACTGTTTGAGAAGCCGCTGATCCCCGGCGCAGAGCTGCAGCAGATCACGGGCCAGCTGCTTGCCAGCGGTGCCGATATCGTGGAGATGAACACCATTCGCAAGCGCCTGTCCGGGGTCAAGGGCGGGCGGTTTGCACAGAGCTGTGCGCCCGCGCAGGTGTTCAGCATCGTGCTCAGCGATATTCTGGGCGACCCGCTGGATATGATCGCCAGCGGCCCGGCGGTGCCGGATACCTCCACCTGTGCACAGGCCCTTGCCATTGCGGAAAAATATCACCTGCAGCTTTCGGCACAGGCCAAGGCTCTGCTGGCACAGGAGACTCCAAAGGTGCTGGACCGTGTTGCCACGCAGATCACCGGCAGCGTGCGGGAGCTGTGCAGCGCAGCAGCCAACGCCTGCCGGGAGCTGGGCTATGAGCCGGTGATCTTGACCGACAGGCTCTGCTGTGAAGCGCGGGAGGCTGGCAGCTTCCTTGGTTCCATAGCCCGCACCCACGCGGGGCAGGGCAAAAAGCTGGCCTTTCTTGCAGGCGGTGAGACGGTCGTCCATCTGACCGGAACAGGTCTGGGCGGGCGCAATCAGGAGCTGGCCCTTGCTGCAGCACCAATGATCGCCGGGCTGGATGCAGCGGTCTTTTCGGTGGGCAGCGATGGCACCGACGGCCCAACCGATGCTGCGGGCGGCTATGTGGACGGCAGCACGGCCGCGGCACTGGCGCAGAACCAGCTGAAGGTGTACGATGTGCTGCAGAACAACGATGCCTACCATGCCCTCAAGGCGGTGGATGGGCTCATCATCACCGGCGCGACCGGCACGAATGTCAACGATGTGGCCGTGGTGCTGATCGGAAATCAAGGATAGAACAAAGCCACCGGGAGTTCTCTGCAAAAGCGGAAAGCTCCCGGTGGCTTTTTGTGTGATACAGGGAATGGACTTTTTAGAAATTTTCCTCCGGTGCAGCAGACGGGGCGGTGATGTCCCGGTAAAAGACGGCCCACGCGGATTCCTCATAGGGCGCAGGAAGAAGCCAATGCGTAGCGGAACCTTGAACAGCATGCAGGCAATTGCCAGCGGGAAATGCGGAAAGTACTCGGCAGAACAAGAAGGCTCCAAAGGCGGCGGAAGGCCGCTCTGTGCGCGAATCGACCGTTTTCAGACGTGAATCGACCATTTCGTGCATTGACACCCATTTTTCGGAAATGGTATAATTTCTCTGGGAAGATATAAGAAAAGTAGAGGGAACAGCTTATGAAACAGCGGAGGAAGAATATCCTTCTTGGGGCAGGGCTTGTTCTGGTAATGCTGCTCAGTATTGTGGCATACAGCCGCTATACCCAGCGCCAGATCCACCACGAGAGCACGCAAAATCTGCTTTCCACCTATGGGCAGGTAAGCAAGACCTTTACCATGTTTGTGCAGCGCAACTGGAACATCCTTGAGATCTGGTCTGATGATCTTGCGCAGCTGGCAGAGGAAACGAATACCGAGGTAAAGTGGCGCAGATATGTGAACGAAAAAGCCAACTGGCAGTACAGCGAGGTGGCCCTGTTCAACGCGGATGATCAGTTCTGGACGGTCAGCGGCAGACGGGGAGATGCCCCGCATATGCAGTCTGCACTGGAAGAAGTATACACTATGGACGGCCCTATCGTGACCAGCTACATTTCCAGTAAGGGTGTGCGCAAGGTCATGTTTGCCCAGCAGATCGAGCCTGTCACGATGGATAGCGTTACCTATACCTCGCTGGCGATCTGCTACGATAACTCCGTACTGGAAAACATGCTGGGCGGCTTGGCTTATGAGGGACAGAGCGATTGCTACATTGTTCGCTCCAATGGCAATATCGTGCTTTCCACCGAGCCGAAGAGCGAGATCCCGGAGCAGATGACCAACCTGTTCGACTATCTGGAAGCAAACGTCAAGGCCGACCAGCCGTATTTTGACGAGATGCGCAAGAACCTGCCGCTGCAGTACAAAGGCAGTGTGAGCTATACCTTCAACCGCAAGCGCTACTATATGGTATACCAGCCGGTAGGTGTAAAAGACTGGGCCATCATCGGCATTGTGCCCACCAATGTGATGGACGCGGGAATGCGCCAGGTGCAAATGTTTACCATTGCACTGCTGGTAGTGCTGTCTCTGATGATCTTGGGCGGTATCGGAAAGATCTTCTATGATAAGGAAAAAACGCGAAAAGAAAAAGCGGAAGCGGAACGGATAGAGCTACAGCGCCGCAAGGAACTTACGGAACAGATGTTCCACGGGATGGCCCGCATCGTGGACCGGTTTGTGGTGTGTGATCTGGAAAATGACCGCTATGAATACCACGAGCGCAGGAGAAAGGAGCTGTACCCGACCGAGGGCAGCTATCTGGATCTGCTCAGCTGGCTGTCCCGGCAGTATGTGATCCTGACCGACGGCGAGAACACAAAGCTCGTGCAGATGCTTGCACCGGAAAACCTGCGTGCAAAGCTCAAAGAGGAAAAGGACAGCATCAAGTTCGAATATGCCACCCGTGACCGCAAAAGCTTTTTGATGATGACGGTGGTGCCTGTCGGCTGGCAGAATGGCCGTCTGACCCAGATCATAATGATCTCGCAGGATATGAGCGGCCAGCACATTCTGCAGGAACTTGCCAACACGGACGGCCTGACCGGCCTGCTGAACAAGCGCTATTTTGATGCTGTGACCCGTGCACTGGTCCACCAGGAACAGGCGTTTGTGCTGTTCTATCTGGATCTGGATCGTTTCAAGTCAGTCAACGATACCTATGGACACGAGGTGGGCGACAAGCTGCTGCAGGCGGTGGCAAAGCGCCTGCAAAGCTGCATCCGCAATCAAGATTATGCGTTTCGCATGGGCGGCGATGAATTTGCCCTGCTGACCATTGGCGCAATGTCCCCGGAAGAGGCCCACCGCAAGGTCGAGCTTATCTGTAAGACTGTTGCAGCACCCTATCATGTTGCAGGCAGTCTTCTGACGATCGGCACCAGCTGCGGCTTTGCCCTTTACCCGGAAGAAGGCACGGATACAGACAAGATCACCCGTCTGGCTGACCAGCGGATGTATAAGCACAAGCAAAAGAACCATGCCTTGCAGGATCAGGGATCATAGGGGTAAAAAATAAGGTGCTGTCCGCACAGACAGCACCTTATTTTTATGGTTTACATGTGCAGCAGGCTGCGCTGCTCGCTGGCGCGGAACTTGAGTGCCGCAGCAATGAATGCCTTGAACAGCGGGTGAGCACGGTTCGGACGGCTCTTGAACTCCGGGTGGAACTGTGCGCCCAAATGGAAGTCACGGCCGGGCAGCTCTACAGTCTCTACCAGACGACCGTCGGGGCTGGTGCCGGAAATAACAAGACCGGCGTCCTGCATCTCCTGACGGAACTCGTTGTTGAACTCGTAGCGGTGGCGGTGGCGCTCCCAGATCTCGGTCTCGCCGTAGCACTCGGCCATCTTGGTGCCGGGCATCACCTTGCAGGGGTATTTACCCAGACGCATGGTGCCGCCCTTGGGAATGTTGCCCTGCTGGTCGGCCATCAGGGCGATCACATTGTGCTTGCCATCCGGGGTGAACTCGCTGGAATTTGCATCCTTGTAGCCCAAAACGCCCCGGGCAAACTCCATCACCATGATCTGCATGCCAAGGCAGATGCCAAAGTAGGGAACATGGTTCTCGCGGGCATACTGTGCAGCCTGGATCATGCCCTCAATGCCGCGGTCGCCAAAGCCGCCGGGTACGATGATGCCGTCCACATCGGCAAAGGCTTCCTTGCAGGCGGCCTGATCGGTCAGGTCTTCACTTTCCACCCACTTGATTTCTACCTGACTGTCGTTCTCAAAGCCGGCGTGGTACAGGCTTTCCATCACGGAGAGGTAAGCGTCGTGCAGCTTGACGTATTTGCCCACCAGTGCAATGCTGCAGGTCTTGCTGCGGGTGGCAATGCGGCTGACCACCTGCTTCCACTCGGTCAGGTCGGCAGCGGGCACATCCAGCTTGAGCTTCTGCACCACTACCTCGTCCAGACCACCGGTGTGCAGCATCAGCGGGCACTGGTACAAGCTGGGCATGGTCAGGTTCTCGATCACGCACTCCGGCTTCACATTGCAGAAAGTGCTGATCTTGCGGCGGATGTCGCCGCCCACACTGCCGTCTGCGCGCAGGATGATGATGTCCGGGTTCACGCCCATGCCCTGCAGCTCTTTCACAGAGTGCTGTGCGGGCTTGGATTTGTACTCGTCCGAGCCGGAAATGTAGGGCACCAGCACCACATGGATGTAGCAGCAGTTGTCGCGGCCCTGCTCCAGACCCACCTGACGGATGGCCTCGAGGAAGGGCTGGCTTTCAATATCACCGGTCGTGCCGCCGATCTCGGTAATGACCACGTCAGCCTCGGTGGAAGAGGCCAGATTGTAGATGTAACTCTTGATCTCGTTGGTGATGTGGGGAATGATCTGCACGGTCTGGCCCAGATATGCACCCTGACGTTCCTTGTTCAGTACGTTCCAGTACACCTTGCCGGTGGTCAGGTTGGAGTATTTGTTCAGATTCTCGTCGATAAAGCGCTCGTAGTGGCCCAGATCCAGATCGGTCTCAGTGCCATCGTCGGTCACGAACACCTCACCGTGCTGCAGCGGGCTCATGGTGCCGGGATCCACATTCACATAGGGGTCCAGCTTCTGGCTGGCCACCTTCAGACCGCGGCACTTGAGCAGACGGCCCAGCGATGCGGCTGTGATGCCCTTGCCAAGGCCGGAGACGACACCGCCGGTGACAAAGATGAATTTGGTTTGTTTCTCTGCCATAGAATTTCCTCCTCTATTTTTGTTTTTCTGAATTCTTTCCCTTATAAACCTTTGTGAATTCTTTCAGGTGAACGGTCTTGCTCTCAGCCTCTCCCAAAATGAGCCGGTAAAAGCAAGGATACTTTTCCCAATCTAATATTATACACCCATGTCCTCATAATTTTCAAGGACTTCCTGTGCAATTTCTGTGCGGTCACGACGGGTATCCATGGCCTGTTTTTCTATGTAGCGGTGTGCCTCGGCTTCGGTCATGTGCTCGTGCTCCACAAGGCAGCACTTTGCACGGCTGACCAGCCGCACCTGTGCGATCTTTTCCTGTAAGCGGGCGTTCTCCTGCCGGGCACGCAGCAGGCGGTGGTTGCCCGCCGCCGCCATGTGCATGGCCTGCACAAAAAAGGCGGTGCTGAAGGGCTTTGACAGCAGCAATACCCCCTGCTCGCTCAAAGGCCCCAAAAGCTGCTCAGCCTGTGCGGCCTTGACCAGAAACACAACGCCGGCATCTGTTTTTTCCACAGCATTGATGCACACCTCATGCCCGAATTCATCGGGCAGGGGAGAGTTGACCACGATCAGCTCAAAATCCGATTCCGTCATGCGCCGCCGGGCTTCGGCCCCGCTGGGAATGATCACCGGGCGGCTGTAGCCCATTTCGGTCAGCCGTGCAGCGATATACTCGTTGGAGCTTGCACCGGCACTTACGATCAGTGCACGTCCCATTTCCTTCGCTCCTTTCTCCTACACACTCTCTTTTGCAGGGGTCAGATGGCGTTGAAGTAATGGGTACGCTCGTACTCAACAGGGTCGGACGCGTGTTTCAGTGCTTCGCAGCGCTTCAGTTCTTCCGTAAAGTAGCGGCTGGCAAGCTGCTCGGGCAGCACTCTGCGCAAAAATTCGCTCTCCTCCGCAGCCTGCACGGCCTCTTCCAGACTGGCGGGCAGAGTCTCAAGGCTGAGGCCCTCAGCCATAGAGGGGTCGAACAGATTCTTGTTCACGGGGGCAGAGAGCACCATGCGGTTCTCGATGCCGTCCAATCCGGCAGCCAGAACCAGACCAATGGCCAGATAGGGGTTGCAGGCAGGGTCCGGGCTGCGCAGCTCCATGCGGCAGTTGTCGCCCTTTACCTGCGGGATGCGCACCAGCTGGCTGCGGTTCTGGCGGCTCCAGCTCACATAGCGGGGGGCCTCGTCACAGCCAAAGCGCTGGTAGCTGTTGGGCAGGGGATTGGTGAACACGGTCAGCTCCCGGCTGTGGGCCAGCACACCGGCCATAAAGCTGCCTGCAATGCTGTCCGGGGCAATGTCGCCCTCAAACAGGTTGCGGCCATCCATGTAAAGGGACAGGTTGATGTGCAGGCCGCTGCCTGCCTGATCCGGCAGGGGCTTGGGCAGGAAGCTTGCATGGATGCCGCTGCGGGTGGCAATGGCGCGCACGATCTGCTTGAACATCATCACGTTGTCGGCGGTCTTGAGGGGGCCTGCGTGGTGGCAGTCGATCTCGTTCTGGCCGTTGCCGCTTTCGTGATGGCTGTGCTGAGGGCTCATGCCCATCTGCTCCATGGTCAGGCAGATGTCTCGGCGGAGGTTCTCGCCTGCGTCCAGCGGGGCCACGTCAAAGTAGCCGCCAAAGTCGATGGGGATACGGGTGGGGCGGCCCCGGTCATCATTCTCGAACAGGTAGAACTCACACTCTGCGCCCACATTGCAGGTGATGCCCAGCTTTTTGAATTTTCGGTTCACGCTGCGCAGAAAGCCGCGGCAGTTGCCGCCAAAGGGCTGGCCGTCCGGCTTTTCCACATCACAGAAGAACTGCATCACCCGGCCCTCGGTAGGGCGCCAGGGGAGGATAGTCACGGTGGAAAGATCCGGCCGCAGCACAAGGTCGCTTTCCTCCACCTTCATAAAGCCGGCAATGGAGCTGCCGTCGAAGCAGACACCGTCTTCCAGAGCTTTGGGCAGATCGTTTGCCAGCACGGCAATGTTCTTCTGAGTGCCAAAGATATCGCAGAAGGCAAAGCGCACAAATTTGACGTTGTTGTCCTCCACAAAATCAAGGATGTCCTGTTGGGTCGAATAGCTCATAATGGTTTCCCTTTCAAATAAAACGCCTAAAGGCCTGCCCTCAGAATGGGAGCAGGTCTTTAGGCTGGTGTAAGAAATAGGAAAAGGAGAATGGCAATTTTAAATTCCGCAGCCTACGGATGCTATTCTGCTGTTACGCTGATGAAAGATCAGACGTAGTAGAGCATCTTGCTGTAGCTGGGCAGAGGCCAATAATCCTCACCGCAGATGGTCTCGGCGTCGTCCGCAGCGGCACGCAGAGCATCCATTGCAGGCAGCACGTTGTCGTGGAAAGCAACGGCCTTTTCTGCCTCGGTGGGCAATGCCTTGGAAGCATCCACTGCATCCTGCAGGGTATCGACAGCGTCGCTCATAGCATCGGCATCGGCAGAGAGCTTGGTCAGGGTCTTGGTCTCACTGCGCACGCTGATGTTCTCGCTGACGGCCAGTTTGGATGCTGCGGTATTGGCAAGCTCGCTCATGTAGGAGTTGACGGCAGGCAGCAGCTGCTTGCGGGCCATTTCCAGCATGGTCAGAGCCTCGATGTTGATGATCTTGGAGTAGTGCTCCATCTCCACCTCGTAGCGGCTCTCCATCTCTACCTTGGTCAGCACGCCGAACTCTTCCATCAGGGCAATGTTCTTGGGCTCGATCAGGGCAGGCAGAGCAGCGGGGGTGTTCTTCTTGTTGGGCAGACCGCGCTTTGCGGCTTCCTCTTCCCACTCGGCAGTGTAGCCGTTGCCGTTGAAGATGACGCGGCGGTGGTCGCGGATGGTGCGCTTGACGAGGGCGATGGCGGCGCTGGTGAAGTCGTCAGCCTTCTCCAGCTCGTCAGCGTAGCCCTTCAGCTCCTTGGCGACGGCGGTGTTCAGGATGGTGTTGCAGTCGCTCAGGTTCTCGGCGGAGCCGGGCATACGGAACTCAAACTTGTTGCCGGTGAAGGCAAAGGGAGAAGTACGGTTGCGGTCGGTGGTGTCCTTGCTGAACTTGGGCAGGACATCGACGCCGAGGTCCATCTTCATCTTGACGGGGCCGGCGTAGGGAGAATCGGAAGCGATGGCGTCGATGACGGCTTCCAGCTCTTCGCCCACGAAGATGGAGATGATGGCCGGAGGTGCCTCGTTAGCGCCCAGACGGTGGTCGTTGCCGGGGGTGGCGACGGAGGTACGGAGCAGGTCGGCGTACTCATCGACAGCCTTGATGACGGCGGCCAGGAAGACCAGGAACTGCAGGTTCTCCATGGGGGTGTCGCCCGGGTCCAGCAGGTTCTCGTGGGTGGTGGACATGGACCAGTTGTTGTGCTTGCCGCTGCCGTTGACGCCCTCGAAAGGCTTCTCGTGCTGCAGGCAGACCAGACCGTACTTGGGGGCCAGCTTCTTCATCATCTCCATCGTCAGCAGGTTGTGGTCGATGGCGACGTTGGTGGTGTCGAAGATGGGGGCCAGCTCATGCTGGCAGGGAGCTACTTCGTTGTGCTTGGTCTTGGCGGGGATGCCCAGCTTCCACAGCTCTTCGTCCAGCTCCTTCATAAAAGCGGAGACCTCGG
>OGNF01002385.1_pt1 | contig 14300 bp, 9 predicted proteins | sample 1573321 | NCBI WGS metagenome assembly OGNF01 (sample SAMEA2581911, study PRJEB24529) | metagenome | biome: Human gut stool | place: China | collected 2011
AAAAAGTGATTTTGGCAGCTGCTGTGCTCGTAGCCAGCGCTTCCGTAGCCAATGCAGAAGGCTACAATCGTGTTGCTCTTTCCTACGACTGGCAGCACTACTCGATGAACAAGGACTACACCGGTACCGACAAGACCGAAGGCCGCAGCCTCAATGGTTTCGGCATCAACTACGCCCATGGCTTCGGCGTTGCCGAAAACATGTTCGTGGAAGTCGGCGGTAACTTCAACTTCGGCTTCGGCTCTGAAAAGGGCGAAAAAGTGGAATATGCCGGCGAATGGTTCCAGTCCAAGCAGAAGATGACCAACATCAACCTTCGTGTACCCGTTAACTTCGTTTATCGCTTCAATGTAAGCGACGATTTCAAAATCGCTCCTTATGTAGGCATCAACTTCAAGCTCAACCTCGTTACCAAATACAAAGACACCTTCGATTCGAGCCTTAGCAAAGATGTGCTCGAGGCTGCCGGCATCGAAGAAGGTGACTGGGTAAACGTATACAGCGACAGCAAGGAAAACATGGGCGACGGCGACTACACCTGGAACCGTTTCCAGATGGGTTGGCAGATCGGTGTAGGCTTCGAATATCAGAAGTACTACCTCGGCGTTCAGTACGGCACCGACTTCATCCCCGCCTACAGCCACAAGTTTGAATGGGACGGCGGCTCTTCCAAGCCCAAAATCAACAGCCAGGCCCTCAAAATCTCCCTCGGCTACACTTTCTAATCCGTCGCATAGCTGACACATTAGATTAATCCGAATACTCCGCCCGCTTCCGAGCCTTCCGGCCGGCAAGCGGGCGGAATCTTTTATCCCTGCGGCTGCTAATACGCAAAACTTGCGTCTTGAATTCGAAAATAAGCCGCAAAATTTGCGTGTTAATAAACGAATGTTTATTTTTGCAGTACAATCGTAAGAAGGGAATTATAGCCGTAAGGCATATTTGAAATTCTACTATGTTTATACACGAACATGATAATTGGACGGACTTTCGCTGGAATAATGCGGATATCAACGACTTGCAGAATCGGGCGATGCTTCGCCTGGGATATCTGGCCGGACGGATGGCGGCCATAGGCTTCGACAGCCGGATGGCGGCCACGGTCGAGGCGGTGACCAACGATGTGGTGGCATCATCGGAAATCGAAGGCGTGAGCCTCAATTCCGATGAGGTGCGTAGTTCGGTGGCGCGCAAATTCGGCGTCACGCTTCCGAAAAGCACGGATTCGACACACTATGTAGATGGCATAGTAGAAATGATGCTCGACGCCACCCACAACCGCTATGTCCCGTTGACTTCCGACCGTTTGTTCCGCTGGCATACGGCACTTTTTCCCAACGCCATTGGCCTTAATGTAGGAGCATACCGTACGGCTGAGATGAGCGTGGTCTCCGGCATGTTCGGCCGTGAAAGACTCCATTACCGAGCTCCGGCGCCTGAGGCCGTGCCGGCCGAGATGGACCGGTTTCTCGAATGGTTCAACAGCGGCAGCAAATCCTCTACGATGGTACGTTCAGCCATCGCGCATCTGTGGTTCGTAAGCATACATCCTTTCGACGACGGGAACGGCCGCATCGGCCGCGCGATTTCCGATATGGTGCTCGCCGGACTCGACGGCGAGGGGATGCACTTCTACAGCCTCAGCCGTCAGATTCTCAAAGACAAGAGTCATTACTACAGAATACTGGAGAAGACGCAGCGCGGCGACGGCGACATTACGGAGTGGCTCCTCTGGTATCTCAGCGCCATTATCGCCGCAATCGAAGATTCCGACGTAATGCTATCGCAGGTGCTCCGCAAGGCCACGTTCTGGAATGCTCACGCCCAGGCGCCAGTAAGCGAGCGTCAGCGACTGGTGCTCAATACGTACCTCGACGGCTATGATGCCAAGCTGACGGCAAAAAACTGGGCGAAGATTGCAGGTGTATCCAGAGATACGGCACTCCGCGACATCAACGCGCTTGTTGAACTCGGAATCCTTGTGCCTACACCCGGTCGCGTGCGCGATACGCCTTATTCCATCTGCTATACCCGGCGCGATGAGGCTGATTCTCCCTTCCGCAACATTGAAGTCAAAACTGAGGGTGCCGCGACGTATATCTCAGCGAAATATAGCGATGGGCAGACCTGCCGGGACCGTCTAAGCGCAATCGACGCAAAGCGCCTGACCGATGGCGAAATCTCCCTCCCTCAGCTTGCATACAAGTATTTCGCTTATCTGCTCTGATTCATTTAATTTTGGCGCGTAACCAAATTTTCTTAAATTTGCAAGAAATAGGGCGGTGGCTGCGGCCGCGGCCCCAAGGCCGTTTTCAATACCGAAAAACAAAAAATATAAATATCTAACCTTAATTCTTCAACTACAAACCATTATGACACAGGCTAAACAAGGCTCCAACGGACGCACTATAGCCATCATCACGATGTTTTTTATCTTCGCGATGATTTCGTTCGTAACCAACATGGCCGCCCCCTTCGGCAATATCTGGGGTTTCAGATATGAATGGGCCGGCATGGCGGGCAACCTCATGAACTTCACCGCATATCTTTTCATGGGTATCCCCGCCGGCAACATGCTAATCCGCTACGGGTATAAGAAAACGGCTCTCATCGCTCTCGCCGTGGGTGCAATCGGTCTGGCCATCCAGCTCCTTTCGAGCATCGTAGGCGACAACGTCGTGGTAATCGGCGGCGACAATCCTACTACCCTCAACCTCTTTATCTATCTGCTCGGCGCCCTCGTCTGCGGTTTCTGCGTGTGCATGCTCAACACCGTGGTCAACCCGATGCTCAACCTCCTCGGCGGTGGCGGCAACAAAGGCAACCAGCTCATCCAGACCGGTGGTACGCTCAACTCACTTTCCGGTACCCTGACTCCCATGCTTGTGGGCGTTCTCGTGGGCACTCTCACCAAGGAGACCACCATGGCCGCTGTTTCGCCTCTGGTAATCACCGGAATCGTGATTTTCGTACTCGCTTTCATCATCATTAGCTTCATCAAGATTCAGGAGCCTCAGGCTAACCTCAAGAAAGCCACCTACACCCACTCCCCGCTTGCTTTCCGCCACTGCACTCTGGGCGTTATCGCCATCTTCTTCTACGTGGGTATCGAAATCGGTATTCCCGGCGAGATGAATGCCTGGATCAGCCGCGAGAACTTCGAGGGCGCAGCCGCCGTGGCCGGCTCGCTTGCCGCCATCTACTGGCTCTTCATGCTCATCGGCCGTTTCTGCAGCTCGATTATCAGCGGTAAAATCTCTACACGCACACAGATGATCACCGTGTCGACCACGGCCATCATCCTCGTGCTTATCGCCATCTTCCTTCCCGAGGATATCACCTTTAAATCGCCTGAATTCAAGGCCCTCAACATAACCAGCGGCGAAGTGCCCCTGAAGTGTATGTTCCTCTTCCTCTGCGGCCTCTGCACCTCAGTGATGTGGGGCGGCATCTTCAACCTCGCCACCGAAGGCCTGGGCAAATATACGGCCAAGGCTTCCGGTCTCTTCATGACCATGGTTGTGGGTGGCGGCGTTATGCCCTTCATCCAGGACTACATCGGCCGCACCGTAGGCTACGTGTCGAGCTACTGGCTCGTGCTGGCCATGCTGGTCTACATCCTCTACTATTCGCTTATCGGCAGCAAGAACGTCAATACCGACATTCCTGTCGACGAGGATCTGCCCGTCGATCCGGTATAACCGCTTCCGTCTACCTGTCTTAATAATTACAATCTATAATCTAACGTGAAATAGGACGTCGCAGAACCATCGAAACGTAGGGACGCACGGACCGTGCGTCCGACTACCAATTAAATTCCAGCCAATTATACGGACGCACGCGCCGTGCGTCCCTACAATTTAGGCGAAAATTGTAGGTTTTGCAACGATCACCTTTTCAACCTAAAAATCAAATCTTTTGGCATGAATAAAGAACTCATCAACAAGGCTGCCAACACCGTGCGCGTGCTCGCAGCCTCAATGGTCGAGAAAGCCAAATCGGGTCATCCCGGTGGCGCCATGGGTGGCGCCGACTTTGTCAACGTGCTTTATTCCAAGTATCTCATAACCGACCCCGACGATCCCACCTGGATTGCCCGCGACCGCTTCTTCCTCGATCCGGGCCATATGTCGCCCATGCTCTATTCGGTACTTGCCCTTACCGGCAAATATACCGTCGAGGAGCTTCAGCAGTTCCGCCAGTGGGGCAGCGTCACCCCCGGCCATCCCGAGCTTGATCCTCACCGCGGGGTTGAGAACACCTCCGGACCGCTCGGCCAGGGTCACACCATGGCCGTGGGCTGCGCTATCGCAGAGCGCTTCCTCCAGGCCCGTTTCGGCGACGTTGTGGCTCACAAGACCTACGCCTTCATCAGCGACGGCGGCGTGCAGGAGGAAATCTCGCAGGGCGCCGGCCGTATTGCCGGATTCCTGGGCCTGAGCAACCTCATAATGTTCTACGACAGCAACCGCGTGCAGCTTTCTACCAATGTGGATGCTGTCGACGCTGAAGACGTCTGCGCCAAATATGCAGCGTGGGGCTGGAACGTGATTGAAATCGACGGCACCGATCCCGAGGCTATCGCCAAGGCCATCGAGACCGCACAGGCCGAGACCAAGCGCCCGACCATTATTGTGGGCCACACCGTGATGGGCCGCGGCGCCGTAACCGCCTCCGGCGAGCTTTTCGAAGGAAAATGCTCCACCCACGGCCAGCCTCTGAGCAAGAGCGGCGCCGACTACGCAAAGACTATGGAGCATCTCGGCGCCGACCCCGCCAATCCCTGGATTATTCCCGCCGACGTGCAGAAGCTCTATGCCGACCGCAACGAGCAGCTGCGCAAGATTGCCGCCGAGCGCCACGCTGCCGAGAAAGCATGGGCGGAGGCCAATCCCGAGCTCGCCCGCAAGCTCGACGACTTCATCAACAACCGTCTGCCTGAAATCGACTATTCCGCCATCGTGCAGAAAGCCGACGACGCCACCCGCAACGCTTCGGCCACCGTTCTGGCCACGCTCGCCGAGAAGGTCGAGAACATGATTGTTTCGAGCGCCGACCTCGCCAACTCCGACAAGACCGACGGCTTCCTCAAGAAGACACATCAGTTCCTTCCCGGCGACTTCTCCGGCGCCTTCCTCCAGGCCGGTGTATCCGAGCTTACCATGGCCTCGATTATGAACGGCATCGCTCTGCATGGCGGCGTAATCGCAGCCTGCGGCACATTCTTCGTATTCTCCGACTACATGAAGCCCGCCGTGCGCCTTGCAGCTCTCATGGAGCTCCCCGTGAAATATATCTGGACCCACGACGCATTCCGCGTGGGCGAGGACGGCCCCACCCACGAACCCGTGGAGCAGGAGGCTCAGATCCGCCTTATGGAGGAACTTAAGAACTTCTCGGGCAATCCCTCGATGCTCGTGCTCCGTCCGGCCGACGCTGTGGAGACCTCCGTGGCATGGCAGATGGCGATGGACAACTTCTCGACTCCTACGGCCCTTATCCTCTCGCGTCAGAACATCAAGGATCTACCCGCTGCCACCGGCAACCGTTTTGAAGAGGCTCTCGGTGCCCATCAGGGCGGTTATGTGGTGATGGATACTCCTCACCCGCAGGTTGTGCTCGTAGCCAACGGCTCGGAGGTTTCCCTCCTCTGCGAAGTGGCCGTAGAGCTTGAGGCCGGCGGCGTGCCTTGTCGCGTGGTGTCCGTGCCTTCCATCGGCGTGTTCGAGCAGCAGGACAAGGATTACCGCCTGAGCGTTATCCCCGAAGGTGTGCCCGTATTCGGTCTCACAGCCGGCCTCCCTTCCACGCTCCGCGGTGTGGTAGGACGCGATGGAATGGTGTTCGGTCTCGACCACTTCGGCGCATCCGCTCCATATAAGGTGCTCGACGAGAAGTTCGGCTTTACCGTGCAGAACATCACCGAGCAGGTGCTCCGTTTCCTCCACCGCATCTGATAGTATTTTATCTAAAGCCTCATATCGGCGGCGTGCTCCCTTGCGGGCGCGCCGCTGTTTTGTAATTCAAATAATTATTCGTATCTTTCTGCCGCCGTTTCCGCTATAGCCCTCGGGCAGTTACTTATGGCTTAATCTAACCCGATGAAATCATTATTCACATAACAGTTTTTATTTATGAGTTTGAAAACCACATTCGGTCTGGCGCTGGCTTCTGCCGCCGGACTGGCTATGGCCTCGTGTGCAGGCAGCGACGGCGCTAAAATGGAATATGTTGCGGTCCAGCAGGAGGCCGACGGCAACTGGAGCCTTTATGCTCCCGACGGCACTCTCCTCTACGAGGACGAGTTCAAGAACGTCCCCTCGGCCGTAATCAACGGCTATTTCTCTGTTGAAGAGGGTAAGGGCTATACCCTCTATAAGGTCGGTGAGAAACCCGAACCGGTGGCCGACTGCGAGGGCCTGAAATATGTAGGCTATATGGCCGACGGCCTCGTGCCCGTCACGCTTCCCAAGGAACGCATCTCCTTAGTCGACGGCTCCGGCAAGCGCGTGTTCACTCTCGATCCGGTCGGCGGTAAGGAAATCACCTATTGCTCGCAGGGCTACTCCGACGGAATGCTGACCGTAATGGCTGAAGATGGCAACATGGGTTATGTCGACACCAAAGGCGAATATATCGTTGAACCTAAGTACAGCACCTGCAACGATTTCTCCGAAGGCCTGGCTCTTGTTTTGAAAACCATAGGCGAAGGCGAGGATGCCGAAACCAAATATATCGTGATCAATAAGAAAGGCGACGAGGTGTTTGCTCTCAAGGCTGGGTTTGCGCCTGAGATGTTTAGGTATGGGTTTGGCTACCTGCCCGTCAAGGATACAAACGGGCATATCCTGTTTTACGATAAAAAGGGGGAGGTATACTTTAAATCCCCCAACAAAGTGAAAGGGGTGGGAACCTACAACGACAAGATGTTTACTTTCTATACCGAAGATGGCGAGTGGGGCGTGATGGACTACCAATGCGAAACCCTCGTACGCCCGAAATACACCCATACGCAACTGATGACCGACGGCCGTATCCTCGCCGTAGACGACAAGCGTGCCGATGTGTTCGACGACAAGGGCAATACGCTCTACCGCATCGACGACTACAACTATGTATTCTACTGGGAGGGGTTCGGGCTGATAGCAGCCGACAAGCGTACGCAGACTTTCCTCGACGAAAACGGCAAACCAATCCGTTCGGCTGAATTTAATGAAGTCCGCGCGTCCGAAAGCGCCAGCTACGGCGTGTACAGCGACTACTTCAATATGGCTGCCGTAGTGTCCGACGTAACCTCGATGATTACTCCCAAAGGCGTGGGCGAGTTTGTGCTCGGCGAGGCTCCCTCGGCCCATTTCTCCGACCCCGCCGACTACTGCTACACTTCCACGCCCGACATCCCGTCGCTTGAAAAGAGCGGTTACCACTATACCGTCAGCGTCCAGGCTCAGTTCAGCTCCAACATGGCCGACTACTCCTACGGCTTCTACGGCTATGACTACCGCCGCACCAACTACTGGCGCACTGGTTGTCAGCTCGTAGGGATGCGCATCTTCATCAACACGCAGACCGACTGGGGCAACGACGGGAGTCTTGCCATCGTGAAGAATCTGGAGGGTAAAGGCTATGCAAGCGTCGCCACTACCGCCGCCGATGCGTCGGAATTCATCGCATTGCTTCGCAAGGATGGCATACTGGTTACTGTATCGAGCACGAAAGGGGCTTCGAACGGCCGTGTAGTGGTGCAGAAAAATACGCCGGAAACCCTCGCGGCTATCCGCGACCGCATCGTTGCCATGGGCGGCAAGGCCGGTGCTCCAGCCGAAAAGTCTACCGAGCAAACTGAAATCGTCGAAACCGCCGACACCGTGGCCGTTGAGAAATAATACCGTACATCGCTGAATTTTAACAATAACCCCGGAAACCATCCTGCCGTTTCCGGGGTTATTTATGTAGAGAGGCAAGCGCTTGAATAGTGCATTTAGTGGTAGCGCCCCGGCAAACTCGTGATGTAAGGTTATTCACATTTTTAGCTTTTTAGGGGAGGAAATGTGAAATAATCGAAATATATTTATTAACTTTACGTCGATTTTTGCGGGCATAGCCTTTGGAACAGGGCTTTCCGGCTGTAAAATGCTACGTATTTCGCTGAATGCGTGGCGTTTCGGTGCGGTTTCCGCGGCGCTCGCTTTAATCGGAGGGACAAGGGATGAAATGAAAAATATAATTTCATAAATACAATCACAAAACGTTTTAAAATTTATCTATGAAAAAGAGTTCTATCTTAGCATTGAGCCTGGCAATGGCCGCTACTACTGCCGTGGCTCAGAATGCTCAGGAAGTGACCTACACCGAGGATCCCTCGCAGGGTGTGCTTCTGAACAAGTTTGAGAACAACTGGTTCATTCAGGCTGAAGGCGGTGTGGCCGTCGGCTTTACCCACGAGGACCAGCACCGTAAGTTCGGCGACCGCTTCGCTCCCGCAGCTTCGCTCTATGTGGGCAAATGGTTCAGCCCCATCATCGGAGCCCGTCTGGGCGCTGACTTCCTTTCGGTGAAGGGTCTCCACAAATATGAAATGGACGCTATCGGTGCTCAGCCCTGGGAAAACTCCGTCAATGGCTACGAGAAGACCAAGGTGAACTACATCGGCCCGGGCTTCGACGTGATGATCAACCTCTCCAACTGGTGGTGCGGCTATAAGCCCAACCGTGTCTACAACGCATACTTCTATGCCGGTGGTGCCTACTACTGGACGTTTGCAAAGCGCCCCAAAAACGGCAACTACAACGACCTCGAGTGGAAGAACGCAAACGATAAGGTTATCGCTCTCCGCGCCGGTATCACTCAGGAATTCAACCTCAGCAAGCACTTCGCCCTCGGTCTCGACCTCCGCGCTACCGCCATCGAGAACCACAACGACGGCTACGGCTACACCGGCGTAGTTGCTGAAGCCCTCCTCACCGCTACCTACAAGTTCGGTAAGACCGAGTGGAACGCTCCCGTGGTTCCCGTCTGCGCTCCCGCCGGCGAAAACTGCGACGAATACCGCGCACGCCTTCAGGCTGCCGACGCCCGCATCGCCGACCTCGAAGCTCAGCTCAAGGCCTGCCTGAACCGCCCCGTTCAGAAGGAAGTTGTAACCAAGGCTCCCCTTGCCACCATCTACTATCCCATCAACGTATACCGTCTGACCTCGGTCGACAAGCGCGTGCTTGAGTCGGTTGCCAATGTAATGAAGGCCGACACGAAGAAGAAATACACCCTTACCGGTTGGGCCGACAACTACACCGGCACTGATGCCTACAACAAGCGTCTGCGCGAAAACCGCGTGAACACCGTCAAGGCTCAGCTCGTGCGCTACGGTGTAGCCGACAGCCAGCTCAACGCCACCACCAACAACGGCAACCGCGTTGACCTCGGCGACAAGTGTCTCACCCTCGACCGCGCCGTCACCATCGAGGTAGCTGAATAATCCGCTTCTTCGGTAGAAGACCATTTGATGCCCGGGCCTCAGGCCTCTGCGGCAATCCATACCGAAACCCGCCATAATCCCCTTCCGGGCTTCTGGCGGGGTTTGCTATTTCCCGCCTTTTCACTACCTTTGTTTCTGCACAATAATATAAGTATTATGAATGTAAGAATCGAACCGGGATGGAAGCAGGCTCTCGCTGCAGAATGGGAGGCGCCATATTTCGCTGACCTGACGGCATTTGTGGCCGATAGATACGCCCATACGCAGGTATTTCCTCCGGGTGGGAAGATTTTCGCCGCTTTCGACGAATGCCCCTTCTCGGAAGTCAAGGTGGTGATTCTCGGGCAGGATCCCTATCATGGTCCCGGACAGGCCAACGGCCTATGCTTCTCGGTGAATCCGTCTGTGCCGTTTCCGCCGTCGCTCCGAAATATCTTCAATGAAATTCACGACGATACCGGTGCGCCCATTCCCGCCGACGGCGACCTTTCGCGCTGGGCACGTCAGGGAGTACTTCTGCTAAACGCCACGCTCACCGTCGAGGCTCATCAGCCAGGATCGCATCAGGGGAAAGGGTGGGAACGGTTCACCGACAACGTGATCCGCACTCTTTCCGATACCCGCGATGGGTTGGTGTTCATTCTCTGGGGAAGCTACGCCCAGAGCAAGGCGCCGCTTATCGATGCGTCGAAGCATCTGGTTCTCCGCTCTGTTCATCCCTCTCCGCTGTCGGCCCACCGGGGCTTCTTCGGCAACCACCATTTCTCGCGCGCGAATGCCTACCTGCAGGCTCATGGCAAGACGCCTATCGTATGGTGAGACTCCACTCTACTTCTTGCAACTCTTTTGATTCCTTTTAATTGAAGAAGATTCTACAAATATTCTCCCTGGTGATTGCGCTGACGTCCGGCGCATTGCGCGTCGCGGCCGCTGAAAATACCTCCACCGGCATATTCGACCCGCGTTTCCGCACCCTCACAGTCGGAATCGACGGCGACCGCCTGGCGCCCCCCGTAATAGGTCTCAACTCGACCGACCGCTTGAAAATCGGATTCGACTGTCTGGAGGATGAGCGCGAATACCTCCGCTTCTCAATCTACCACTGCGATGCCTCGTGGCGACCCTCGCAGCTTGTCGACTCCGAGGTGTTCGACGGCTTCAACCTCGCCGATGTCGACGACTACGCGTTCTCGCGGGCTACGACCACCCACTATGTGCATTATTCCATCACTCTGCCCAACAGCGAGTTTCGTTTCCGCCTCTCGGGGAATTACCTGCTGAAGGTTTTCCCCGAGGACGACCCTGACCGCACGCTGCTTCAGGTTCGCTTCATGGTATCGGAGGGTGTGGTGAGTGTAGGTGGCTCGGCCTCATCGCGTACCGACATAGACTACAACGACTCACATCAGCAGCTCGATCTCGACATTGACCTTCGCAAATATCCCGTGCGCGATCCATTCAACGACCTGCGCGTGGTGGTCAGTCAGAATGGTCGTGCCGACAATGCTGTCATGGTGTCGCGGCCCTCGCGCGTAAGGGGCTCCCACCTTGTTTTCGACCATAATCCGGCCTTGATATTTCCCGCCGGCAACGAGTACCGGCGCATGGAGACGGTACTTATGCAGTATCCGGGGATGGGCGTGGAGGAGATTGCCTTCCGCCATCCCTACTACCATCATTTCCTTACGGCCGCGCGGCCACGCCACTCGCAGCTGTACAAATACGACCAGACGCAGCATGGCCGCTTCTTCGTGCGCGAATACAATTCGGCCGACTCCGATGTGGAGGCCGACTACTCCGTGGTACATTTCGTGCTCGACATGCTCCCGCTGCCCGACCGCGACGTATATCTCGACGGCGATTTCACCAACCGCCGCCTCGACGATTCGTCGGTGATGCGCTACGACCCCGAGACGGGGCTCTACCACCGCGAAATGCTCCTCAAGCAGGGAGCATACAACTTCCAGTACCTTACCCTGCCAAAAGAAGCGGAGAGCCGAGGAGGTTCCCGGCTCTCCGTGTTCAATAACGCTATTCCTGTGGCGGCTACTACGGCCGAGGTCGAAGGCGATTTCTATCAGACAGTCAACGAATATATGGTGGCCGTCTATTATCGTGCGCCCGGAGAGCGCTACGACCGCCTGCTGGGCTATACCCTCATATTCTCAGGCCGCTGACGCCTGGCGTTCAGCGCATCCCTGTACTGCTTTATTTTTCGGGGTACGCCTCGCGCAGGCGTGCGAGTTCAGATGCGCGGATGGGTATCACCGTGCCGTGGCGCGGGTGGAAATCCATCGTAACCTCCTGCGAAGCGGGGTAGAAGGTTTCCAGATCGGTGGTCTCGGTGAATTCATACCGCTTGTTCATATATACGTCGTACATCAGGATGAAGCGGTCCTGGCCGATGAGCTTGAATGTGCCCGCTCCCTCTACGGCATCCTTGGTCAGCTGTTTGTAATCGGGGCTTTCCACCCATTTGCCCGAGGTGAGCGATTCGGTGGTAGCTACCTTGATGCCGTTGCCGTGGCCTTCGGTTTTGTAGAACATATGGTACTTGCCTTTGAAAGGAACGATGTCGCCGTCGATACATGATTTTTTGTCGTGGGGTATGAACATCGGATAGGGTTCGCCCTCAAGGTCGGTGAAGTCGGCGTTGGCATATGCGTAGTGGATTATGTCGGGCTCGTTGGCATACTGCAGGGAGAAATATACCAGATATTTGCCTGCCTCGGGGTCGTAGATTGTCTGGGGAGCCCATACGCGTTTCAGGTCCTGCTGACCTTTGTAGCGGTCGGGGAAATGTATGGCCGAGTGCGTCCAGTTGATAAGGTCGGTGGAACGCAGAAGAATCAGGCCGCGGTTGGAGTCCCATCCGCGGTCGGAGACCATATCGGTGAGCACCATATAGAATGCTCCGTCCTCTCCGCGGAGGAGGTGCGGATCGCGCACGCCGCCGGTTACGCTGATTTTCTTAGAGTCGATGACGGGCCGGTTGCCGTTGAGGGCCTTATAGTTGTATCCGTCTTCCGAGATTGCGTAGCGCACGGCTTCTTCGTCGCCGTGGTTGCCCGTAAAATATGTGAAAAGGTAAGCCACATAAGGGTCGTCGGTTGTAGCCGGCGTGGCTGTCTCGGCATGCATCGGTAGAGCGAATGCCATCATTGCCGCTGCTGCGGCAGATGTAAGAAGCTTCTTCATGGTTGGTTTATAGCAGGTTAATAATATTTCTTATTCAATTGGCAATAGTAGCGGTCTCCCCGGATGTCTCGGTTGCATCCGGAGGCTATGGCGCAAATTTACGGAAAAATCCGCTTATTTTTACTACCTTTGCAAATATAGCTGCCGGGCTGGCCCGGTGCCCATTCTTCTACATATGCCTGTCTTGCCGTGAAAAAATTATTCCTTTTGGCTCTGGCGCTTGTGTCGCTGGCCATTCCGTCTGCCCTATGCAACACTTCGTTCGGGAACGCCGTCAGCTTCAACGATGGCTGGCGCTTCATGGCCGCTGATTCGGCGGCGATGTCGCTTCCGGAATATCCGGACTCCACGTGGCGGCAGCTTACGCTCCCTCACGACTGGAGCATCGAGATGCTGCCGGCGCCTACGCTCAACAGTTGCACCGGCTATTACCCCGGAGGAATCGGGTGGTATAGAAAGACTTTCCTCACACCCGACGACGGCGCCGCGCGTCATTTCATCTATTTCGAGGGTATTTACAACCGCAGTGAGGTTTATCTCAACGGCCACCTGCTGGGCAGCCGGCCAAACGGCTATGTGTCGTTCGCTTACGACATGACCCCCTGGCTGCGTCCGGCAGGAGAGCCCAACACGCTTGCAGTGCGCGTAGATCATTCGCGCGAGGCCGACTCGCGCTGGTATACCGGTTCCGGCATATACCGCGATGTATGGCTCGTGTCGGCCTCCGAGACTCGCTTCGACCTTTGGGGTATCGGCTGGCGCGCCGACCGCATCACCGACCGTTCGGCCGACATCACCGTCGACGTCAGCGCCCTCGACGAATCTCCGCGGCAGGGGCGCCTCTCGGCTCTCATAGAAATCATCGACGCCGACGGCAAGGTGGCCGCCTCCGCCCGCAAGGGTGTGAAGGCAGGAGAAAAGGAGCTGATACGCATGAAATTGCGCAACCCTCACTGCTGGGATATCGACTCACCATATTTATATACTCTCCGCGCCACGCTGCTGAAAGACGGCCGTGAGGTAGATTCAGCCGAGGTGCCGCTTGGTGTGCGTAGCCTGGAATTCAGCGCCGACAGCGGTTTCACGCTCAACGGCCGAAACGTGAAGGTGAAGGGTGTATGCCTTCACCACGATATGGGCGGTTTCGGCGCAGCCGTGCCAAAGGCTCTCTGGCGCACCCGCCTTGAAAATCTCAAGAAATTGGGCGTCAACGCCATCCGCATGAGCCACAACCCGCAGGCTCCGTTCAGAAGACGTTCCATGACACGTTCTTCACCACGGCGGAATTCCCCTTCGCCATACCGTTCAAACAGATCCGACACAGAACATCCTGCGGCGCGCTCGACTTCATCGTCGGCGTCAACGAACGGCAGACCATAAAGCTTTGCCAGACGGCTGCCGAGGCTGCTTTTGCCGCACCCCATCATTCCGATCAGAAGAAGCGTTTTCTTCAGCGGATAGGGACAGGAAGGGAGTTTTTCATTTCTGGGGATCATATCTCAATGCCCTTGGATTTTTTTTCAGCATAGCCTCAAAAAACGTTTTTTTCTAACTTTATTTTAACTTGACTGTACGACAAATAAAACAGATTCTATAGATCGGAAGAGCGTCGTGTAGGGCAAGAGTG
>OGNF01002389.1_pt1 | contig 14288 bp, 15 predicted proteins | sample 1573321 | NCBI WGS metagenome assembly OGNF01 (sample SAMEA2581911, study PRJEB24529) | metagenome | biome: Human gut stool | place: China | collected 2011
TCATCGCCGAATCCGACGGTCTTGCGGCGGGGCTTACGGGTACGGGAATATTTGCGATAGGTCTGCTTTTATCCGGGCTCGGCTATGTGAACGGCGGATTCGGCGATGACGACGAAGATAAATTCAAGAAGCTTAACGGTGAGCAAGAGTATTCAGTGCGGGTGTTCGGAAAATCGTACACCATAGACTGGGCAGCCCCTGCTTGTATACCGTTTTTTATCGGCGTCGAAACTGCGATGGTGTGAAGCTTTCCGATTTTACGGGTGCTTTGTGGAATTCTCTTGAACCGGTGACAAATCTTTCAATGTTAAGCGGCATTCAGAATACTATATCCGCCGCCAAATATTCAAGCGCAAGCGAGACGCTCGCAAGCATAGGCGAAGATATTGCGCTTTCCTATGCCATGCAGGGCATACCGTCATTGGCGGGGAGCATTTCAAGAACGATTGACCCGACGCAGCGCTCTTGGTATACGGACAAAAATTCAAGTATAAGCAAATTCGGGCAAGAAGCTATCAATAACATTGAATCGAAGATACCGGGTGTTTCGTATTTTCAGGCGCCGAGCATAGACCAATGGGGCAGAATTAAAAACCGCGGGAAGTTCGCAGAGAGGCTGACCGAAAACTTTTTGTCTCCGGGCTATTATTCGGATATTGAATACGACGATGTCAATTCGGAACTGAAACGAATTATCGAAAAGACCGGCGACACAAAGGTTGTACCGAAAAAAGCGGCGACATCTTTCAATGTCAACAAAAAGCAAAAATTCCTTACCGCAAAGGAATATACAACCTTTGCCGCGGCTAAAGGTCAGATGTCTTTTGATTATGTAAAGGAATTCATTGAAACACCCGCTTATAAGAAACTCACGGATGAGCAGCGAATCGAGGTTATCTCCGGTCTGTACGAATATGCCGGAGCGAAGGCGAAAACAACGGTTTCGGATTATGACCTTATGAAAAGCTATAAGACGGTAACAAACCTCGAAAGAAACGGCACATCGGCAGTGTACTACTACATAAGCAGGGCTTTGAAATAACGGCATTTTATAAACAAGAGCGTACCTTGCCGGGTGCGCTTTTGTAATACAAAGGAGGGTCATATAATGGCGGTCAGAAAATTTGAATTTACGGTAAAGGAGGACGGAATAACACCAGCAACCGAGCAGCGGGCAGGCATACAGAGTGAGCACGGCGCAACGCAGCTTGTTTTCAATATTGATGACAAGCTGTACGCAAAGCTGCTGACCGAAAAAGGCGGAAACAGCCTTGTATACCGCTTTGATTGCTACGACAGTGTAGGCGGCACGGTGCGAAGCGACACAAAGGCGCTTGAAAGCCCGACAGTGAGCTTTGACATCGGCGAAAATCTCACACGGCACGGCGGCAAAGCGGCGGTATACCTGATTATTTCGGTATACAACAGCGACGATAAAACCGAGCTTGAATTGCTTTCATACCCGGCAAAGCTGCGGTTTGAGAACATTCCGCCTGCAGGGAGTGACAACGGCGAGGAGCGTGAAAGCCTTTCAACACTTGCGGAGGTCGCGAAGAATTCGGCGGAAAGCGCTGCGGCTTCGGCTTCGGCGGCAAAAACAGCGCAGGGCAAAACCGAAGTGGCACAGCGGGCACTCGAAAGCGGCAGCGAGTTCTTTTTTGACGGAGGTAATTCATCCGGGCACGCAAAGGTTGAACTTGTGGTTGACAGTGAATTATCAGAAACCAGCGAAAACCCGATTGAGAATAAAGCGGTGGCTTTGAAGTTCAAGGGGTTAAGCGCTCTTATCTCTTCGGCAGTCACCGCCGCTATTGCCGAGAAAAACGAAAGAGACCACCCGGTAGGCAGTTTTTTTGCAAGCACCGAGAACGTAGATCCTGCAACACTTTACGGAGGCACATGGGAACGAATAAAAGGTGCGTTTATATGGGGCATTGACGACGGCGAAGCTGCAGGCTGCACAGGCGGAGAGAAAACGCACACATTGACAGAAAGCGAGTTACCAAAAATTGATGGTAGAATTGCGACTGCGGTTGTTGGTGAACACAGCGCAAATGGCGTAACCGGTCACGCATACGGCACAAATTTTGGGTCGGTAACAAAACCAATAGTAGGCGCAGAAGGTAAGGCTGGCGACGTCCAATACGGATATGGCTATAAATTCGGCGGCGGTCAAGCCCACAACAATATGCCACCTTATTACGGTGCATATGTGTGGCGCAGAACGGCATAAGGAGGAACGATAAATGTCAAAAATATATCTTGAAGATTTCCATTTTCAAGCACGGAGAGATACTGCCGAAAACTGGAATACAAACAACCCTATACTGTGCGACGGCGAATTCGGCATAATAGCCGACAGTACAGACGAAAACTGGCTTAAAGTTGGTGACGGGGTTACGCCGTGGAAATTGTTACCGTTTAAAAAAGGTCCAAAGGGCAACAAAGGTGATAAAGGCGAAACCGGAGCCACTGGCGCCACAGGTGCGACAGGAGCCAAGGGTGACAAGGGCGATAAAGGCGACGCTTTCACCTACGAGGATTTCACTGCCGAACAGCTCGCGGCGCTTAAAGGTGCTAAAGGGGATAAAGGTGAGAAGGGAGATAAAGGCGACACGGGGGATGTAAATACCCTGCAAATGAATACCGCTTGTGCCAACGCCCTCCGCGGCAGTGCCTCGGGTGCGGCTGTAAGCCTTACCGACATCTCCCCGAACGAGCACACACTCGGGGTTAAGGTGAGGGGGAAGAATTTAATACCTTATCCTTATTATGATATTACTAAAACGCAAAACGGAATTACTTTTACGGTTAATGCAGACGGTAGTATAAGTTTTAGCGGAACTTCGACCGGTCTAGCAACATTTTATTTTGTTTACAAAGCTATGAACTTAAAACAAGGGGTAACTTATACTTTATCTGCAAGCGGAAATTATTCTTTCGGAGGCAGCGCTACAATCTTTATTTACGACTCAGCACAAGGGCAGTCTGCTTATATACCGTTATTAACAGACACTTCCACAACATTTACTCCGGCAAAAAACATAAACAATACAAATTGTTATCTTGTTATTCCGGCAAACCGAACTGTAAGCGGCACTTTAAAGCCCCAGTTGGAACTCGGCTCAACCGCTACTGCATACACTCCTTACATTTCAGATTTATCAACTGTTACTGTAACAAGGTGTAGGAAGAATTTAATACCTTATCCATATACTGATACGACAAAAACACTCAACGGAATTACTTTTACGGTTAATTCTGATGGTAGTGTTACAGTAAGTGGTACAGCAACTGCACAAGCATATTTTAAATTACAACAATCTTTTTCTCTTAAAAAAGGACAATACTTTTTTAGCGGGTGTCCTACGGGCGGTTCTGGAACAACATACTCGTTATATCTCAGCACTTCTGATTATAAATTTTATAAAGCTGATATCGGCAATGGTATATCTATAAATGCAGAAGATGATAAAACAGTTTCAATAGTTATCAATATTGCAAAAGATACTACAGTAGAAAATCTTGTGTTTAAACCCCAGCTTGAACTCGGCTCAACTGCAACCGCTTACGAACCGTACACCGTAGCCGAATACACCCCCGCCGCCGACGGTACAGTGTCGGGCGTAAAAAGTCTTTACCCAACCACAACACTTATGACCGATACCGAGGGAGCAATAATCGAAGCGGAGTATAACAGAGATATAAACAAGGCTTTTGCCGAAATGTATCAGGCAATATTATCTATGGGAGGAAATACATAATATGTTCAGTTTAAGGAATTTTGTTAAAACAGGCTTTTTAAAGGCGGTCGGGAAAATGTCAGATTATCAGATAATCCTAAATGCCGCAGGGTGGAACGAAAAGGGCGTACTTACCGAGGATGACCTTGCAGAGATACAGACGGCTATTGATGCGCAGTATCCGACAGAGGCTAACGAAGAAGTACCGCCCGAAACCGAAAGCGAGGTGTAAAGCAGTGACAGAGACGTTAATATCGGCGGGAGCGTCGGTGCTGGTGGGCGCTCTTGCCCTTATAGGCGTAATAATAACAAACAACCGCGCAAACAACAAAATGCAAAATAAAATGACAACCGCGCAGGCGGTAACGGATGAGCGAATAAGCGAGCTGACAAGAGAGGTTCGCGTACATAATAATTTCGCCAGGCGCGTGCCGGTTATCGAGGAACAAATAAAGGTTGCAAATCACAGACTTGCCGACCTTGAAGAATTGCACAAACCGAATAATTAAATAACGGAGGTAATTAAAAGTGTTAAAAGGAATTGACGTATCACACTATCAGGGAAACATAAACTGGGAAAGGGTGAAACCACAAATAGACTTTGCAATACTGCGTATGGGGCTGGGTGACGACATACCCTCGCAGGACGATAGGCAGTTTGAGCGGAACTATGCCGAGTGCGTGAGGCTGGGTATACCGTTCGCGGTATATTTCTTCTCATATGCCGTGAATAAGGCAAAGGTCGCAAAGGAAATTGCACATATAAAAAGGCTGCTTAACGGCAAGAAAATAAACGCCCCTGTCTACATAGACATTGAGAACACAAACGGCTTAAATTGGCGCACCATTTCAAACGCGGATATGCTCGGCATTATGCAGGAGTTTAATAAGCAGCTTAATGCCCTCGGCTATAAAATGGGCATATACTCCAGTCGCTCGGCGTTTTGGAACGAGAAGATGACCGACAAATGGTATGACAGTATCAGCAAGTGGGTAGCCGAATACGGCGCCAAGGTAAATAATTTCAACCGTACCTATGATATATGGCAGCATACCTCAAAAGGGCGCATAGACGGCATAAGCGGCAATGTGGATATGAATATAATGTATAACAGCATATTCACCGCCGAGCAGCCTAAGCCCGCACCGAAACCGAAACCCGCACCTAAGCCGAGCAATAAAAACACCGCCGTTAAGGAATGGCAGACCGCTGCTATTGCGGACGGCTTTAAATTCCCGAAATACGGCGCCGACGGCGTATGGGGCGCAGAGTGCGAGAGCGTAGCTAAAGTTGCCGTATGCAAAAAGAGGCTTACATACACAAACCGCAGTCTTACAAAGATAGTGCAGCGCAAGGTAGGTGTAAAGGCTGACGGAATGTTCGGCAAGGATACCGACAGGGCGGTACGCAATTTCCAAAAGGTTAACAGGCTTGCGGTTGACGGCTGCGTAGGCATAAACACCTGGAAAAAGATTTTAGGAGTATAGGGGGTGAAACAATGGATAAGAGGTTTGAAAAATGGACCAAGGCTGCCGGTATACGCGCGGTTAAGACAGTAGCGCAGACTGCCGCCGCCACAATAGGCACATCGGCAATGCTTTCGCAGGTTGATTGGAAGGTGGTTATATCCGCCTCTTTACTTGCGGGTCTGCTTTCAATTTTAACATCGGTTGCTGGTCTGCCGGAGGTTAAGGAATAACAGCAGCTATAAAAAATCGCCCTTACAGGATAGCCTGTAGGGGCGTATTTTTCTATATTTCGTTTTGAACACTTTCAGGTGAATCCATTCGGTAAATTTTACCCAGACTGTTTTGCTTTTTAAGCGCGTTTGAAACGGTGGGAACAGCACCGAGAGCCGTGAAGGCGTAAAGCAACAGAAGACTTGGAAGATAACTGCCCCAATTTATGCCGCCTGTAACCATAGCGTAATTCAAAAGGCGGAATAACCCGAAAAATCCTATATTGCTGTATTCATCTACCGACATAAGGGAAATAGCCGAGTCAATTTGGTAGCTTAAAAAGACCATTATAAACATAATAATGCAGGAAATAAGCACGCCTTTTTTAGAAAACTTTCCGCCGAGCATTTCATAGCCTTTAAGCGTGCAAACGCCCATTATAACGCCTGAAATTGCCGCAACATAACCGAGGCGGCTGATAACTATTATAGCAAGAGCACCGAGCAACGAGCCCAAAAGCGCGCCGACAATGCCGCCCATGACATTTTCACTCTTTTGTTCATTCTCGCGGCGGGTAAGTGTGTGCTGCTCTTTAAATGAATTAAAGCAGGCATCGCACAGCACGGCGGGAGAATTATATATGTAATAGCTGCCGATATTGCAGGTTTCTCCGCAGGCCTGGCAGCAGGCTTGCCAGCCGCCGGCACTTAAATACGCCGCTGCTGCCGACAAAGCCGGCATAAGCTTTTTATTAACAGTGTTTGCAACACTGAAGCCGGCGGACTTGATATTAAAATCAACCCTGTAGCCATCAACCGCTGCACCAAAAAAGAGTGATTTATTGGCGCGGGCTAATTGCTGCATTTCGGCAGCGGAGGGCATATCAACACCGCGCTTTACCGAAAAGCTGAGCTGAAAGGTTTTTCCGCCCTGTATTGGCGTGATTGTGATGTTATAGCCTTGGTAATTACCGTAAATAACGCCGCTTAAATTATCGGTTTTAAGCCCCACACTTGCCGCAAACGGTAAAACCGATTTAAAATAATTACTGTCCATTTAAAAAAACTCCTTATAAAGTGTTGACAAACAGGTAATGCTTTGATATAATATTCAATGTAAAACAATGTCAGTAAAAATGCTAATTTTGCTTTTTTTGCAATTTGATTGTTTCAAGCCCAATGCCGCGCGGCGGCTGCGGGGTTGAAAAGGCAATTTGCGTTTCGGTGTGACCGAAGCTGTTAAGCTCACCGATAAACGCATCAAGCGCCTCGGTTGTTTCAAAGGCAACCTTAATAAGCTGTGAATAGCACCCTGTAATACAGTTACATTCAAGCACATGCGGGTGTGACTGAATAAACGGGTAAAATGTAGGTTTAAGCTTTGGGTCAAGGTCAAGCTGAATAAAGGCAATTATAGGAAAGCCGGCTTTCCTATAATTGCCTTTATTCAGGCTGCCGTAGCCGGCGAAGAAAGAAAAACCTGATTGGCTAAAATTTTAAGCGGTGTTCGTGCGTTTTTTTGCAAAAGAGTAATAAGCTTTAAATCAATTGAGTCCATTGTTTTCATCCTTTATTGAACCAAAATCACCTGAATACAAGCTGATTATAAACTATTAAATTAGTTTAGTCAAGCCCGGAGAGTTTAATTATGAATATTTTTTTAAACGATTGCGAAGAAAGCTTTTTTGAAAAATCCTGCTGCTTTACAGGCTACAGACCGGCAAAATTTCCCTTTTCACTTGAGAAGGGGGTTGGCGGTCTTGAAAAGGTTGAAAATTCACTTATTGAGGCGGTTTTTGACTTATACAATAAAGGCTGTAAAACCTTTTACAGCGGTATGGCGATGGGGTTTGATATTTTAGCGGCAGAGGCGGTGCTTTTGCTTAAAGAAAATCACAGCGATGTGCGGCTTATTTGCGCGGTGCCGTTTGAAGGGCAGGGCGTGGGTTTTCCCGAGCCGTGGCGCGGCAGGTATGAAAAAATAGCAGAACGTGCGGACGAAACCGTTATGCTGGCGAATAAATACTACAGGGGCTGCTATTTCAAGCGCAACGCATTTTTAGTTGATAACACAGATTATGTTTTGACCTGGTATGACGGTCAATCGGGCGGCACGGCAGCCACCGTTAAATACGCGCAAAAAAAGGGCAGGTATATAATAAACTTGAATAAAGAATATTTCATACCTGCCGCAAAATTACAGTGCGCTGTATAACAGTAATGAAACAAAAAGGCACAAAATAGGAATTACCGAACCGGAAATTAGCTGCGGCAGCGTGTGCCTTTTCATTTTAAGCGACGCATAACCGACAGGCAAAAGCAGCAAAAGCCCTAAAAGATACAAAGGATGAATATAGTAAGCCAGCAGCGCTACCGGACCTGCAATACCGCAGGCGTGGCCGCTGCTTTTCTTTTTTAAAACAAATGAGCTGAAAGCAATGGCAACACCCGAAAGCAGATATGTAAGATAAAGCACCCGTTCACCGACTGACGCGCTTGTTAAAAGAGCAAACAGCATACCGCCGATATAGCCGGCAACCGACAAAACAATTGCAAGCGTGCGTTGAAAATTCCGCCTTTCATCCGCCTTTTTTATAAGGCTTATAGGATATGCCGAAAGCGGAAAAACCGTAAGGGCTGTAAGCGCGGCAATATAGTGCATATTGTTTACAAAGAAATTGCCGTGTATAAAAAGCAGCGTTACCGCAGTTGCCGCCGCAACAGGCGCCACGGTTATAATTCTTATTATTTTGCAAAGTCTCATCATATTATATCACCCGATATTATATTATGCCGTTTGGGGCGATGAAACAATGAACCGTTTTAAAAATCATTCTAATTAAAAATAACTGTCGGTAGGGTCTTTTAAAACAAACTCTACTGACAGTGGAATTACTCGTAAATATCGTTTTTCTGCTTGCCGTCGCCCACGGTGAAAACGTTAAGCGTGCCGCTGCCGTCAAGCACCGCTATAAAAATATCCTCGACCTTTTTGTATCCCTGTACCTTTAGTTCGTTGTTGAGCCAGTTTTTATCCTTTCCGGCGCTTTGCAGGTTTTTATCCATAATTTTGCCGTCCATTATAACATTATAAAACACCCCCTCGCCTGCGGGAACTATATTCATATCCTCAGGGGAAAGCGGTCGCTTTGCAGCGCGCGGCAGAAAACTTATTTTTCCGCTTGCTTCCATAACCGCGGTATCTATGGCGGATAAATCGTAATACCCGTCCAGCCGGCACTGCATTAAGAACTCGTTTAAATCAAGCCGGCACTTTTTGAAATTTTCACGGTACAGCTTGCCGTTTTGCATTAAAACAACCGAATGACCGAAAATAAGCCGCCTTACCCTAAGCGATTTTGAGCAGCAGATCGACACAATAAACGAAATAACGCCGTAAACCACCATGGCAACAAGTGGCTGCTCGGGGTTTTCAAGCTCGGTAGCCATTTCGGCGGCTATTGAGCCGATTGTAATGCTCACAATGTAATCGAACATATTAAGCTCGGAAAGCTGCTTGTTTCCGACCAGTTTTGTTAACAAAAATAACACAATAATTGAAACAATTGATGTTATAATAACCTTTAGAATTTCCACGGTTTCGCCCCTTACATATTTTTAAATATTTTTCCCGATTTTTTCAAAAATATTCTTCTCGGGATATTGACAAAATGCGGAAATGCATGTATAATTGCATACAATGATACTGACAGAGGGTGAATACATTGCTTGAAATATCGGGTAAAACAAATTTACTTGAACAGGACAATTACAAATATTCCTTACAGGATGTGGCTGAGCCGAACCTGTACCGCGACTTTTATACATATGAGGATGTGCCGCGTGTTGCGTTCAACCACCGCAGGGTGCCTATGGGTATGCCGAAGGATATATGGATAACCGACACATCACTGCGCGACGGTCAGCAATCGGTTGAGCCGTACACTGTAGACCAGATTGTCAACCTATACAAGCTTATGTCAAAGTTGGGCGGACCTTACGGAATAATCCGCCAGACCGAATTTTTCGTTTACAGCAAAAAGGATAGGGAAGCAATTGAAAAATGCCAGGCGCTGGGGCTTAAATTCCCCGAAATTACCACTTGGATACGCGCCAGCAAAGAAGATTTCAAACTTGTGCGCGACTTAGGCATCAGGGAGACGGGAATATTGGTTTCCTGCAGCGATTACCATATTTTCAAAAAACTCAAAAAAACCCGCGGCGAGGCTATGAAAATGTACCTTGATGCGGTATCGGAAGCGTTTGAGGCGGGCGTTATGCCGCGCTGCCACCTTGAAGATATTACAAGGGCGGATTTTTACGGCTTTGTGGTGCCTTTTGTAAACGAGCTTATGAAAATGTCGGCGCAGGCGAAAATTCCCGTAAGAATTCGTGCGTGCGATACTATGGGCTACGGCGTGCCGTACCCAGAGGTTGCCCTGCCGCGCAGCGTGCCGGGCATAATTTACGGCTTGCAGCACTATTCGGATGTACCGAGCGAAATGCTTGAATGGCACGGGCATAACGATTTTTACAAGGCGGTTGCAAACGCCTCTACCGCGTGGCTTTACGGCGCTTCGGCGGTAAACTGCTCGCTGCTCGGCATAGGGGAGAGAACGGGCAATATTCCGCTTGAGGCTATGGTAATGGAATATGCGTCGCTTCGCGGCTCGCTTGACGGTATGGACACAACGGTTATAACCGAAATAGCCGAATATTTCAAAAAGGAAATGGGCTATAAAATACCGCCCATGACCCCGTTTGTAGGTAAAAACTTCAACGTTACAAAGGCGGGCATACACGCCGACGGGCTTTTAAAGGACGAGGAAATTTACAATATTTTTGATACCGAGAAGATACTCAACCGCCCTGCTTCCGTTTCGGTAGGTAAAACAAGCGGACTTGCGGGAATAGCTTACTGGATAAACCACAATTACGGCTTAAAGGGTGAAAACGAGGTTGATAAAAAGGACCCCGCGGTTATCGCCCTTAAGGAATGGGTAGATACGGAATATCAGAACGGAAGACAGACCGCCATATCCGACGGCGAGCTTGAAAAGCATTTAAAAGAGCTGTCGGGCGGAAGATTTTAGTTTGCCTAAGGAGAAGAAGTTATGATTGAACATAAAACAATATCCCTTGCAGATCAGGTATTCGATCATCTTGAAAATGATATTTTAAGCGGCAAATATCAGCGCGGCGAAATTCTGACCGAGAGCAAATTAAGCGCGGAGTTGGGAGTAAGCCGCACACCTATACGCGAGGCGCTGCGCCGCTTGGAGCAGGAGCACATTATTGAAGAATCGGGAAAAGGTTCGGTTGTAATAGGCATTAACGAAAAGGATCTTGAAGATATTTTTATGATACGCAAAAGCCTTGAATGCCAGGTTGCGGCGCTTGCGGCGAAAAACCGCACCGAGGAGCAGCTGAAACAGCTGCGCGAGGCGCTTGAATTTCAGGAGTTTTACCTGAATAAAAAAGACCCCGACCAAATAAAGTTGATGGACAGCCGCTTTCACGAAACACTTTATAAATTAAGCGGCAGCACCGCGTTTTACGATACGCTTGTGCCGTTGCACAAGAAAATTCAGAAATACCGCCGCGCCTCTGTTACAAATTCAAGCCGCGCGGAAGCGTCTGTTGCGGAGCACCGCAAAATTTACGAGGCTATTGAGGCAAAAAACACCGCTCTTGCCGCAAAATATGCGTCGGAGCATGTTGAAAACGCTTATAAACACATTATGAGAAAGGATTAACAATAATGGGCTACACTATTGCACAGAAAATTATTAAGGCGCATATGCTTTCGGGCGATATGACCGTGGGCAGCGAGGTTGCGCTTAAAATCGACCAGACCTTAACGCAGGACGCTACGGGCACCATGGCGTACCTTGAATTTGAGACTATGGGGCTTGACCGCGTTAAAACCGAGCGCAGCGTGGCTTATATAGACCACAACACACTGCAATCGGGCTTTGAAAATGCCGATGACCACCGCTACATTCAGTCGGTTGCCAAAAAGCACGGCATTTACTTCTCGCGCCCCGGCAACGGCATTTGCCACCAGGTGCATTTAGAGCGTTTCGGCAAGCCCGGCAAGACCCTTATCGGGTCGGACAGCCACACTCCCACCGGCGGCGGAATAGGTATGCTTGCAATGGGCGCGGGCGGACTTGACGTGGCGGTTGCCATGGGCGGCGGCGCTTACTACATTACAATGCCAAAAATGTATAAGGTAAATTTAAAGGGTAAATTAAAGCCTTTTGTTACTGCGAAGGATATAAGCCTTGAAATTCTGCGTATACTCTCGGTTAAGGGCGGCGTAGGCGCCATAATCGAGTGGGGCGGCGAGGGTATTAAGTACCTTTCCGTGCCGGAGCGCGCCACCATTACAAATATGGGCACCGAGCTTGGCGCTACCACCTCAATCTTCCCGTCTGATGAGGTTACAAAGAAATTCCTTGAAGCAGAGGGCAGAGGAGAGGATTATACAGAGCTTTCAAGCGACGCAGACGCGGTTTACGATAAGGTAATAGACATTGACCTTGATGAGTTAAAGCCGCTTATAGCATGTCCGCACAGCCCCGATAATATTGTTACAGTTGAATCGTTAAAGGGCACAAAGGTTGACCAGGTATGCATAGGCTCCTGCACCAATTCATCACTTTTTGATATGCTAAAGGTTGCGGCGCTTTTAAAGGGCAAGACCATTTCGCCCAACGTGAGCCTTTCCATTTCGCCCGGCTCTAAGCAGGTGCTTTCAATGCTGGCGGATTGCGGCGCGCTTTCAGATATATTAGCAAGCGGAGCAAGACTGCTTGAATGTGCCTGCGGGCCCTGCATAGGTATGGGCTTTTCGCCTAATTCCGCGGGTGTATCTTTACGCACCTTTAACCGCAATTTCTTAGGTCGCAGCGGAACTAAGGACGCAAGCGTGTACCTTGTTTCCCCCGAAACCGCGGTTGCCGCGGCGCTTACGGGCGAAATTACCGACCCGAGACTTTTAGGTGAAGAACCGCACGTTACAATGCCTGCCGCTTTCAAAATTGACGACAGCGCGGTAATACCGCCCGCAACACCCGAAGAGGCTAAGGACTTAGAGGTTCTGCGCGGACCGAACATTAAGCCTTTCCCGAAATCGGAACCGCAGACCGATACCCTTTCAGCCGAGCTTGTGCTGAAAGTCGGCGATAACATAACCACCGACCACATTATGCCCGCAGGCGCTAAAATATTGCCCTACCGCTCAAATATTCCGCACCTTTCGCAGTTCTGCTTTGCGGTGTGTGATGAGACCTTCCCCGAGCGCGCAAAGGCACTCGGTAAAAGCATAATTGTAGGCGGCAGTAACTACGGTCAAGGCTCCTCGCGCGAGCATGCTGCACTTGTGCCTATGTATTTAGGCGTTCGCGCGGTTATTACAAAGAGCTTTGCGCGTATTCATGTTGCTAACCTTATAAACGCGGGCATTATGCCGCTTACATTTAAAAATCCCGATGATTACGATAAGCTCAACCAATCGGATAAATTAACGCTTACAAATGTGTTTGCAGGAATGGACAGCGGCGAAATAATGCTGAAGGATGAAACCACAGGCGACGAAATACCGCTTGTATGCTCTTTTACCGAGCGCCAGAAAGCAATACTCAAAGCAGGCGGACTGCTTGAATATACCAAAAAGGAAGGCTGATATAAAATGGAAAAGTACATTGACGCGGCGGTTGAACAGTTCCGCACACTTTTAAATGAGCAGATTGCGCGCGAACGCAAAATGGAGCAGGATAAGCGCTACACCGATTATAAAAAGCTTGATAAAATTATAATCGGTATTTGCGGCGGCGACGGCATAGGGCCGATAATTTCCGCCGAATCAGAGCGCCTTTTGCAGTTTATTTTAAAGGATGAAATTGCTGCGGGCAAAATTGAGCTGCGCACCATTGAGGGGCTTACCATTGAAAACCGCATTGCGCACAATCAGGCTATACCCGACGACGTTTTAGCCGAGATTAAGGCTTGCAACGTTATTCTTAAAGCACCCACCACCACGCTGAAAGGCGGCACGCTTGAAAGCGCAAACGTGGCAATGCGCCGCGAGCTTGACCTGTATGCTAACGTTCGCCCCGTAGCCGTGCCCGAGCTTGGAATTGACTGGACTTTCTTCCGTGAGAATACCGAGGGCGAGTATGTTCTCGGCAGCCGCGGCGTCGAAATTCCCGATACCTTGGCTTTCGACTTTAAGGTTACTACCAACGAGGGCACAAAGCGCATTGCGCGCGCCGCTTTTGAGTACGCTAAAAACAACGGCAAAACCAACGTTGCAATAGTTACAAAGGCTAATATTATGAAAAAGACCGACGGCAAGTTCTCAGAGCTTTGCCACGAGGTTGCAAAGGATTACCCAGGTATTACCGCAGAGGACTGGTACATTGATATTATGACCGCGAACCTTGTAAACGAGCGCGTAAGAAGCAACTTCCAGGTTATTCTTCTGCCGAATCTTTACGGTGATATTATTACCGACGAGGCAGCGCAGATACAGGGCGGCGTAGGCACGGCGGGCAGCGCCAATATAGGCGATGTTTACGCTATGTTCGAGGCTATTCACGGCTCCGCACCGCGTATGATTGAAACGGGTAGGGGAGCATATGCCAACCCAACCAGTATGTTTAAGGCAACCGAAATGCTGCTGCGCCACATCGGCTTTACCGAAAAGGCTGATAAGCTGAATAAAGCGCTGCACATCTGCACCGAGGTTGATAAAAAGTATGTTATCACCGGTCATGAGGACGGCGCTACCTGCTCACAGTTCGGCGATTATTTAATGGCGACAATCGAAAAGCTTTAATAAAGCTGTTTTGTGAGAAAA
>OGNF01002392.1_pt1 | contig 14279 bp, 12 predicted proteins | sample 1573321 | NCBI WGS metagenome assembly OGNF01 (sample SAMEA2581911, study PRJEB24529) | metagenome | biome: Human gut stool | place: China | collected 2011
CCTTGTTTTTTTATGTTGCCGGTGTAGAAATCTCAAAATTTTTATCTAAATTTGCTGTTTATAAATTATAATTATTGATTGGATGATTTGCAATTGATATTATACAGATATTTTGTCAATCATATCAGGATATCGATTGCAAACTTAATAATAATTATGAATATCTCAAACAAAGACAATTAAAATCTGAATATTAACGTATGTTAAAGCAATATATAGATTTGCAGTTGTTCCGCATTCACAGAACAACTGCATTCTAAAGACATTACGGCATATCAGAACCATTTAAAGATTAGGTAGCCACCCGCTTGAAGTGTTCTTGCAATAGTTCTTGTGCCGTCAGAATTAACCACTGTATTAGCCACTTGATCCAGATTGACTGTAGTTAATTCTGTTACTATTCGATTAGACGCGAATTTCAAAGAGAGTGGTTGTGCATTTTGAAAATCATGATTGACTATGATAAGGTAATTATCCCCGTGGTTTGCAAAATGTGACACTAGCACTCCTGCATTTCCGCTGTTAACAGATAGGCATGGGCCTATTTCTCCGGATAATGGTGTGGCACCTGGGTAAACCATGGATCCTGTATGTCTTATTGCAACCGGAATACCACCTAAAAACACATCAGTATAACGTTTGATCTCCGAAATCACCTGTTGTACGAGATACCAGGTAGCGGTTTTATTGCCATTATTATCTACAGGGGCATTTGAGAATTTCTGGTCAGCGTTATTGGGAGTATTTGCATAAGTGTTGAATATGATTCCCTGAGATCCATATGCAAGTGCCGAAAAAACTTCAAACCTCAAAGATGCGAGTGTCGGTGCCGGTCGTTCAAATGTCGGCTCAACAATTTTCCTGCATCTGCATGACGTCCACATAACTTGCCCCGTCGCCTGAGCCATTTTTAAACAACCAAAATTAGTTTTTGGTTTATTTGCCGATGATTTTATCGCGCATTCTAACCAAAATAATCAGACTTTAGGGGGATTTTTTGTAAATTTGCGGGCATGAGCGATTTTAAGAGTGAAGGGATGGATGTTCAAGATGGGGCGGCGGCTACGCTGATTCGCGTGGGGATTGCCTCGGCACCGCACCTGGATGTGCGGCGGCTGGCTGACGGCTCATATGAGATTGCTGACGTAACTATCGGCAAACAGTTCCACTGGGAACGGCGTGAATGCCAGCACTTCTCGGGCGAAATGGAGATTGTAAGCCGCGACGGACTCGAGACGGTCATCAATACTCTTCCCTTGGAGGATTACCTCGTGAGCGTAATCTCCTCGGAGATGAAGGCCACCTCCCATGCCGAACTCCTCAAGGCTCATGCCGTGATATCCCGCAGTTGGGCATTGGCCCGCATCTTGGAACGAAGGCAAAAGGAAAGCGATGCCACTGCAAATCAAGAGCCTACAGACGACACTTGCAATGCGCGATTACAGAGGAGAGAAGATGTAGAAGAGATAATCCGCTGGTATGACGCCGATGGTCACGATGGCTATGATGTCTGTGCCGACGACCATTGCCAGCGCTACCAGGGAATTGACCGCATCCGACCCGAAGCCAAGGAGGCAGTGCGCGCCACTGCCGGCAAAGTGCTCATGCATGATGGCACTCTCTGCGACGCACGCTTCTCAAAATGTTGCGGCGGCGCCTTCGAGGTATTCTCCTCCTGCTGGGCGCCTCACGACCTACCCTATCTTCAGCCCGGCCGCGACTTGGTTCCCGAATCACCCTATCCCGACCTGCGCGACGAAGCCACGGCGCGGGAATGGATTGAATCGCGCCCCGACGCTTTCTGCTCGAATCCCGACAGGGAATCGCTGGAGATGGTGCTTAATCCATACGACCTGGAGCGCTTCACGCCGGGCGTCAACGACAGCTACCGCTGGGAGGAACAGATGTCAGCCTCCACACTCAGGGAGACACTGATGCTAAAATCCGGAATAGACTTCGGAGAGGTCAAGGCATTGCGGGCTCTGAAGAGGGGCTCTTCGGGAAGAATCCATCTCCTTGAGATAGAGGGCACAATGCGCAGGGTGAGAGTCGGAAAGGAATTAGAGATACGCCGCTGGTTGTCGCGAAGCCACTTGCCGAGCAGTGCGTTTGTAGCCAAAATGGACACACAGGGCAACTGGCATTTCCGAGGCGCCGGCTGGGGCCACGGTGTAGGCCTCTGCCAGATCGGTGCCGCGATGATGGCCCTCCGCGGCTACACCTACCGCCAGATCCTCGACCACTACTTCCCCGGCACAGTTGCGGAGCGACTGCACTGCGACTGCCCTATATATTAGCGGCTGCATAACTGCCAGAATGCCACAGCTGATGCGGCTGCCACATTGAGGGAGTCGACGCCATGGGCCATCGGTATCATCACGGTATAGTCGGCGGCATCAATCACGCTGCCGGGCAGTCCCTCCCCCTCTGTGCCCATCACAATGGCGAGGCGCGGTTCCGCATTCAGGTAAGGATCAAGAAGAGACACTGAATCCTGCCGCAGCGCCATTGCCGCTATTTTGAATCCGGCCTCACGCAGGTCGGAGAGGTCGGAGCGGCACCACCCCCACGGCACAAGGAATACACTCCCCATCGACACTCGCACGGAGCGTCGATTTAACGGGTCGCAGGATGTGGGTGTGAGAGCCACGGCATCGATGCCTAATGCTGCCGCACTGCGGAAAATGGCGCCGATATTGGTGGTGTCAGTGACGGAATCTATCACAGCCACCCGCTTTGCTCCTTTGCATATATCGGCAATCGGGCGTTCAGCAGGTCGCCGCATGGCACAAAGCACACCCCGCGTGAGGGTATATCCTGTGAGCGAGGACAGCATCTCACGGTGGCCCGTAAAAACAGGGATTTCTGGACAACGGGCTATAATATCGGCCGCATCACCCTCGATATGCCGTCGTTCGCAGAGTAGCGACACCGGTTGATAACCGGCGTCAAGCGCCACGCGGATCACCTTCGGACTTTCGGCGATGAAGATTCCGCGGCCGGGATGAAGCCGGTTGCGAAGTTGTGCCTCGGTAAGCCGGCTAAACGGTGCAAGCCGAGCATCCTCCAGCCCCTCAATCTCAATAATATTCATTCTATTATAAATTGCAGCTCATAAGCCGCCCATTGGGGCTATGCTTACAAACTGCAAATTTAATTATTTTCCGCGGAATTGCCGCGAGAGTTTACTTCTCATCCACGACCTTCAGGATTTCTGCCGCTATCTGGTCGGGCATGCATGTTCATAACTATATGTGGGGATTCTCACGGCCACTTTCAGAGAATCCTGGGCATAGCCCCATTCGAGCATCGCGCGGAATTCCTCGGCATTGGCCGGCGCAAGATAGATGATGTTGGGGATGGATGTCACCATCGGGATGTCCCAGAAACCGAGGTGCGTAAGGTCAGGGATGCCGCACACTCCGGCGCAGTCGACCACCATCAGGCCACCTCCGGGATTCATGGCCCAGTCTTCAAGTAGCTGGTCGTAGGCTCGCTGCAGGAAGGAACAGATCACGGCATACACCGATTTCGCACCATCGCGTGCAGCGCCTGCCAGGACAGAGACTGCCGTCTGCTCGGCGATACCGACGTCGATGTAATGTTTGCCGAGGGCCTTGCGCTCCTCAGGACCGAAGCCGAAGGAGTCGGGCGTGGCAGAAGAGATCACGAGCAGTCTGGGATCGGTTTGATGTTTCTCCTGGATAAAGGCTTTCAGCACATCGGTATAGGAGGGCTCGCTGTCTACGTGCAGCAGTTCGCCGGTGTCGATGTCGAATGGCATCGACCAGTGGAACTTCTCGCGGTCACGTTCGGCAGGGGCATAGCCCTCCCCTTTCTGGGTGTTGATATGCACCACCACGGGATGGTCAGCATCCTTCACTTTGCGGAAAGCCTCGATGAGGGCCTCGACGTTATTGCCCTCAGCCACACAGATATAATCAAAGCCAAAGGCGCGGAAAAGGTTGAGGTCGGCGGTGCCGTTGGTTTCGCGAATGAGACGCAGGTTGTCATAGAGGGCTCCGTGGGTTTCGGCTATGGCCATCTGGTTGTCGTTGACGATGCAGATGAAGTTTGCTCCGAAGGCTCCGGCATTGTTCAGTCCCTCCAGGGCCTGACCGCCTGAAAGGGAACCGTCGCCGATAAAGGCCACGATATTATATTTGCCATCTTCCAATTCGCGAGCCTTGGCGAGACCGGTGCATAGGCTAAGGGATGGAGATGTGTGTCCGGCATAGAAGATGTCGTATTCAGGACTCTCGGAGGGGTCGGTATATTCCCCGACCTTGGTGAAGCAGTGAGGATCGATGAAACCATCAACGCGACCGGTAAATAACCAAGCGGATTTCTACTCTTCTGACGCTTTTTGCGGCGATGGCTTTGCATGATGTCGATTTTTATGTTACCTTTGTGTTTTTAACACATTAACAAACAACAACGACCACCATGAACCTTCGCGCAAAATCCATGCTGCGGGCCTTCAGCGCCCGACACATGATTCCGGCGGCCGCTCTGGCTATCATTTCAGCACTCTGCTTTCCGGTTACTGCCGAAGCACAGTTTCTCGAAAAGCTATCCAAAGGCCTTGGAAAAATCAACAAAGGTCTCGAGAAAATCGAGAAGATCACCAAATCCGACAAGAAGAAAAAAAAGAAGGAGTCCGAACAGCAACTCCCCGCTCAGTCCCCGGCTAAGCAAAAACAATCCTCTTCCACTGCATCGGCTGCATCGGCAGCGTCCAGTCCCTCCTCTCCCTTCCAGACAATGTCCCAAAAGCCGAAGACCCCGGCCAACTGGCGTTCTAAAACCCCGACTCCCTACCTCTCCCCACGCACCCGCTTCTTCGTGAAGGATATGATGTTTGACAACCTTCCCGTAATCAGCGAGGGTATCTTCTACGTGCAGGAATACAACCGCAAAATCGGCTATTCCGCTTACTATGGTTTCTGGACAATCGACGGCCGGCGCCTTTTCCCCGCCATCTACGAGGGATTCACCAAAGGCCAACCGCGCTTCGACTCCGGCGCCTGCGTGGTGAAAGCCACAGGCACCCAGCGCCATTCGCCCGTGATCCTCTACGCCGACGGCAAGTCGAAATCCCTCTCGCATGAATGGGAAAACATGACCCAGTTCTACGACGGCGTGGCCATGGTGTGCGAGAATATCGAACGCCGCACACTCAACCTCTTCTACATCAACACCAAGGGAGAGAAGATATGGCCGCATCTGGCCAATATGAACACCAAGTCGGGCATTGCGCTCCGCATGCGCCATATCAGCGAGGGAATGCGCGCCTATTACAGTAATCCCGATCGCGCATGGGGCTTCCTGAATAATGACGGCTCCATCGCCATCCGACCCCGCTTCATCGATGTGCGCGACTTTAAAAACGGCTACGCTCTCGTGATCGAAAAGAAACAGGGTGGAGGCGAAAGGACGTTCTTCATCGACAAGAAGGGCAACGAGGTGGTAGAGGTGCCCGAGGCTGTCCCCACCATGCAGTATGCCACTCATATCAGTGACATCTCCAACGGATATTTCTCCATCAACGGCCACTCGGAGCCAACCCGCTATTTCAACCTGAAAGGGGAAGAGGTGAAGAGTTTCCCGAACGGCTCAGGTTTCGCCGACGGAAATGCCTTCGTGCAACTCGAGAAATACACAGACCAGATCTACACCATCAACACCAATTTCGACATCGCCGGCCGCTGGCCCTTCAAGACCAACAATTTCGTGGGCTACGACATCAATTTCACCCGCGTGCCATATTACACTCTCCCCTACGACTACATCACCATCAACACCGAGGGTGAACCGGTAATGTACGTGCCCGGCGGACAGATGGGCAGCAACCGTCTCGGACAGTGGTCGCCCGACGGCTACGCGGCAGCCCGCTCCGTATTCGCCGACCCGACCGACCGCAGCAAGAAATACACCTACACCGGCTATATCGACACCAAGGGTGAATATCAGGTGGTATTCGTAGATAATCCTGCTGCCGGGGGGCCGTTCAATGGTGAACTGCCCGGGCCTAACCCGCCGACTCCTATTCCACCCTATCCGATACCACCCGATACTCTTGTATCCGGCGGTCCCTTCCCGATTCCCGACCCCACTCCCCGACGTGACAGACTCGTTCCATTCGACACTGAGCCCATCGGCCCGCAGGATGGCGGCGGCGAACATTCCGTACGCTACCGCGTAAACGTCATAGCATCCCCCGCAAAGGGAGGCAAGGTGTATGGCTCGGGCGAATATGCCTATGGCGACACTGTGCGCGTCACCGGCACTCCCGCCGAGGGATACCGCATCTCTTATATCGACTGTAGCCGCAAATCTGCCACCACCGATACTTTCAATAAATTCGTGGTGCTCGGAGACATGGACATCACCTGCTATTTCACCAAGAAGGACACCACTGAAAATATAGGAGCCGCCATTCTCGAAGGCGCTTTGCCACAGGTAGGCTTCCCGGTATACCTTTATCTCGGCGATGGTGGTGACAATAAATATGCCGCACCTTCACAGGGATATATGGCAATCGTCACCGACGACACAAAAACCCTTTCGGCCACCGACAGCGAGAACAAGGGTACGGTCAAACTCAATCTCTTCTTCGTGCCGATGGATGTGCGCGGACTCATGGAGGAGAATGGCCACCGCTATATGCGCATCGACGGCGGCGTGATGAAATATTCCAATTTCGGCTTTACCGACAACAGTTGCCAGGGTGTCTTCAACAATCCACTCTTTTCGCTGATGATTGCTTTCGACGGTGCCAACCAGGGTGAACTGCAGCCGGGCATGTATCGTGTGGAGATTCTTGACGGCGCGGCCGAGAAGGGCACGATGACGCTCGGAATGATGCAGCGCTACTCGCCTAAGTATGGCTGGATTGATGCCGACGACCCGTCGTTCCAGATTCCGTTGGGCGGTTTCTTCATCAAGCGTGTCGACAAGGGTCTGGGCTCGGACTTCCTCAATGGCATCGTGCTGAAGAAGACCGGCGAACGCCAGATCAAGTGGGAACCTGATGCCGCCTTCTATGGGGGCAACACCTCGGCGATGGAAGCCTTTGCTGGCGCGTTGGGCAAACTGTTCCGCAGGACCGTGGCAGGCACGCCGCTGAGCGATTACGACATGCTACAGTTCTCCACCGACCTCGACAATCACGTCTTCAAGCCAAAAGTAAGATGAAATTGATTGATGATTAATGATTGATCAAATAGGTCCGAAAAGTCCGACAGGTCCGAAATCCCCAAGCCGGGTACAACACGGAGCGTAGCGAAGTGTTGTGCCCGGCTTTATATATCCCCCAAAAAATAGTCGCGGAGCGATTGCACTTTAAATTTTCAGCCCATTTCTTGCACAGTACAAAATATTGTTTTAACTTTACACTAACAATTCTGTTAAACTATATTATTAAACCACACTGTTAATTATCTAACTCTTTCAATCTCATGGAAGGAACATCTGAAACCGACATCAAAACGACTTCAGCGATGGAATCCCAATCCACAGAGGAAAGGATTCTCGAGGCTGCCATGCACGAGTTCATGCAAAAGGGATTCGCCGGCGCCCGAACCACAGCAATCGCCGAGGCTGCCGGTGTCACCCACGCCATGCTCCATTATTACTTCCGCACGAAGGAGAAACTTTTCAATAAAATCCTCGAAAGCAAAATCGGTGCTCTGCGCGACGTGATGCTTACCTCATTGGGTGACCCCGCCACTCCCCTCTTCGATAAAATCAAATCGGCTGTGGAAAACCATCTTGACTTTATCGCCTCCAATCCCGACCTTCCCCGCTTCATGATCAATGAGGTGATAAGCCACCCCGAAAGGATGCCTCAGGTCACCGACCAGTTGAAGCACCATACTCCCCTTGTGGTGGAATCGCTGCAACGCCAGATTGACGAATATGCCGCCAAGGGTCTTTGCCGCAAGGTGAATGCCGGCATGCTTATGCTCGACATTGTGTCGCTTAATATATTTCCCTATACCACCGCACCAATAGTGAATGCCATGCTTGGAGGTATTCTCGAAAATCAGGAAGCCTTCCTTGTGGAGCGCAAGAGGGAGAATGTGGAAACCATTATGAGAAAATTACGGCCATGAAGAAATTTTTTGCACTTATCGCTCTGTCGATTCTTGTTCCGCTATCGGCATTCGCTTCCGTGACCCTTGAATATTGCCTCGCCAAGGCGGAAGAGAACTATCCCCTTATCCAAATATACGGGCTTGTGGAAAAAACTACCGAAATATCGCTTTCCGACATCAACAAAAGCTGGCTGCCACGTGTCGGAGTCTACGCGCAGGCCACGCTGCAAAACAACGTGCCGGCATTTCCTGAAACCCTCAACAACATCCTCGCCCAATTAGGGCAGAATCCCAAGGGTCTTGGCCACGCGCAATATAACGTCGGCGTGGATCTCGCCCAGACCATCTGGGATGGAGGAGCGTCAAAAGCACAACGCGAGATTGAACGCGCTTCAAGCGCCGAACTGCAGTCGGAAATCGCAGTAAAAATATATGCCGTCCGCGAGAGGGTGATGAACCTCTACTTCGGCGTGCTGCTGATGGATGAGCAGATAGCCCAGACGAAAAACACCCTCAGTCTGCTGCAGGCCAACCTGCATACAATGAAGAAGATGAAGGAGGAGGGAGTGGCAATGCAGAGCGACGTGGATATGATCGAGGCCCAGGCGCTCACACTCACACAGCAACTTGCCGGAGCAGAAAGCGTAGCGAAATCCTACCGGGAGGTGTTGGCCGTGTATGTCGGCGAGAGCCTTGAGGGGCAGCAGTTTGCAAAACCCGATGCCACCATGCCTGCCAACCTTGAGTCGGCCCGGCCTGAATTCGAGATGTTCAAGGCGAAGCGCACTCTCAACAACGCCTGCATGTCGGCAATCGAAAGCACCATTATGCCTAAGGTGGGATTCTTCGCCCAGGCTTGGTATGGCTATCCGGGATTGAACAATTTTGCCAGCATGATCAATCGCGACCTCTCTTTCAATGTGCTGGCAGGGGTGAAAATTTCCTGGAATATCGACTCATTCTACACCAAGAAAAACTCACGGCGCAAACTCGCCATCGCCAACGAGGGAATCGACAACGACCGCGAAATGTTTCAATACAACACCCGGCTTCAGACCAGCGGCCAGATGGCTGAGATCGAGGGGACGCAGGCGGTGATGAAGGAGGATGCCCGCATTGTGGCCCTGCGCGGCAGCGTGCGTCAGGCTGCCGAGTCTCAACTCCGCAACGGAGTGATTGACGCCACGGCGCTCCTCACCAAAATCACCGACGAAAACCAGGCACGCCTCGCTGCCAGTTACCATGAGATCCAGCTCCTCCAGAATATCTACAAACTCAAAAACACCCTTAACAAATGATGCCAAGAAATAAATTCCAAATAGCCAAAGCCCATAAATCAGCGCTAATCAGCGTACTATCCACGATAGCAATCATTCTCCAGGGCTGCAAGCACACCGCCGACTATGACGCCACAGGCACCTTCGAGGCCACAGACGTCACTATATCAGCCGAAACCACCGGCAAGATAATGATGCTTGACATCTCGGAGGGCGACAGCGTGACAGCAGGACAGAAACTCGCAGTGATCGACACCTGTGTGCTTGCCCTGCAGCAGAAACAGATTCTCAGCCAGCGGCAGTCGGCACGTTCCTCCGCCCCCGACATCTCCGCCCAGGTGGCCTCGCTACGTTCGCAGATCGCTCACCAGCAGCATGAAACGGAACGCCTCAGGCGTCTGCTTGCCGACGGCGCCACTACCCAGAAGCAATATGATGATGCTGCCGCAATGCTCCGCAATTTGCGCGGCCAGCTCGACGCCCAGCTCTCCACTCTCGGAAACAGCCGCAACTCTATCTCCGACAATGCCTCAGCTCTGCAATATCAGAGCGAACAGATTGCCGAACAGATCAGCAAAAGCACCATCAAATCGCCACTCTCCGGCACCGTGCTGACAAAATATGCCGAACCGGGCGAATTCGCCACTCCCGGCAAACCTCTATACAAAATCGCGAACCTTAACGACATCTATCTCCGCGCCTATTTCACCGCCAATCAGCTCGCCAACATAAAATTGGGGCAGAAAGTAACTGTGATCGCCGACTTTGGAGGCGATCAACAATATGAGTATCCCGGCAAGATCACCTGGATTGCTCAGGAGAGCGAATTTACCCCCAAATCCATTCAGACAAAGGATTCCCGCGCTAACCTTGTATACGCCGTAAAGATTGCGGTCAAGAACGATGGCCGGCTTAAATTGGGCCAATACGGGGAAGTGCGTCTGTAATGGACAGGAGAACAGTTTAGTTTATGGACAGGAGAACAGGAGAACAATTATGAGTGCTATTGAAATCAATGATATCTGCAAGCGATATGGGAAACTGACCGCCCTCGACCATGTAAGCCTGCAGATTGGCAAGGGGGAGATGTTCGGGCTCATCGGGCCTGACGGCGCCGGCAAGAGCTCGCTCTACCGCATTCTCGCCACGCTGATGAAGCCCGATTCCGGCACCGCCTCCATCCTCGGCCTCGACACCGTGAAGGACTATAAGCACCTACGCCGCCGCATCGGATATATGCCGGAGCGTTTCTCCCTATATCCCGACATGACCGTGATGGAGAACCTCAATTTCTTCGCCTCCCTCTTCGGGGTAAGGATTGAGGACAACTATGACCTCATCGCACCATTCTTCGGTCAACTGGAGAGATTTCCCAACCGGCTGGCAGGCAAGCTTTCCGGGGGCATGAAGCAGAAGCTCGCACTGAGTTGCGCGCTGATCCACCATCCCGACATCCTTCTCCTCGACGAACCCACCACGGGCGTGGATGCAGTGTCGCGCAGCGAATTCTGGGAGATGCTCCGCACGTTGCGGGAAAAGGAGATAACAATCATGGTGTCGACCTCCTATATGGATGAGGCCACACTCTGCGAGCGCATAGCCATAATCGACCGGGGGCATATCCTTTCCGTAGGCACTCCCGATGCGCTTGTGGCCCATCTTGGCGAAAATCTATATAATGCCGTGGCCGGCGACATGTTCGGCCTGCTGTCGGCTTTGCGGAAGATGCCGGGCGTGAGTGACTGCTATACATTCGGCGCCGCTCTCCATGTGGTGGTCGCAGATGATTTCAACAGCGAGGAGGCCGAGCAATCACTTCGGGCCCAAGGGATCATGGACGCCCGCATCTATCCGGCCAAAGGAAACATTGAAGACCTCTTCATCAAACTAACCAGAAATGATGACTGACAACGCATCTACAGGCCAATATGCCATCTCAGTGAGGAATCTCACGAAGCGGTTCGGCACATTCACAGCCGTGGACCATATCTCATTCGAAGTGGCAAAGGGGGAGATTTTCGGTTTTCTCGGCGCCAACGGAGCCGGCAAGACCACGGCCATGCGAATGCTATGCGGGCTTAGCCGGCCCACCGGTGGCGACGGCTTTGTGGCCGGCTGCGACATCAATACCCAGGCCGAACAGATCAAACGGCGGATTGGCTATATGAGCCAGAAATTCTCCCTCTATGAAGACCTCACTGTGATGGAAAACCTGCGGCTCTTCGCCACCATCTACGGAATGTCCGACAGCCAGATCCGCCTCCGAAGCCATCAGATTTTCTCGCTGCTCGACATGGACAGCATGCGCAACACGCTGGTGAAGGATATCCCCGTGGGCTGGAAGCAGAAACTCGCCTTCGCATCCTCTACCATACATCAGCCGGGCATCGTGTTTCTCGACGAACCCACCGGTGGCGTCGACCCGCTGACCCGCAGAAAGTTCTGGGAACTAATCTATCAGGTTTCCTCGGAGGGGATGACCGTCTTTGTCACCACCCATTACCTCGATGAGGCTGAATATTGCAATCGGGTGTCGATAATGGTTGACGGCCGTATAGAGGCACTCGACACCCCGGAGGCGCTGAAACAGACCTACCATGCCTCCACCATGGACGAAGTATTTAGAATTGTGGCCAAATCCGCCACACGAGAAGACTGAATTATGTCAACAATTAAATCGCTCATAAAGAAGGAGACGCTGCATATCCTGCGCGACCGGCGCACGATGGTGATAACCCTCGTGATGCCTCTGGTGCTTCTCCTGCTCTTCGGATTCGCCATCTCAATCGAGGTGAACAATGTAAGGGTGGCCGTGGTGCTCGACCGCCACACGCCGCAGACCCGCGACATCATTTCGAAAATGAATGCGAATGAATATTTCATGTTCATGGGAATAGTGCCGGATTCCAAGGCCGACGACCTGCTGCGCAAAGGGGAGGCCGACGCCCTGCTTTTCCTGCGCTCCGACAATGGCCAAGTAGTTTCCCACATTGAGGTGGATGCTTCGAATCCGGTGGTGGGACAGGCTTCGGCTGCCTATCTGAAAAGCCTTGTATCAGGGAATGCCGCTCCGCCGGTGCTTACCGAGACGCTCTACAATCCACAGTTGAAAAGCGCATATAATTTCGTGCCCGGAATCATGGGTATGATTTTCATCCTCATCTGCGCCATAATGACCTCGGTGTCGATTGTAAGCGAGAAGGAAACCGGCACGATGGACCTGCTGCTTGTATCTCCCGTAAAACCCGGCACTATAATCATCGGCAAACTCATCCCCTATTTCCTGCTGTCGTGCATGATTCTTGCCGTGATGCTGGTGATTGCATATACGGTGCTGGGGCTGCCGATGTCGCATACGCTCCTGCTCGTGATTGTAATCTCCATGCTATATATCATCCTGTCGCTCGCAATCGGCCTCTTTGTGTCGACTATTGTCGACAACCAGGTGTCGGCCCTAATTGTGGCCGCCGTGCTTTTCATGCTGCCCGTGATTATGCTCTCGGGCATGATATTTCCCATCGACAATATGCCGGCATTCTTCCAATGGGTATCCTGCCTGATTCCTGCCAGATGGTACACGGCCGCTATGCGGAAGCTTATGATCCAGCAGCTCGATTTCCAGTATATTCTTACGGAATTCAGTATTCTTTTGGGCATGACAGTCCTCTTTCTGGTGCTGTCGATCAAAAAAATCAATTCAAAACACTGACGGTATGGGATTTAAGAGCAATTTAAGAATACTTAGAGCGCTTTTGAGGAAAGAGATGGCGCAAATGAAGCGCAATCCCATCATTCCCAAGATTATACTGATCATGCCGGTGATGGTGATGTTGCTTCTGCCCATGGTGGCCACAATGGATGTGAAGAATGTGGATGTCACCGTGGTCGACAATGACCACAGCCAGCTCTCGCGCCGGCTGATAGCCGATATGGATGCCACCGAGGAGATAAAGGTGTCGCATATCGCGGGCACGCATGCCGAGGCTGTGCTGCATATGGAAAAAGGGAATACGGATGTTATCCTCACGATTCCGCCCCACTGGGAACGCGAAATGTCGCAACTCTTTGTGGAGGCCAATGGAGTGAATGCCACCAAAGGCACGCTCGGCGCTCAATATGTCACATCATCCCTGATGAACACGCTCTCGCAATGGCGCAGCCAGGAGGGAATCGTTGCCCGGATGCCGGCGATTACGGTCAAGGACCGCTATAATCCGACGCTGAATTTCAAGAACTACATGATTCCGGCGTTGCTCATCATCCTGCTGATTATAATCTGCGGTTTTCTTCCGGCGCTGAATCTTGTAAGGGAAAAGGAGACGGGCACCATCGAGGCTATGAATGTGACACCTGTGGGACGCTTCCCCTTCGTATTGTCAAAACTGATACCTTACTGGATGACTGCACTGCTCGTGGTGTCGGTGGGGATGCTTATCGGCTGGCTGGTGTATGGGCTGAGGCCGGAGGGAAGCGTCTGGGCCATATATCTGGCCACAATACTCTTCAGTCTCGTGATGTCGGGGCTTGGAGTGGTGATAGCCAACCGGTCGGCCACGATGCTTCAGACCATCTTCGTGATGTTTGCCTTCATCATGATATTCCAGTTGATGGGCGGATTGTTCACGCCAATCAGTTCGATGCCGCAATGGGCGCAGATAGTGACTTACGCCTTGCCGCCGCGCTATTTCAATGAAATCATACGCTCCATCTATCTTAAAGGAGCCTCGATACCCGACCTCTGGGCGCAATACACCTGCCTCGCGGCGATAGCCCTCGCCATCAGCCTCCTCGCCGCCCGCACCTACCGCAAACGCTCCTGACAGCAACCGTAAAACCATCCTCATTGAGATAAGACCCCATCCCACAAAAAATGTTAATGCAGGGGTCGCAGATGTGCCTCATA
>OGNF01002395.1_pt1 | contig 14276 bp, 15 predicted proteins | sample 1573321 | NCBI WGS metagenome assembly OGNF01 (sample SAMEA2581911, study PRJEB24529) | metagenome | biome: Human gut stool | place: China | collected 2011
ACCTGAAAGACCCCGCATGGTTTGACAAGATCGATGCCTCCGGCGGGGCGGTGTTCTTTGCCTCCGGGGTGTTCTATTACTTCCCGACCCAGCAGGTCCGGGAACTGGTGCGGGGGATGGCGGACGCTTTTCCCGGCGGGGTGCTGGTCTTTGATGCCGCCAACCGCACGGCGGTGAAGATGATCGCAAAAACATGGCTCAAGACTGCAAAGATCAAGGATGTGGGGGCATATTTCGCGGTTTCGGATGCGGAACATGAGCTTGCGCCGTGGGGCAAGGATATGCAGATTTCAAGCCGGGGCTATATGCTGGGCTACAACGACCTGAAAGACCCTTCGGTCAGCGGCTTTTTCCGATTCCTTGCAAGGATCGGGGACAACGGGATGAAAATGCAGATCGTGAAGATCGGATTTGGAGGCAGACAATGAAGTATGCAGGGATGCCCATGGGGATGTGGGCGCTGTTTGCAGGCTCCTTCCAAAAGCAGCTGACGGCGGTGCTGGGCTATGATGCAGCCACCGCAAAGCAGATCACCAAAACCGCCAAGCCGAAATACAAAGAAATCCTCGCCAAATTGCCGGAGTTTGAAAAGGGTGACCGCTTCCAATTGAACATCATTGGCTGCGCCATGCTGGGGGCGTTTGTCCTCTGTATGCCGCAGCGGCCGGATACAGAGGCGCTGACGGTATACTATGAGAACGCTCAGATGACGCCGCTGATGAAGTGGTTCTGCCGCAAGAGCGGAAAAAGCAAGTTTACCGCAAAGGACATTGCCGCCATGAAAGCCACCGCCGCTCTGAAAGCCGCCGACCGCAACCCCTACTCGTGGAACATGGACTTTTACGAATACCCGGATGGCAGCGGCTACGAGGGACGCTTTACAAAATGCGGCATCTGTGTGCTGATGAAGGAGCTGGGTCTGTACGACCTGACCCCCGCCCTGTGCCGTCTGGACTACACCATGAGCGAAGCGGGCGGTGTGACAAAGTTTGTGCGGCAGTACACCCTTGCCTCCGGCGGGCCCTACTGCGACTGCGGGTACAAAAAGAAGGGGTGACGGACGATGAAGGCGAAGGAAACCTATCTTTCCCATGATTTCCGGGAGACTGCGGCACTGCGCTTTCCCGCGCAGGCAAAGGAACTGAACACCGCTTTCGATATGCGCCTGAGTGCGCTGCTGGCTGAAAATGCGGGTGCAAGCAAGGAAAAGCAATACCACCTCAAGCGGCAGATCTTGCCGGGCATTGCGGCCTACGAGACCTTGCAGCGGGTCATGCCGAAAGAGGAGGCACTGCAAACCGTTCACGGCTATGTGGAGCACTTGGCGAGAACGAGCCACAAACAGCTTGCCGCCCTGCTGCACATACCGGGGCTTTACCGCCTTGTTCCCGGCGTTTTTGTCAAATCCACCCGGAGCGTTTTCGGCCCGGCGGCGGGCTTTGCCCCAAAAGAACTGCAGACCGGTAACGGCGTCTGGCGTGTGGATATGATGAAGTGTCCCTATCACGACACCTGCACAGAATACGGCTGCCCAGAGCTGTGCCGCAGCTTTTGCGACAGCGATGACATCAGCTATACCGGGCTGCATCCGAAGCTGATCTGGGAGAGAAGCATGACGCTGGGGCGTGGAAATGACCGCTGCGATTTCTGCATGAAGGTCAGATAATAGTGGGCGGCATATTGAAATGGAAATCAAACGATTCGGTACATGGTATTTCTGGCATACTTTCTTGTTTTGTATGAACCACGATGGAAGACGAAGGAAATGGGAGCATATGCCCGATTCGCACGCAGACTGAGAGGAGAAAAACAATGATCGTACTGCAACTGCTGCTTTATTGTCTGCTGTTTACCGCAATGGTAAAAATCGCTGTGATCGGTGGTGCTGTCAATGGACTGTACTTTTATCCCAAGGAGGTGCAGGATCGCGCCATCGAACTGGGACTGATCGACCGCAATACGATGAACCGGAAACGAAAATGCTTTATGATACCGTTCTTTATCGTGATGCTTGCTGCTCTTGTGCTGATCATCGGTTTGTGGAACGGGGCTTCCTCCTTTGGTGAGGCCTATTGGCAGGCGCTGCTGTTTCTTGAGGTCATGAATATCTATGACGGCGTTGTAATCGACAAGCTATGGGTCGGGCACAGCCAGTTTTGGGTGCTGCCAGGGCTTGAAGATGCGCCGTTCGTGCAGACCTGGAGGCAGGTGCTGAAAAAGCGAAGTATACTGGCGCTGATCTGGGTTGCGGGAGCGGCAATTGTCGGCGGTATTGTCCATTTGATTTTCTAAGAAGTTGGAAATTGCCCAAATGAAAAGCAGAATCATGAACTGCAATCGGAGGCAAAAAAGATGAAGACGGAGAAACCGAAAAAGCTGATTCGATGGTACATTCTCGGTGCGATCGGAGCAGTGCTGACGATCCTGGCGGCAGGCATCGTGGTGCCCGCTTTGCCCTATCTGCTCAGCTTTGCCGCCGGAGCCATGCTGTATGTGGTGGTGGAGGAGCTGATCCCGGAAATGTCGCAGGGGCAGCACTCTAACGTCGGCACGGTGTTTTTGCGGTAGGCTTCAGCGTGATGATGGTACTGGATGTGGCACTGGGATAGCGCATGGTTGAGAAAATTGCGATGCAAGGGGCGAAGAAAGGAAAAACATGAAAGACAGAGATCTGCCAGTTGACCACAGCTGCCATTCCAAGCCCTGCAAAAGACGGATTGTGGAGATCGGATTGAATAAACAGTATGATTGATATCATTTTTCATGACAAAACGGGGGTCACTCCCTATAATCCCGGACAAACAGGCGGCTTTGAAAATGCGGCTGGAAGTGGAGAAATTCACTATTACCGGCTGTTTGATGGCGTGGGGATCATGCTGCTGCGGCTGGAGATGGAGACCTATACGGAAATCCGCACGCAGATCGGTATGATAGAGATCAATTTCTGCATCAATGGCCGTTTTGAAACCAGCTTTTCCATGCGCGATAGCGTTCTGCTAAAGCCGGGGGATATGGCCGTCAGCTGCTACGACGGACGGCATGGAACACGTTCAGAGTCACGGTTCCCGCTGGGCTGTTACGAAGGGCTGTGTCTGGAAGTTGATCCAGCAGCCGCTCAGAACTGGCTTGAGAAGAACGCACCGGGCTTTTCGGTGGATTTTGCGGTACTGAAGCAGAATCTTCTGGGAAACCGATGGTTCATGTTCGGTACGGCAGGACCCCGCTGTGAGCACGTTTTCCGGGAATTGTACGAAAATGCGCCCTACATGGATCTCCGGTTCCTGCGGCTCAAGGTGGTGGAGCTGTTGATGCTGCTGAGCCGCATTCCGCAGGAGGAAGGAACGGACTTGTACTGTTCTACCGAACAGACCGAACTGGCACACCATCTCCGGGATCACCTTCTGACAAACCGGGAGGGGTATGTCTCCCTTGCGCAGCTGGCAGAAGAACACGGGATCTCGGTTTCGCACCTGCAAAAAATGTTCAAACAGGTCTACGGTGTGCCAGTATACCACTATATCAAGGAATACCGTCTGGAACAGGCTGCCGTAGAGCTTGTCCGGAGCGCAAAGCCCATTACGCAGATCGCACAGAATGCAGGATATGACAACGCCAGCAAGTTTTCGGAGGCTTTCCGGAAACGATATGGAACGACCCCGTCGCAGTACCGCACCCACGCAAATGGACTCGCAAAACGGAGCAGGGAAATCAGAATGGAGTAGTCCACGGCCGAAAAATATGCTAAAGTACAGAGCGGTTAGAACAAACTTACTTTAAAACCGGAGGTACTTTCATATGATGATGAAAAAGAAATTTGTTGCAGTGGCCTTGTCTGCGGTCTGCCTGCTGTCTGCTGTCGGCTGCGGCCAGCAGAGCGCAAGCACAGCGTCTTCGGCATCCAGCGTTTCCTCCTCGGTGGCTTCTTCGGCTTCCGCAAGTCAGGTAATGGATGCGGAGGATTATCTGTCTGGTATCAGCGGGACTTATGTGGAACTGTTCCCGGAGATGGCAAAGAGTGAATACCGGAATTTGTGGATCGACGCTGCGACTCCGCTGGTAGGCGAGGACAATGCGGAATCGGCTACGGATATGCTGCTGGGAATGTGCATGGCAGAGCCGTATGGCGAGGAGGCTGTTGAAAAATATGCAGCAGATCCGGACAGCACGGCGTTCAACTGCTATTTTCTGGGCGGCGTGGAAAAATTCGTGATGAATGGCGACACCATCACCGGTCTGGATGCGCAAGGACAGGAAGTGTTTGCACACACCTACCAGAAACTGGATGTGGACAATGAAAACAGCTTCCTCTTCTACCAGAGCGAGGATGCGGATTCCGGGGAGTTTACCTACTTTGCCTTTGCGCCCGATACGATGGAAACGACGTATCATCTGGAATTCCGCTATGCAGAGGATCTCGACGACCTGCAGAGCTGGTATGAAGGAAATTATGCTTATTGGAATGCTGCCGCCATCGCAGAGGACTATGATCAGGCAACTATGGAAAATGTCATTGAACTTTTCGTCACGGAAAATTTGTCTGAGGCAGAATAAACGGCACATGCGCACCCGATCATGTCAGGCGGTACGCATGGCAATATTACGGTAAGGATGTGATTTGATTGAAAAAACGATCGGACTTTTCCCGGCTGATGGGCTATGCAGGCGGACATCGGGTATTCACCTATGCTTCACTGGTGCTCTCCGCTGTCAGCGCACTGATGACGCTGATCCCGTTCCTCTATATCTGGAAGATCCTGCGGGATGTGCTGAACGCCGCGCCGGACTATGCGCAGGCGGTGAACATCCCCCATTACGGCTGGATGGCAGTGTTGTTTGCAGTGCTGTCTTACCTCATTTACATTGCGGCGCTGATGTGCTCCCATCTGTCGGCGTTCCGGGTGGCGACCAATCTGCGGCTGGCGGTGTCGGAGCATTTGGCGGTGCTGCCGCTGGGCTTTGCCGAAACTTTTGGCAGTGGTAAGCTGCGCAAGATCATCCATGAGAGCACCGGAGCCGCCGAGACCTATGTTTAACAGAAAGAGCAGCTATGCGCTGAACAAGAAAGACCCCAACGCTATCGTTTACATGGATGCCAACGAAGCCATCATCCGCCTGACCCGCGAGGACTTTGCCAGCGAGGAAGAATTTCTGAAATGGAAGTCCCTGTCGGATGCAGACTATCATGCTTCCGAGAAAGAGGATCATGTCTACGCTAATCATACCCTTGCACTGGACGAGCTTTCCGAGGAAGCAGCATCTATTCCCGCTGCGGATGTCTGCATGGAGCAGGCGCATGACCGGGTGGCGGAAATCCGCCGTAGCACCCAAAAGGTTACGCAAATCAGGAAGCACCTGACGGACACTCAGTTCCGCAGGATGTGGATGTATTTCGTGGATGGAATGACGATTGACGAGATTGGAAAAGTCGAAGGCGTGTCGCATCAGGCTATTTCTCTCAACATTACAGCAGCAATCAGAAAAATCAAAAAATATTTCTGAGGTTTTTCAAAAACACCTTGCAAAAGTGGCCCAAAATCGGCGATAGGTGAAGGGACATTCTCCACGAAGCCTTTCGTTGAACGTTGAAAACTGAATAGACCATGATGCAGGCACAAAACCCGCGTGATAGCGGCATAAGGTGCGCCGCCACGACGATGGCTTCAAGGAGGTGATTCCGGAAAAGCCATCCGAGCGATCTACGCAGCCTTAGACCCGATTCGGCAAATCGGGCGCGATGACAGCGCGGCGGATAATGAAACTTGCTCACGCCCTCCCACAGACTTGAGGGGGAACCCTGCGGTATGCGCCAGCTCTTTGAGGCAGCGGTATCGTGGAGTTATGACAGCCCTGCCAAGGGCGGCCTGCATCATGCCCACTATCCGGGGCGCGTGGCAAATAGGATGGATCTTCTCAAATGGACAAGCAGAGCGGCTGCGCCGGTATTCGCCATTATGTTATGTGGCTCCAATTCTGCCCGCGCAGCCGCCTCTCAAAGTCAGATACCATGCGCTGACGGCCTTTCCCGTCAGCGCATTCATGTGACCTTGAGGAAACCCACCAAACCGAGAAAGGAGATCGCCATGATGCAGCCAACGCCAAACGAAACCCAAATCCACACGGATGAACTGGTGGACATCCGGGAAGTATCCGTAGACAAAAATCTTCCCAAGGAAGAACGCATTGCCGCCTTTATCCGCCAGATCAAAAATCCTTACCGCTTCCGCTGCGGCGATTTCGTGGTAAACGCCTGCTTTGCCGGGAACGGTGTTACGTTGGAGGAATGTCTGCAAGGCATTTTGCGCTGAGCGACATCCTCGCTTTTTTCCGCAGAGAGTGCTATGATCGGTGTGGAAAAGGATGAAAACCTAATAGCCAGATAACCACTCTTTTCATGCGGGAGCAGTCCGGGAGAAAGGAGTGCTTTTTCATGCCTAAATTCAAAGCCACCGCTTATATCCGCCTGTCCTACACCGACGATCATTCCAGCGAGAGTGACAGCGTTTCCAATCAGCGCAAGCTCATTGAAAACTTTGTGGAGCACAACCCGGATATTGAGGTCGTTTCCGAAAAGATCGACGATGGATACAGCGGCATCATCTTTGACCGCCCTGCGTTCAAGGAAATGATGCAGGATGTCACCGATGGCAACATCAACTGCGTCATCGTAAAAGACCTCTCCCGGCTGGGGCGCGAGTACATTGAAACCGGCCGGTATCTGCGCCGGGTATTCCCGGCCTATGGGGTGCGCTTCATCGCCATCACCGACAGCATCGACACCGCCCACGACAGCGGCGATGATCTGACCGTATCGGTCAAGAACATTATGAACGAAGCCTACTGCCGGGACATTTCCATCAAGACCCGTTCCTCTCTGGACGTGAAGCGGCGCAACGGCGATTTCGTCGGCGCGTTCCCGGTGTACGGCTACATGAAAGCCGAGGACAACAAGAATTTGCTCGTCCCTGACCCCTACGCCGCCCGCGTTGTCTGCGACATCTTCCGTATGCGGCTGGAGGGCGCAAGCGCCTCTAAGATCGCATCAGAGCTGAACCAGCTGGGCATTCTCTCTCCGCTGGCATACAAGAAGAACAACGGCCTGCCCTACGCGAAAAAGGGATACGCAGACAAGGCTGACTGCAAATGGTCGGCAACCACCATCATCCGCATCTTGCAGGACGAAACCTATACCGGAACGCTGGTGCAGGGCAAACAGGGTACGCCGCATTACAAGATCAAGCAGATGGAGCAGCGCCCCGCCTCCGAGTGGGTGCGTGTCCCGGATGCCCACGAAGCGCTGATCGCCCGTCAGGATTTTGAGCTGGTGCAGCGCATCAAGGGGCTGGATACCCGGACTTCTCCCAACGAGGACACGGTGTACCTGTTCTCCGGTATTCTGATCTGCGGGTGCTGCGGAAGCCGCATGACCCGCAAGACCAACCGTGCAAACGGCAAGGAGTACCACTACTATTATTGTCCTACCGGCAAGAAAAAGGGCTGCGCCCATCCGGTCATGCTGAAAGAAAGCAGCCTGATCGACTGTGTGCGGGACAGCCTGAAAGCCTATATCGGCAATATTGCTTCTCTGGAGGCGCTGCTGACCGGCATTGACCAGACCAGCATCAATCAGGCGCTTGCCAAGGAATACAGCGACCACATCACCGACAACGAGCGCCGGTTGGAGCAGGTGCTGGAGTTCAAGGCACGGCTTTATGAGAGCCTTGTGGGAGGTATGCTTACCAAGGAAGAATACGCCTCCTACAAAGCCAAGTACACCAAGCAGGCCGAGGACATCCGCGAGAGCGTCCGCGTTCTCAAGGAAAAACTCACGGAGGTTTTGGAAAACCGGAGTGAGCGCAACCGCTGGATTTCACAGTTTACGCAGTTCTCCACGCTGGAAACCTTAGACCGCAGGGCGCTCATTCACATGGTACAGAGCATCCGCGTCCGTGGGAAAAAGGAGCTGGATATTACCTTTACCCATGAGGACGAATACAAAAAGGCGTTGCAGCTTCTCACGCTGGCAGCGCAGCAGAAAGATTACGAACAGAGAAAGGTGGGCTGAGCATGGCAAGAAAAAGCAGAAAAGAAACGGCTGCGGTAGCCGTGCAGGAGGCCGACGCCGCTTGCCGCGCCGCGATCTACGTCCGCCTTTCGGTGGAGGATACCCACACGCACAGCGTATCCATTGAAACCCAGCAGATGATTATTGCCCGCTATCTGGAGCAGTACCCGGAGATCAGCGTATACGATACCTATATCGACAACGGTGCGACCGGGACAAACTTCCACCGTCCGGGCTTTCAGCAGATGCTCTCGGATATTGAGGCCGGTCATGTAAACTGCGTGATTGTCAAAGACCTCTCCCGTTTGGGACGAAACACCATCGACACCGGCTACTACATCGAACAGTATTTCCGCATCCGTAATATCCGCTTTATTGCGGTCAATGAAAACTTCGACACCGCCGCCCCGGAGGACGCCCATTCCGGTATCATCATCCCGCTGCGGAACATGATAAACGAAGCCTACGCTTTGGACATTGGGCGCAAGATCAGGGCGCAGCAGCGGCAGGCCATGAAGGACGGCAAGTTCATCGGTGCGCGTACTCCCTACGGCTATTTGAAAGCGGAGGACGATTGCCACCAGCTTATCATCGACCCCGTTGCCGCCGTTGTGGTGCAGCGGATGTTCCGTTGGGCTTCCGAGGGCGCTGGCCTCAATACCATCGCCGTGCGGCTGAACGAAGCGGGCGTCCTCACCCCCAGCCACTACAAGAAGATGCAGGGCAAGATCACCCACGAGAATTTGCTTGGCAACGGCAAGTGGCAGACCCGGACTGTTGGCGTCATTCTCCGCTCCGAGGTTTACACCGGCGATTTGGTACAGGGACAGACCAAAACCGTGGATCACCGGCAGGTCAAGGCCGATGCCGAGGAATGGACGGTGGTGCGGGACACCCATGAGGCCATCATCAGCCGGGAACAGTTCGCGGCGGTGCAGGAAATTCTCAATCAGACCGCCAGCCGCGCCAAGGCGCGGGAGATCAACGCATACACACCGAATTTGCTCAAAGGCAAGGTGTTCTGCGCCCATTGCGGCGGCAGCCTGCACCGGCAGAGAAACATCCGCAAGAAGTCCGACGATGTGTACTTCTACCATTGTCTGAGCCAGAGCCGAATCAGCAAGGATGCCTGCCCCGGCGTGACCATCCGCGAGGATGCGTTGCTGGATATGCTGGCAGATATGCTTCAGGACGCGCTTGATACGGCGCTGGGGCAATACACCCTCTCCCTTGCAGAGCTGCCCCGGCAGGCCGCTGACCGCGCTGAGCTGCGGGAGAAGATCACCAGCCGCAAACAGGAAATCCAGCGGCTTCGCGGTATCGTGCGGAGTTTATATGAAAACCTCGTCCAAGGCGTTCTCACCAAGGATGAATACTTTGACTACAAGGAGAAGTACGAAAGCCGCATTGCCGACCTCGCCGTGGAAATGGAACAGTTGGAGGACGGCCTGCGGACGATGGATGCTCAAGTAGAGCAGCACCGGGCGCTGGAACAGGATGCCGCGCAGATCAAGACTGACCGGGCGCTGACCGGCGCACTCATTGAACGGCTGATCGACCGCATCGAGGTATCCCACGACAAGCAGATCACGGTGCGCTATCGCTTCCAGAGCGAGTTTGAAACCTATGCGGAGGTGCTGGAACAATGCAGAAATATGTGATTGCCCTCTACATCCGCCTCTCCATCGAGGACTACAAGTACGACAGCCTGAGCATTGAAAATCAGAGCCTTGTTCTCCATGAATATGCGGCATCCATGCCCGAAGCCCTGAACGCGGAGATCATGGAGTTCATCGACAACGGATACAGCGGCACGAATTTTGAGCGTCCGCAGGTACAGAAGCTCATTGAGCTGGTGCGGGCCAATCAAATCGACTGCATCATCGTCAAGGATTTTTCCCGCTTCGGGCGCAACAGCATTGAAACCGGCTACTTCATCGAGCGTGTGTTCCCACTGTTCCATACCCGCTTCATTTCCATCAGCGACGATTTTGACAGCAGCAAATTCAAGGGCGACACCGGCGGCATGGATGTGGCGTTCAAGTATCTCATCAGCGAGTATTACAGCCGCGATATGTCCATCAAGACCAAGAGCGCCAAGTACGCCAAGATGCAGCGCGGCGAGTACCAGAGCAAGATTTGTCCCTACGGCTACCGCAAAAGCGCCGATGGCAGAATGGAGCCTGACCCGGAGGCCGCTGCCGTTGTGCAGCTCATCTTCCAGCTTGCCGCCGAGGGCATCAACGCCACCGCCATCACGCGGGAGCTGTTCCGCAGGAACATCCCTACCCCCGGCCAGTACAAAGCGGCGCACGGCAATCACACCCACGATATTTCCCGCTGTCACGGGATTTGGAGTGCATCCACCATTCTCCGCATTTTGGAGGACGAACGCTACACCGGCGTGTATGTGATTGGCAAGCGGGCGGTTCTCGAAGTAGGCGGCACCAGAAGCCGTCTGAAGGACAGAGAATCATGGTACATCATCCCCGACCATCACCCGGCCATCGTTGAGAAAGCCGTGTTTGATACCGTGCAGGCCAGCCAGCTCCGCTTTTCCCAGCCCAACAAAAAGAAGCGGGACTACCCGCTGAAAGGCAAAGCCTTCTGTGGCTGCTGCGGTCATGCGCTGTCCCGCACCATGCAGAAAACCTCGTATTATTACTGCCGCCATTCCGAGGCGGACGTAGAAAGCCGCTGCCACAAGATGCGTCTGAACGCCGCAGAGCTGGAACAAGCGGTATTCCTGACGCTGAAAAAGCAGATGGAAGCCGCCGCACCGTTTGCCCCGGACGGTTCGCTCCGGGTGGATGCCTCCGTACCGGAACGCGCCGAATATGAGCAGCAGATCGAGACGCTGCAAGACGGCAAGCGCACACTTTACGAACACTATCTTATGGGCGAGATTGACCTGAACACCTACAAGGCGGAAAAGGCCGCGTGTAACGAGCTGCTGCTGAAAACAAAAAACGCCTATGCCGCAGTATTGGCACAGGCGAAGCAGAAGCAGGACGAACAGGCACGGCAGGACAGCCGCAAGGAAGCGTCCAAGGCGATTTTCGATGCGGACACGCTGACCACCGAGCTGGCCGAGCTGCTGATCGACCGGGTGCTGGTGTACCCCGATAAGCGCATCGAGATCGCATACAAAATCCAGGACATTTTTGATTGAGGTGGCAGTCATGAAAATCGCTTTCTATTGCAGAGTGGACGGACAGGGCTTTGGCTTTGTCCTCCCCGATGAAGCTGACAAGCTCCGCGAGTTTTTCGCCGAGCATCAGGATAAGCCTGCGCTTGAAAATCCATCAAGCGCAAGCTAAAAATTTTTGTCGTGTGCTTGACATACGGGTGCCGGAGATCGTGAAAGCGCATATTGGGAAGCCCTGCTTCCGCCAGCAGCTTTTTCATGCGGGTGTAGCCGTTGTTCGGCATGATGGGGTCTTCCGGGTGGATCGGGTTCGGGAATATCCACTGGGAGATGGATGTCCTTTTTCGCTCGGACAGCAGCTGCACCGTGCTGGGCGGTAGTTTGATGATCCTGCGTCCCGCACCGGTTTTCGTTTCGCCCACATAGTAACCGCCGCCCTCCTTGTTGTGGAGTGTTCTGCGGACGGTCAGCGTTCCTTTTTCCGCATCAAAGTCTGTCCACATAAGGCCGCACAGCTCACCCCGCCGCAGGCCGGTGGTGATCTCCAGATAGAAGAAGTCGTGCCAGTGCTCATCTGCCTTAATAGCTTCCATGAATCGTTCCAGCTGTTTGTCATTGAGGATAGTTTTTGCGGCAGTCACTTTCTTCGGCAGTGTCACATCGTCGGTGGGGTTCTTTACGATCAGGTGGCGGTCAACAGCTGCATTCAGCGCCTGATGCAGGACGCCGTGTATCCTGCGGACCGTGGCGGGAGACAGCGCCCCGCCGCCCACGCCGCCCTCCCGCTGCAGCTTTCGATACAAGGTTTGGACATCGGCAGCAGTCACCTTGCTGATTTGCTTACTGCCAAGGGAGGGCTTGATATTTCTCTCTGCATACCCACGGTAGCCCTTGTATGTGGATGGCCGGACCGACGGTTCGGCACACTCCCTCAACCAGATGTCCAGCCACTCCCCCAGTGTCATGCGGCTGTCCTCCGTAAGTTCGGCACCGTCATACTCGACAATGCACCGATGCATCTTTTCCATCAGAGCCTTTTGCGTCTTCGCGGATACATAGTGAAAGATCGAGTCGCCGTTTTCCTTGTGTCCGACTACGATACGCCCTTCCCAGCGACCATCGTCACGCTTGCGTACCATGCCGTCACCGGATGGCCTTCGTTTCGCCATTTACAGTTATCCCTCCCGTCCGTTTTTCTTTGTATAGGCATTGCATTCCCTGCGCTGCCTGCAGCCTGTTTTACAAACACACCATACCGATAACCCTTTGCGAAAGCGAGAAGAATTATCGATGTCGACGCACTTTCTACGAAAGCAACAACAGTCGCGCCCATAGCTTTCACCACATGGTCTGCTGCCAGCTCTGCCCCCGGCTCAGCTTTTGTCCCAAGGCCAGTTTCTTCAGCGCCTCTCGATGCCGCTGCTTGCTCTCCGTCCATGCCGGCGGCGCAGGCAGCGGCGGCAAATCGTCTGCCTCCTCTATGGACCGACCCAGCCGAACCAGCTCGCTTGCCAGTTCTCCCATCCAGCCCTCCTCCGGCTCCGGCGTGTTGGGCCGGAAGCCCACCGCCTGTCGGTAGGCAAACAGCGTTTCCAAATTCTCCTTCAGAAATGTTTCATCGTGGAGGCTGCTGTCCCGGCACCGCCGACCGTCAGGACAGACAAAGGTGATATGTTTCCGTGTGTCCGTCCAGATAACTTCATAGCCCTCGTACTCCATGTTTTCGACGAAGCTCTCCCGGTCATCGGCATATTCCAGTGCGTCGTTGATGGCTTGGATGAGATCCAGCTTCCAGCTATCGCCCCGCAGTCCCGCCTGGTACTCGCCGGGGCGCATCTGCTTTTTCCGAGTGTGCTTTTTTGGCGGCTCCAGCACCTGCAGCCCGTGCGCCATGCAGATCTCATCATTGACCTGCCGATGCCGCTGGAGATCTGCGGCGTTCTGGTGCAGCTTTTTGCCGTCCTTGCAGCTCACGCTGTTGACCACCAGATGGTTATGAAGATGGTTTGTGTCCAAGTGTGTTGCCACGACTACCTCAAAATCTGGGAACTGCTTCTGCGCGAACTCCACGCCGATGGCGTTGACCTGCTGTGGCGTCAGCCCGTCCTCCGCCGGGAAGGATTGAACGAAGTGATAGAATTGTCTGCCATCCGTTTTTCGGAATTGCTGTTTGGTTGTCATCATTTCCAGGTACGATGTCCTTGCCACGCAGTTGTGTCCCGTCACCATCCATTGGTCGTCCAGCATGGTTTTGCAGGCCTGCGTCACATATTTCAGCACGCCCATCATCGTACCAGCCGTCTGTTTCTTGTTGCGTACTGCGGTGAAGATGGCCATTACTGCACCTCCCGGCTGATGCGCAATAGCTTTTGGCAAAGGTCTGCATAACTGTCGATGAGCTCGTCGCTTCTGAGGATCTGGATGCGTCCCATGTTTGCCAGTGTCGTGAGCTGGTTGAGATTCCTGCCCTGGGCTTTCACTTCGGCGAGGATCTCATCCAGTCCGTCTACCCGGACGATCTCCTTGCCCAGCGCGCAGGTGATGATGTAATCGGTGACAGTCATTCCGGCTTGCTTAGCCTGATGCTGGATCAGGTCTTTGATGCCCGGTGTCATTCTTGCGGTGATGATCGCTGTTTTCTTTCTCTGCATTGAACTCCTTTCTCCCCCTTGGGGCCGGGGGTGCCAGGGCCTTGCCCCGGCGAGTGCGTCCGGCGTATAGCCGGACGCTATGCTTGCCCCACCGAAGGGTGGGAACTTTGCCCCTACGGGGCATTTCTGCCCTGAACGCCCCCACATAACTGCCCTCGCTGTTGTTGCTACCTTCGACCGTAAAATCTCACACGGCGGCTTACAGCGGTGTACATGGCGGTACTTTACGCGCTCCGCTCCCCTGCTGCCGGAGTGAACGTAGCGCCCAGCTTTTCGGCTCTTGCCTGTGCCCGCTGCCGTTCCATGGCTTGCCCCGCCTTCTCCATCTGGCGCTCGTAACAGAGGGCGAGGGCATTCTTAATCGGCAGGATGGTGTACCTGAGACAGCCGTTGCGCTTGAGACCGGCCCTGGTGA
>OGNF01002402.1_pt1 | contig 14241 bp, 16 predicted proteins | sample 1573321 | NCBI WGS metagenome assembly OGNF01 (sample SAMEA2581911, study PRJEB24529) | metagenome | biome: Human gut stool | place: China | collected 2011
CCAACTGAAATTTAGATGTTTAACAGCATAATTTCATTTTTTGTCATCTACTTAAGTAATTTTTTGTATGTAACTTTGTGGACATTTAATTTGTTTTATGTCACTAAGTTACAAAAACTTTTTGACATGACAAAGCCCCGGCTTGTGAAAGTCAGGGCTTTGTTTTATGTTTTACAACAGGTTATGAAAAAGAGGCTGCGCCTATTTTGACACAGCCTCTTTTTTGAGAAATTACCTATTAAAATTTGGTCAAGAGTAGAAATATTACTACCTTTGCGATGTCAAACAAGAACTGATATGGATAAGTTTAAAGTAAAGGAAGTGATTAGGATGTTGGAAAATGATGGTTGGTATTTGTTTACTACAAGGGGAGACCACCGTCAGTTCAAACATCCGGTAAAGAAAGGCAAGGTTACAGTGAGAGGCAAACCAAGTGACACGCTTAGCCAATTTCTATTGAATAGCATCTGGAAGCAGGCAGGATGGAAATGACCATCCGCCACTTCCGATAAAATATATAACTTTCAGAATGAATCAGGACTAAATCGCGAATGGATATGGAGAAACACAAATTAACTGTTAATGTTAGTTGGTCCGGGGACAATTATTGTGGTGCCTGGAGCGATGACGAATTGGGTACTGTATTGGTCACGGCAAAGACCCTTGACAAACTAAAGGAGAATTTCGAGGAATCGCTGCGCTTCCATATAGAAGGATGCATTGCAGATGGCGACAACGTTCCCGAATATCTTGTGAAGGGAGAATACGAGCCGGAATATCATCTTGACGCGGCTGCCCTTATCCGGAATGCTGAGACCTACACCACAATGTCGGCGATAAGTCGAGCCTCCGGCATCAATCAGAAACAATTGTCACACTATGCCAACGGGGTGAAACATCCGCGTCCCGCACAAATCGAGCGGATCAAGGCGGCTTTATCCCTTATCGGCACTCATCTACTGGCCTTGAGTTAGTTCTTGTTTGACAACAGAAAATTCAGCCGGTTCCGGCAGACTGCACAGCGCGGCCTGCCGGACTTTTTTAAAAAGAAAAATAAGAAAAATATTACTGCAAAACTTGCGTAATAACAAAAATATTACTAAATTTGCATTGTAATTAAAAAGATAAGATATGAAAAAAGAAATCACTGAAAAGGAATGGGAGCTGATTGAGGCTCTGAGGAATTACCGGAACTCAAGACACAATCCCTCGTTAGAACTTGAGGAATATGTAGACGAGCTGGTGGACCTGCTGAAGGAAAAAGAAATCTAAACAGAATCCCCTCCCGGAAAGGGAGGGGACTAACAAACAACATATGGAAAAATTACCTGCAAAAGTGAGGGAGCTGGGATGGTTTATCAAATGGGGTGCGATATCGAAGGAGTATTTCGGCTTGTCGCGGAGCTGGATATATCAGCGGCTTGGCGGATATGACGGCAACGGCAACGAATGCGAGTTTAGCGATGAGCAGAAGGAGACACTGAGAGGGGCATTGCGGGATTTGTCGCGCCGGCTTTCGGAGGCGGCGGATGAGTTATAGTTCCTGAATCTTTTTAATTACAAGTGATTTCTCCGGGAACGTGTCCGGCAGACTGCACAGCGCGGCCTGCCGGACTTTTTTTGAAAAAATACAGTAAAATTTTCAATGGATTATTTGTGTATAATGAAATTATTATGTAATTTTGTGATATGAAAATCAGACAGAAAGGAGGTGTGAAATGAGATGACAAGAAAAAATGAATTGATTGCGATTATCCTCCGGATGCTTGACCTCATCGAGACAAAACGCAATCAATCCATAGTAAGCCAGATAAGAGGGCTGCTAAATGAGTTAAGAAACCTTTAATCAACCAGCCCCCGGCGCTGACCGGGGGCAAAATTAATAAAATATATGTATTACGGAAAGAAAAAAGTGTTGGATCCAGATTCCCTGGTACGATCAAGAGCGGAGGTTACTAAATTCCGCAATGGCGCAATATTCAATGCCTTTGCCGAACTCGAGGGGATAATCAACAAATCGGCGCTTGCCCGCCAGTATTTCCACAAGTCGCAGAGCTGGTTGTCGCAGCGCATCAATGGCAGCACGATGTGCAACAAGGAGATGGCCTTCAATGCCATCGAGGCACGGGAACTTGCCACAGCCTTCCGGGACATCGCGGCCCGGCTCACGGGCCTTGCAGCCGAAATCGAGGCCGTGGCCGACATCGACTGACAGCCGGACTATTTTCAGGGAATTTGAAAAATCTATAGTTAAATTAAAATTTTCTAAAAAAATGGAAAAATTAACTGACAAGGAGGAGGAACTTACAATCAAAGCGCCTCTTCTCGTAGATGCCAAGTCTCGGCTCTCCGACATTCTGGTGGAAGTCTCCTGGAGAGAGATAGCCAGAAAATATTTCGGAAAATCAAGTTCATGGCTCTATCACAAACTCGATGGCATTAAAGGGGATGGTTCGGAAGGTGGATTCTCACCTGAAGAAACCTTGCAATTGAAAAATGCCTTAAACGACCTCGCATCCCGCATTACCTTCGCCGCCTCCAAACTCTAAGAGCACGCAATTTTACCCCGCCCGTCCAGCGGGGTTTCTTCATCATCCGGCAGACTGCACAGCGCGGCCTGCCGGACTTTTTTGAAAAAATTTGTTTGAAAATTTGGATATATAACGAAAATGTTATAATTTTGTAGTGGTAATCAAAACGAGATTAAAAAAATAAAATGGAGTGAATTAATAAAAATCGCAGTCGAGAAGGGCTATAGGTTTTAAGCCCATGGTAAAAAGCACGATATCTATGTCAATGACAAGGGCGAACGCCTAATAGTCGAAAGGCACAGTTCCCAAGAAATCAGACCCGGACTGATGAAGAACCTAAAAAAGCAGATTGGATTCTGAACAAAGAGGAGGGCTTCCCTCCTCTTCCAAAATAAACAACGTAATCCTAAATACACGATACAATTATGAAGGTAAGTATAGAGAAACAGTCGGACGGCTCATATATAGCCTATAATGTCACCGGTGATAAGGTGCAGTTGATTGGCACAGGAGACACCGTGAAGGAAGCAAGAGAGGATTTCTTCAACACTATTAAGGAGGTGAAGGAAAGTTATGAGGAATTAGGCGATGCGATACCGGAATGCCTTTCAGAACCGGTTGATTTTCGTTTTGATCTCTCATCTCTGTTTGAATATTATTCCATGCTTAATGTGAGTGCATTGGGACGTTACCTCGGCATTAACGAGAGCCTTATGCGGCAGTATAAGAAAGGGGATACTCCTATTTCTGACGCGCAACTCGAAAAAATAGAGACAGGCATCCATCGCCTTGGTACGGAATTGGCCGCTCTTCGTCTTGTTTGATTACCGATAAATTCCATTTCAAGAGTGGCCGTGTCCGGCAGACTGCATTTATCGCGGCCTGCCGGAATTTTTGCGTTTAGGGATAAATTTTATTCAAATAATTTTGCTAAATCAAAATTTAGCATTAACTTTGTATCGTAATCAAAAGAGAGAACAATGAAATACAATGAACTGCACAGGAAACTCCGGAAAGCCGGATGTTATCCCACCGGAGGTTCAAGAGCCGGCCATCCTGAGTGGTATTCGCCGATTACGAACCGATGTTTCGTGACAAGCAATCACGAATCTCAGGAAGTAAAGACCGGCACATTGAAATCAATTCTCCGCGATGCCGGAATCAACTAAGGGAAGGGGTCAACCCTTCCCTTGCCAACCGGAATAACAGTAAGATTGTTAAACAATAATAAAGCAAGGCGAAAACAATGAAAACAGTAAGAGTATTTATAGAGCGCGGCAAGGATGGTTCCTATGGAGCCTATATGCCTGATGAAAACAATCTATCCTATGGAGTGATTGGCGATGGCGATACGGCTGCTGCCGCTGTTGCCGATTTCAAGGCCGTCTATGAGGATTTAAAAGAATCCTATCAGAAGGATGGCAAGCCTTTTGAGGAAGTGGAGTTCGCTTTCTCATATGATCTCCCATCGTTTTTGGTATATTATGCAGATCTGATCTCCTACAAGGGATTGTCGAAACTCACCGGGATTGCTCCGGCTCAATTGTCGCAGTATATATCCGGTTATCGCAATCCGTCACCAAAGACTACACAGAAGATTCAGAACGCTCTTCATTCCTTCGGCAACGAATTATGTCAGCTTCAACTTCTATGATTACAGCATATCATTGTTCCTGACTCTTTTTGATTACAAGTGATTTCTCCGGGAACGTGTCCGGCAGACTGCATTTAGCGCGGCCTGCCGGATTTTTTTGCCGCCGGTGTGATATTTTTATGCACTTTGATGCGAAATTATTTGGCCGTTCCGAAAATTGTTTGTAGTTTTGCGGTGCTAAAATACATCATCGTTTATCGATGTCGCAGGGGCGCGGTTAATGTCCCGATTCTTATTAGGGCATTTTTTTATGCCCGTCCAAGACATACATCAGCCTTACAACGGCTGTCGTTCCGTACATTTTTATCGCGCCCGACATGGATGCAATGAGTGTTTAGCAGCGGACCGGCAGCCGCTTTTTTTGTCTGCCTTGCTAAACACTCTACAAATGAAAGCAATTTCATCACGGAGGCCGGCCAGCGGCCTCATCGCGGAGCTCTGGCTTGCAGCCGCTCCCGCAATCTCCCGTTTCTTCATCACAGTGGCAGCCATCGCGGCCGCGCTCACACTCATCGGCGCCGGCACCGGGGACGACCGCCTGATGCTCACGGCCGCCTGCGCCGCCCTCGCCGCCGTGGCCATCTCCTCCAAAGCCTGCAACACACAGAAAGGAGGTGAGAGATGAAAATAAATTTCATGGGTGCCACCCTTACCGACGAAGTGATGATGCAGCTCGAGACGCTGCAGGGAGACAAAGACTATCAGCGGATGCTCCTCGACGGGCTCACGGCGCTCAACGACTTAGTGCTCGAGCACTATGAGCAGACCTTCCGGCCCGCGCCGATGGATGCGATGGACCACCTCCTCCTGATCCGCGACCTGCGCCAGGTGCTCAGGGCCCTCACCCGCCCGACAGCCACCGCCGCCGCCTCCGACGTCACCCTCGACGACGAAGCCGACCTCACCGCCTACATCGAATCCACCGGCCAGACCCTCAAAGACTAAGCCTTGGACGGACATTTGGCATAATAAATACGGCAGGCGGAGTGTCTGCCGTATTTATTTTTGCCGGAATGGGAAATTATTGCTAATTTGGCGGCATAAACGAACAAAAGATATAATCACGGCGGTTAAACTCTTACAGGATCTATGAAAGCTATTCTATTTTTATTGGCAGTTGTTGCCACTCTCACGATAGTATATGCTGAATGTTTCAGTTTTATTCCGGACTCAGCATTCATACTTGCATTGCTCACCACGGCTGCGCTGTTACTTCTCATAGTGGTCTATTACGTACTTACACCATGGGGCCGGCGCAGCATACGAAAATTCAAGTATGAAAAGTTGCGGACAGAAGTAAGATCGCGACAAGCGCACGAGGAGATTATGAAGGAGATAGAAGAGGAGAAAGAATTAAAAAGGCGGTTGCGAGAGCGGCAAAGGGAATCGGTGGGGATGGATGATGATGAGTTTTATTAATTTATAGGCGGGCTGAGTCCTTTGGGACTTGGCCCGCTCTTTTTTTCTTTGCGTTGATAAAAATTCAGCGCAATGGCAAAAAAACTATCCACCGATTATATCAACTGGGTACTGACGCTAAATGCGAAGCAGGCCCACGAGGAGTTCCATAAACTTGAGAAAGACAATAAGGAACTCCAGCAGCAGTCCCGGGACAGCCGCAAGGCCATGGTCGAGCTCGAGAAGCAGGGCAAGAAGGGCTCGCAGGAATGGAAAAACCTCCGCAACTCGATCGCCCAGAACTCGCGGGCCATGTCGGAAAACCGGACAAAGATGGCCGCACTGGCCAAAGGTATTGATGTAAATACATTATCGGTTAAAGAATTAAAAGATAGACTTCGACTTCTAAAGAAGGAGTTCGAAACCACTTCAAAAGCAAGTGATCCACAACGCTACAAACAGTTAAGAAGTGAAATCAATCGGTTACAGGCTGCTATTGATAAGGCAAACGCCTCTGCTCGTGGGTTAAAGGGAGGCTTCTTCTCACTTGCAAAGATGAAACAGGTTCTGACCGGCTTCTTCAACGGAATCGGTCTGGCCATCGTCGCATTGGTCAATGACTCATTCGCCAAACTCAAGGATATAGTAATTGACTTCGAGAAGGCCAACTCCAAACTGGCCGGCATTCTCGGCACCAACATAGATGGCATCGCCAAACTGACGGAGCAGGCACGTTTCCTTGGCCGCACCACATCTGCTACAGCATCGGAGGTGACCGGACTCCAGACAGAGCTCGCAAAACTGGGTTTTGTGCAGACCGACATCGAGAACATGACGCCGGCGGTTTTGAAATTCGCCAAGGCCGTTGACACCGACCTGTCGAGTGCCGCCGCCTTCGCCGGTGCTACACTCCGCATCTTTGATAAGGACTCCACCCAGACGGAGGATGTGCTTGCCACACTCGCCATATCCACCAACAAGACCGCCCTCGACTTCTCAAAACTCGAGGCGTCCATGGCAACAGTGGGACCGGTGGCGAATGCAGCCGGATTCTCGCTGCAGGAAACTGTGGCACTCCTCGGTACGCTTGCCAACAGAGGTTTCGACGCCTCCTCAGCCGCCACGGCATTGCGCAATATCTTCCTTAAACTTGCAGACTCCGGAAGCGACCTGTCGAAAGCGATGGGCGAACCAGTCACCAATATCGACCAGTTGCGCGCCGGCCTTCTCCGCCTCGAATCCGAGGGTGTGGACTTGCAAAAGGCATTGGAGATGACCGACAAGCGAAGCGTCTCCGCGTTCATGTCTATCATGAAGGGCGCCAAGGATCTTGATTCCCTCCGGGATTCCATCAGTGATTGTACCGGTGAATTCAATCAGATGGTGGACACAATGACCGACAATGCCGCCGGTGCATGGAAAGGTCTGGAATCAGCCGCCGAGGGTCTCGTGCTCAAATTCTTTGACCTGCGTGAGATGTTCAAGGGTGTGTTCCAGGCTGCCACCGCATTCGTCCAATGGATTGGCGAGATAGTGGATGCTTTCGCGCCTTTGGGAGCGGTGTTCGGAGGATTGATGCAGTTGATCGGCTCAATCGTGAAATATATCGGTGTTTTCATTGGCTGGGTATCGAAATTGTTCACGCATTTCACCGCCGGCAAGGCCATACTGAATGCTGTCGTTACAGCCTTAATCGCATATAAGGCTGCCGTACTCATGTCGATGAAAGTCAATACCGACTTTATAAAGGGTATTGTCGCCAAGATTCTGGCCTTAAAGACGGAAACTACTGCCACAGGTCTGGCCACCAGAGCCACCCAGGCACTCAGCAACGCATGGAAACAGCACCCGGTAGGATTTATATTGGCCGCGTTCGCAGCAATCGCAACCGCAGTAATCGCCTTTACAAAAAATCTTAATTCGGCAAGTAAGGCGCAGAAAGCACTCGAGGATGCGGAAAAGACGGCCACCGAGAGGTATGTGGACCAGAAATCAAAGATCGACGCCTTGGTTATTGCGGCTAAGGATGAGACTCTTGCCATGTCGGAAAGGCTTGCAGCCGTCAAGAAACTGAATGAGATTATTCCGGGATATAATGCAAGTATCGACCAGACCACCGGGAAATACAAGGCATCCACCGATGCGCTTAATAAATATCTCGACGCACTGAAGAAGAAACTCCGTTATGAGGCAAACCTGGAAAAGCTGAAGGAATTCCTCAAGGAGGAGGAGCGCCTGCGCTACGAGAAGGAGAAGGCAGACAAGGCGGCCCGGGAGGAAAGAGATAGAAACCGCGGCAGCCTCGCACAGAGCCAGTCGCGGCCATTCACCTCCTCCGGCTCCGGCGGGGCAGCCGGTTATTCTATCGGCTATTCGCAGGCTTCACATATGGCGCAGGATTATGCTGCGGAAATCACAAAGCAGTTTGACGAGGCACAAAAGAATACTGCCGAATTCCAGAAGCATATGGAAAATGGTATTCGGGAAGGTCAGATGGCTGTTGCCGGTGTCGGCGACAATATCGAGGGAAACGTCGTCAATCCCACAAAAGCAGCCGCGTCGGCTGTCCACTCGGTAGTTGACCAGGTAAAGAGCCTCAGACAGGAACTGAAGGCGCTCCGGAAAGAGGAGCCGGAGAATGATGAGGAGTTTTTCGAGATTGAGGCAAAAAAGAAAAAGATCCGTGAAAAAATCAAGGCTCTTACAGGCAATTCCACTAAAAAAGGTAAGCATCACACTCCGGGCACATATGGTGAAGATTCCCTCGATGAAGCCACTGCCGACGCCGACGACCTGCACCAGCGCAATCTGCTTGCCATCAATAAACTCAAGGGAGATTTACCTGAATATGAATATATCATCCGGAAGAATCAGGAGATGATAAGGTACTCGCAGGATGTGATCAAGGCTCTTGGCACATTCAGGGAGGGTGTATCTGAAAGCCACACCCAGACTCTTGACAAGATACGAGAGCAGGAAAATAAAGCCAACCAGAGCATACTTACGGCACAGCAGGCCATCAATAAGGCTACTGCCCAGATGGAGCAGGCCGAACATGACAAGCGACTTGCCGCAAGTCAGGTGTTTTACGAAAAGCAGGAGCAGGTGGTTAAAAAGGCTTTGCTCAATCAGGAAAAAACGGAGGGCGAGGCCGAGGTATATCTGCTCGCACAGAAAAAGGGGCTGCATGAGTCACAGTTAAAGGAGTTGCAGACATTCTATGAAAAATCCGAGGCAGCTGATTATCTTGGCGCTGAAGAAAAAAGATCCCTGCTTGACAAAGTGGCCGGCGAAATCCGGTCGATGCAGTCGCAGGTATTGACTGATACCGGTGAGTTCACGGCCAAAATCCGTGAGTTGTCAACAGATGCGACAAGTGCCGAAGGTGTCAAAAACATCTTTGAACTTAAGCGGCGTGATATCGAGGCCACCTATGATGAAATGATAAAAATCGTGGGGAAAGGCACGGATCAGGCTGTTGGGCTCGAGAATGAGAAGCAACGCCGGATAGCAGCCTTGAACTTTGAGTATCAGCAGCAGGTGTGGCAACTCCAGGAACTTACCGGCCTTACATGGAGGCAGGAGTATGACCGTGAACTCGCGATGCTTGAGAACTATCACCGACAAGGGCTTATCAGTGAAAAGGACTATCAGCGTAAAAAATTCCAGCTTGGAGTCGAGAACGCCCAGAAGTATTTCAGTTACTATGCGGGGTTGGCTTCCTCCACCTTCACCGCGCTGCAGGATGCCGAGATTGCCAAGAGCGACGCCAAATATGACGTGCTCATCCAGCAGGCCAAGAACAACGGCGAGGAGACCACAGCCCTCGAGCAGGAGAAGGAGAATAAGAAACTGGAGATCCAGAAGAAATACGCCGATGTGAATTTCGCCATCAAGATCTCCCAGATTATCGCCGACACCGCCGTCTCGATCATGAAGGCGTTCGCCGACCTCGGGCCCATCGGAGGAGCAGTGGCCGCGGCGCTCATCACCGCCACCGGTGTGGCACAGGTGGTTTCCGCCAAGGCCGAGCGCGACAAGATCAAGAACATGCAGCCGGGCAATACCTCCGGCTCTGCATCTACATCGACGCCCGCCACTGCCGAAAGGGTGCTCACCGGATTCTCCGACGGAGGCTACACCGGTGCGGGAGGACGATATGAGGTGGCGGGAGTGGTGCATCGCGGCGAATATGTGGTGCCCGCTCCCATCATGGGCGACCCGAAGGTGGTGGATGCCGTCGGCACCATCGAGGCCATCCGCCGAAACCGCCGGGGACTTCCTTCTACCGGAAACTCCTCCCAAGGTTTCGCCGACGGCGGATTCACCGGCAATGAAGGCGCCGGACTCGACTTCTCCGAATTCCGGAGCGCCGTGGATGACCTCAGAGGCGCTGTGGCCAACATCCGCGCCTATGTGGTATACAAGGATATCGAGCGTGCCCGCGACGATATGTCAAGGGCTCGCCGGCCGTTCACAAAAAATCGTTAATTTGTTACTTGTTACAGGATTATGGATATTTCCACCAACGGAGTGCGCCTCGACCTGCAGAAGGGTTTCTCGATGGCAATCGAGGACAGCAGCCCGATATTCAATGAAAGGGGGAGCCAGTCGGTGCCGGCCACTGTGCCTCCCACTCCACGCAATCTTCTCGCTCTCGACTTCGCCACCAGAGTGGACGCCGGTCGCGACCCTAACCTTCCCGAAAGAGAGGCCCGCGTCACCGATGGCGCTTACATCCGCACCGGAGCGATCAACGTAACCGGAGCCTCTCCGGAGGAGGGAATCACCTTCAATATCGGTTTCGACAATTCCACGGCTTACATGGCATGGGAGAAATCGAAACTCGCCGATCTCGAAGGATTCAAGCAGCCGTTGATGGGCTGGAGTTCTGTGGACATGGTGCTCAGCCAACTCTATTCCATCTATAAGGGCTGCAATCCTCAGGAGACACCTGTGGCAGTGTTCCCCATCGCCGTGGAGAAGGAGACCACCGAGAGCGGCCAGCAGACCTATACCAAATGGGAAATCATCAACCAGCCGCATGGCAATTCCCTCGAGCAGCCCACCAAAATCACCCGCAAGATAAACGATGAGGAAACCGAACTCACCGTGCCGAGAGGATATATGGTATCGCCGTTCCTCAGGGTGTGGAAGGTGCTGGAGATTGCATTCGCCGAACTGGACCTGACCATCGGGGAGAATCCCTTTCAGGAAGATTTGGAACTCTCCCGCCTTGTGGTGCTCAACAATGCCGCCGACAGCTGCTGCCTCGGAAGCATCATCACCGCCGACCTGCTCCCTGACTGCACCGTGGGGGATTTCATGCAGGCGCTATGGGTGCGCTTCGGGCTGGTCTACAATATCGACTACAACAAGCGGAACGTCTCCCTGCGCTTCATCAAGGATATCATCCGCGACGTGAGCGCCGGGGAATTGTCATCGGTTCTTACAGGATATCCCAAGATAATCTATAATGAGCGCCGATATCTAAAGCTCACGGCACAATCATCCATCGAGGGTGCGGCACCGGCCACAGAGCGCTTCGAGGACTTCACCCGCGGACTCGACCTTTCCGACATCCACTATGGCCGCAGCGTGAGTTCCTGGATAAACAAGGGCACACCCTCCGACCCGAAATGGGACGGCGACGTCGGATATATCGAGGATGACTATCCCGACCCGGACGACCCGGACTATCCCGACCCGCCGGACCCGTGGGAGCAGGATGAGCCGGACTTCGACTATGACTATATGACCCGTTCCGGGGCCCATGCTCAGAAGGCATCAGCCCGATCATTGGCCTCCAACACATTTCTTGCGCGGGAGTTTGTCTCCGGCATGTGGTACGCGCTCGACGCCATCAACAGCAAGGTGATGAAGCAGAGCACCGGTTTCTTCAACTGGGATCCTGCCACCGACGGACTCGACGCCCTCGAACTCTCGAGTCCCGATGAATGGGTGCCGATTGTGCGAGTGAATTCCACGCAGGCCGCCATCGCATCGCTGATGCCGGGATATCTCTGCGGCCTACGCCACTACCATTCCTACATAAAGGGAGCCGACAACCAGGAGGAGGGGGAGACGCCACTGGCCTTCATGTTCGCATATACTCAGAATCAGAAAACCATCGGGCGCTTCTGCCCGGAGGACATCGACGGCCAGCGGATGGTGCTCGATGACGGGTCAAAGCCCTCGATTTCGCTTCTGTTCCAGTTTACCGACGGCCTCTTCGCCAAGTTCTGGAAGGGCTATGATGAGATATTGCGCCATGCGTCGCGGCAGGTGGAGGTCAAGGCGATGATGCCCACCACAAGCCTTCTCACATTGGATATCCTCAAACCCGTCACGCTCGACACAGTGCGATTCCTCCCTGACACCCTTTCCTACTCACTTCCGGCCCGCGGGCCACTGGTGGAGGTGGAGTTGCGGTTGCAGGCCATCCAGACGCAGGGCGATTATGATATCGACGAGGAACAGGCCATTCCGGATGTGGCGGCCGTGCAGCGCTCGCTGGTTTGGCGTGCCAAGAGCGACGGCTTCTCATCCTTGGGCGATTCGCAGCAGGTGCGCAGTGATGCCCTCCAGGACTTCCTGCAGGCATACGAGCCGCACACCGAGGGTAAATACACCTACTTCGTAAATGAGAACAGTTTCATCTACATGGGTGTGGAGCGGATTACGAGCTGGCAGAACGACATCCGGCTGCCGACACCGCAGGCTGCCGGCCAGCGACTCACCAAGACCTACAAGGCAAGGCTCGACTATCAGGTGCATGAGCAGCGCTCCTACACCGGCGCCGACGGCGAACTGATAACTGAATCCATGGGAACAGTCTACGATACCTATGTGGCCGTGGTTGATTATGAGGTAGTTCTTGTGGCACGCTATGCCGTGCAATAGTCCTTTCATGCGATAGGGGAGGGGATTAACTTTGCAGTATGAAGAAGAATGACGCGATGGCCGCTCCGGCGGTGGCAGATATGGCTAAATATTATGAACTGTGGCACACGGATCATCCCGGTTCATTTATGGAGTTCTGCCGCTTCATGACCACACCCTCTCAGGAACGTGAGGAGTGGATGAGCCAATATATCGACGCAGGATCCTACCATTGGACCACCAAGGATGGCATCGCGACAATCACGCTCATATAATGTTGAATTTTGAATTTTGAACCTTGAATTCCTCTGAACTGAAATTCGCATTCGCACGCAATCCGATAATGGTGACCAAGACGTGGACACCGGCCGGACCGGAAAACGACCTCAGATATGGGGTGGTGAAGGTGGCATATGCCGGTTCGGATGTTTTCGAGGGACGCTTCACATCGCCGCTGCAGATCGACCTCAGCGGCATAGCAGCCGCATGTGCCGCTTGCCTTCCGGATGCCGAAGGTTCCGCAGGCGTCTCCCGACTGAAATTGCTCGCGGATATCCCTAAGCTCACAGCCCAATTCACCATCAACGGTGTGACGGAGATTGTGGAACGAGTAATCATTCCCGGTGGCGTCTCGTCGCAGAATTTCGCGGTGTATGCGGCGGAAAACACCGATGCCTTCGATTCAAGATTCCTCGCATCCACCGGCAATTTCTTCCTTACTACCCGCACTTCCGGCTGGCAGATCCTGATTCCCGAAACGGAACTTTATCCACTCTTCTTCCTGGCTTCCTCGGCCTTCACCTTAGTGGTGCAGGATGCGGTGTCGGGATATCAGCGCTCCATCTCCATCATCGCCGGTTTCTGGTCGCTCGACATCAACGGGATGCGCAGATGGTTTATGGAGCAGCATGGTGTGCTTCCGTCGGTGTTCAACATCATCCGTGCCGGCAAGACGGCGTGTCAGATTGTAGTGACGCGGCAGGAGGCCGCACCGGAGCGCTACCGCCTGAAATTCCGCAATTCACTCGGTGTGTTCGAAGTGGTCTCGCTCAAGGGTGCTCTCAAGATACAGCCATCCCTGGGCGATGAGGATTCCTCTTACAGGGAGTTTAATCAAGTCACAAGGCAGTGGGCGGCCCGCCGCCAGCGTCCCGTTCGCACCATGGTTTTTACCATTGAATCCGGAATCTGCATCGAGTCTATGCGTTCCATGGAGGACATGGTGTGCAGCGACGAGGTGTATCTGCTCGACCTCTTCGACCAACCCGTAAGGGTGATTCCCACTGTGGAGAATATGTCATATGATGCGTTGACCAAGCAGCCGGAGCGCTTCGGGTTTAAATTTGAATTGGCCGACGAGGAGACGATGATCATGCCGGAGATATCCGGCGCAGATTCATCGAAGCGACCGGGATTGTTCTCGCGGCAGTTTGACAAACATTTCAATTGATGATATTATGTCTGAGATTACACAAGAGTATATAGGCAGCCTCATCTCGCAGATAGAGAATGCCGAAGAGCCGGAAAGCATCACCAACGGGATGGTGGCGCAGGTGCTCGACTGGCTCAACAGCAAAGTGATACCGGCAGAAACGATAGTCTATCTGCAGACCGGCGCCACCGACGGCAAGCACGCCATGCAGCAGAAAGGTCAGCCTTCCGGTTTCGCTACGCTCGACTCCGCAGGCAAACTGACATCTGCACAGTTGCCAGCAATCACCTCCGCGATGCTTCCACAGGTCCCCGCATCCCTGCTGCCATTTGAGTTGCGCACGC
>OGNF01002408.1_pt1 | contig 14210 bp, 9 predicted proteins | sample 1573321 | NCBI WGS metagenome assembly OGNF01 (sample SAMEA2581911, study PRJEB24529) | metagenome | biome: Human gut stool | place: China | collected 2011
TTAGCGTAGCCTATCTCGTTGTACATTTCTAACCTAAGGTAGTTGTTTGCTTTTTAACACAAAATAATATATAATGTATTAACACTTAATTCGTTTTTTGAAGGTTTTATGTGAATATCGTGAAGAATTGAGAGGTTTGTGATATGGAAAAGAAAAGAATAGTAGTTGCTTTGGGAAGAAATTCATTTGGAGTTACATTTCCAGAACAGCAGACTAATGTAAAAAAAGCAGCAAAAGCTGTTGCTGATCTTGTAGAGGCAAAGTATCAGGTAGTTATTACACATAGTAATGGACCACAGATTGGCATGATTCAGACTGCTATGACAGAGTTTGCAAGACTTGAGCCAGAAGACAGAACAGTTGCACCTATGTCAGTATGTGGAGCTATGAGTGAAGGATATATAGGATATGATCTTCAGAATGCCATAAGGGAAGAACTTCTTAACAGAGGTATATATAAGACGGTTTCTACTATAATTACACAGGTAAGAGTTGATCCTTTTGATATAGCATTTTCTGAGCCATCTAAGATAATAGGAAGATATATGACAAAGGCTGAGGCCGAGGCTGAGGAAGATAAAGGCAATTATGTAATAGAAGAAGAACCAGGAAAGTTCAGAAGAATCATTGCATCACCTATGCCTATAGATATATATGAAATAGATGCAGTTAAGGCACTTCTTGATGCTGACCAGGTGGTTATAGCTGCAGGTGGTGGTGGAATTCCAGTGTTACAGCAGGGTTCTCATCTTAAGGGAGCGTCAGCTATCATAGAAAAAGATTATACAGCTGCTAAGTTAGCTGAACTTGTAGGGGCTGAAACACTTCTTTTCCTTACAGCTTATGACAGATTAACAATAGGTAAAGGGACAGCTGATGAGAAAGAGTTTGATAAAGTGACAGCAACAGAGCTTCATCAGTACATTAAGGCTGGACATTTCCCAGCTAAAACAACATTCCCTAAGGTAGATGCATCTATAAGATTTGTTACAGCAGATTCTGATAGAAAAGCAGTTATAGCCAACCTTGAAAAAGCAAAGGAAGGACTTGCAGGTAAAACTGGAACTACAATAACAGCATAATTATTATACTGACATAAAATATATCAAAAAATATTTACATGACAGCAAAAATCTAACGGATTACAACAAAACAACAACAACATACAACATCCCCCAATAATCCCCCAAAAAATGTGCTACAATGTGCGTAAGCATTGAGCCGTGCCAGACTTAATTCCAAACCAGAACTGTGCTTGCACAAAGTTCTGATTTGGAATTAAGTCTGATAGGGCGAAAGCCCGACAGTCCAAGAGAGCGAAGCTCACCTGGACATGCACGGCGTAGTGCAGGGCTTATATTTTATTATTGGGAGGTGTTTTTTTGTTATTATTTAATTTACAAAAGAGATGGGCTGAGGTGGATAGTCTTATGGAACATCTTGATAGTATGGGGATGGATGTATGCAATGTTTACAAAGGACAGAATGTGACAGATGATATATGGGATCTTAGCATTGAAGAAACAAAGAAGTTATTTATAAAGCATAGATATATAGTAATTGTTATATCGGATGAACTGTTTTTAAGCGTAAGTGCTCTTTATTATATTGAACTTGCCAGAAAGCTTCATAAGAAGGGGTTAATAAAGGTATATGTTGTTAATAATATGCCACATGAAGCATATCCATCAAGATGCAGCTGGTTTTCAGATGCAGTTGCCATAAAGAATTCTTCTAATACAGCTGATGAAAAAACTTATGCATATGCGATGGATATTGTTCTTGGTGTAACGAGTGATATTTTTAACATGGAGTCGTAAAATATTTATAATATTATTAGTGCTTGCTTTTAATTCGTTTACCATATATAATTGTTATGTTTTAGTATTGTGGCTTATTATGTTTAGACGATATAAGTGTTAAAATTACTCTTAATGTCCATATAATCAGATATGATTATAACTACCAGGAATAAATATGGTAGTCCACAATATAAATGAACTGGTTAAGTTAACCATTAATGGAGGAATGATTTAATGATTAGTGCAAACAACGTAACACTTCGTATAGGTAAAAAGGCCCTTTTTGAAGATGTAAATATTAAGTTTACAGAAGGAAACTGTTATGGACTTATAGGTGCCAACGGTGCTGGTAAGTCAACATTTTTAAAGATTCTTACAGGTCAGATTGAACCAAGTAAGGGAGAGGTAACTATAACACCAGGTCAGAGATTATCTTTCCTTGAACAGGATCACTTTAAATATGATGATTATACAGTTCTTGATACAGTTATTATGGGTAATACAAGACTTTATGAAATAATGAAAGAAAAAGAGGCTATATACGCCAAGGAAGATTTCACAGAAGAGGATGGTAATAAGGCAAGTGAGCTTGAAGCAGAATTCGCTGATATGAACGGATGGGAAGCAGAATCAGATGCTGCACAGCTGCTTAACGGACTTGGCATTACTACAGATCTTCATTATAAGAATATGTCAGAGCTTAATGGTAGTGAGAAGGTTAAGGTTCTTCTTGCTAAGGCACTTTTTGGTAATCCAGATATTCTTTTACTTGATGAGCCTACTAACCACCTTGATCTTGATGCTATAGCATGGCTTGAGGAGTTCCTTATTAACTTTGAGAATACTGTTATAGTTGTATCACATGACAGATATTTCCTTAACAAAGTATGTACACAGATAGCAGATATTGATTATGCCAAGATTCAGCTTTATGCAGGTAACTATGATTTCTGGTATGAATCAAGCCAGCTCATCATTAAGCAGATGAAGGAAGCTAACAAGAAAAAGGAAGAAAAGATTAAGGAACTTCAGGACTTTATCCAGAGATTCTCTGCTAATGCATCTAAGTCTAAGCAGGCTACATCGCGTAAGAGAGCATTAGAGAAGATTGAACTTGATGAGATAAGACCATCAAGTAGAAAGTATCCATATATAGATTTCAGACCATCAAGAGAGATTGGTAATGAAGTACTTACAGTAGAAGGTATATCTAAGACGATAGATGGAGTTAAGGTTCTTGATAATATATCATTTATAGTAAACAGGGAAGATAAGATTGCATTTGTTGGTTCTAATGAGCTTGCAACAACAACATTGTTCAACATTATTACTGGTAATATGGAGCCTGATGAAGGATCTTATAAGTGGGGTGTTACAACTTCACAGGCATATTTCCCTAAGGACAGCGCAGCAGAGTTTAACAGAGAAGATACTATAGTTGAATGGCTTACACAGTATTCACCAGATCCAGATCCAACATATGTAAGAGGTTTCCTTGGACGTATGCTTTTTGCTGGTGATGATGGTGTTAAGAAAGTTAAGGTACTTTCAGGTGGAGAAAAGGTAAGATGTCTTATATCAAAGATGATGATTATGGGTTCTAATGTACTTATATTTGATGATCCTACTAATCATCTTGATATGGAATCAATTACAGCACTTAACAACGGACTTATTAAGTTCCCTGGTGTTGCACTTTTCACATCTCATGACCATCAGTTTATACAGACAACAGCTAATCGTATTATGGAGATAGTTCCATCGGGACAGCTTATTGATAAGATTACAACATATGATGAATATCTTGAAAGTGATGACATGGCAAGAAAGCGTCAGGGTTTTGCTGAGGCTGCCAGTGATGATGAAGACTAAGACTAAGCAGTGATTCTTAAGCAATACATGAAATTATGAACAGAAAGATGTCACATACCAATGATCCATGATGTATGGGTACGTTAGTATATGTGGCATCTTTCTTGCGTTAAAATAATGGAAATGTTATACTAAATAAGTTATAGATTAAAACACATTAGATTAGAGATGTGTATAAGATTATGATGGAGGATTTGGAAAATTATGGCTTCAAACACTAAGAAGAGCAGAAGTCAAGGCAATAATAGAACATCAAAGAGTAAAACTTCTAAAACAACTGGAGCAAGAACATCAAACGCCAGCAGAACTCCGTCAAAAAAGAGTTCCACAAAGAAGGGCACAGGTACTGCATCACAGCAGCCACAACCACAGAATAATGCATTAAGAGATGAGATAATCTTATTATTAGCATTTGCATGTACAATAATTTTATTATTAAGTAATTTTAATATGGCTGGTATGGTAGGACAGTCAATTAAGTGGTTTATGTTCGGGCTGTTTGGTATAGCTGCGTATATAATTCCATTTATAGTAGCAGGAAGTATATTGTTTATGCTTGCTAACAAGGACATAATAGGTGTCATGCGTATTAAAGCTGCAGCAGTTTATGTCTTATCCGTGATAACAGCAGCAATATGGCAGAGAATGACTAACAAACCAGATATCAGGGATTCCGTTGGTTCATATTTTACATATTGTTCAGAGCATAAAACAGGCGGTGGTCTGTTTGGAGGAATTTTATGTAAGATACTAAGTCCGCTTGGTATGGCAGGAACTATGGTGATTTTGATTATTCTTGCAATAATATGTGTTATATTGATAACAGAAAAATCATTTATAGGTGGACTAAGGAATGGTGGACACAGGCTTGTAAAAGAAGCAAGAGAAGATTATTCTGCATATAGGGAACATTCTTCAATGAGCAGGAAAGACAGCGGTATGAGTGATGAAGAATATCGTGCTATGAGAGAGAATGAAAAGCATCAGGCAAGAATAAGAAGATTAGAAAAAAAAGAGCAGATCATAGCAGCTAAAAAAGCTAAAGAAGAGGCTATGGCTAATGCGCGTATGAATAATGTTGTAAGAGGAGTGACTAAAGATCTTACAATACAGGATACACAGCCAGAGACAGCTAATCAGGATATAGATATACATGAAATACAGCCTGTAGCCAATGATGATGATGTGTATATGGATGATATATATGATCCACTGATCATACCAGAAAAGCATAACAACATAAACAGAACTTCTGATATATGGGAAGTGCATAGTGACAGGCAGGATAACGATAATACAGCTTTGGATCATGGTATGTCATATGATGAAACAATAAGTACAAGAGAAGACGATTACGAAGAACATGATACAGAATATCCGGATGAAAAAGAGAAGGAACTGACAGAATATGATCCCGAGGTATCGGAGGAATACAATGCTGATATATATGACACAGCGGATGAAGGAAATATATATAATGATGCAGATGCATATGATACCGAAGAGATATGCGATACAGCAGATGATATAAATCATGATGAGAATATAACATCGTATGATAATGAGGAAGTAAGCAGTGCAGTAAGCACACAACATAATAAGCAGGCTGTTCCACAAAAAACTGCCAGCAATATTATGCCAGAAGCTGCAAGGCATGTCAGGGAATATAAGTTTCCACCTGTGAGTCTGCTTAACAGAAACACAAAGTCATCATCTGCTAATCTTGAACGCGAAAACAGAAATACAGCAATCACGCTTAAGCAGACACTCCAGAATTTCGGTGTTAAGGTAGATATAACAGATATAAGCTGTGGACCTGCGGTTACAAGATATGAATTAAAACCAGAGCTTGGTGTTAAGGTGAGTAAGATAGTTTCGCTTGCAGATGATATTAAACTAAGTCTGGCAGCTGCTGACATAAGAATAGAAGCTCCTATTCCAGGTAAGTCGGCTATTGGTATTGAGGTTCCTAACAAGGAAGCCGGCAGTGTGTATTTAAGAGAACTTATTGAAAATGAAGCATTTAAGAATAACCAATCTATGATTGCATTTGCAGCTGGAAAGGATATAGCTGGCAAGACGATAGTAGCAGATATAGCTAAAATGCCTCATCTTCTTATTGCAGGAGCAACAGGTTCAGGTAAATCAGTATGTATAAATACAATCATCATGAGTATTTTATATAAAGCAAGACCAGATGAAGTTAAAATGATCATGGTGGATCCTAAGGTAGTTGAGCTTAGTACATATAACGGAATACCACATCTTCTTCTTCCTGTTGTCACAGATCCTAAGAAGGCTGCAGGCGCACTTAACTGGGCAGTCAACGAGATGACGAAACGATATAAGCTTTTTGCTGATATGGGAGTACGTAATCTTAAAGGATATAATGATGCAGTCGGAAAGATGGACGTTAAGGAAGGAGAGGTCCCTGTTGAAAAACTACCTCAGATAGTTATAATTGTTGATGAACTTGCGGATCTTATGATGGTTGCACCAGGAGAAGTGGAAGACGCTATATGCAGGCTTGCACAGCTTGCAAGGGCAGCGGGCATACATATGGTTATTGCAACGCAGAGACCATCCGTTAACGTAATTACGGGACTTATCAAGGCTAATGTTCCATCAAGGATTGCATTTTCGGTATCATCAGGTGTTGATTCCAGAACTATTCTGGATATGAATGGAGCTGAAAAACTTCTTGGTAAAGGAGATATGCTGTACTTCCCATCTAACATTCCTAAGCCTATAAGAGTGCAGGGAGCCTTTGTATCGGATGAAGAAGTATCAAGAGTTGTTGATTTTCTTAAGGAAAATATGACAGAGGAAGCACAATATGATGAGAGCATAGCAGAAACTGTTGCACAAAAGACATCAGATAGTGCTGCTGTTGACAGGCAGGATGATAAAGATACCCTGTTTGAGGATGCAGGAAGGTTTGTTATAGAAAGAGAAAGAGGCTCTATAGGTATGCTGCAAAGACAGTTTAAGATAGGCTTTAACAGGGCAGGAAGAATCATGGATCAGCTTTCAGATGCAGGTGTAGTAGGACCTGAGATAGGAACAAAGCCAAGAAAAGTTCTTATGGATAAGGAAGAGTTTGAGGCCTATATAAATAGTGCAGGTTCATGAGTGCAGGGTAAATAAAGAGTAATACATGCTATAATAAGCACAAAAGAAATAAACTAAAAAGAAAACATATACTTTGTGGGTGTCACATATGACACGGAAAGGATAAAGACATGGCAGTAAAGAGTGATATCGAAATCGCACAGGAAGCAAAATTATTAAATATTAAGGATGTAGCGGCTAAGGTAGGAGTTACAGAGGATGAACTTGAAATGTATGGTAAATATAAGGCCAAGTTATCTGATGAACTTATACACAGGGTTGAAAACAAAGAAGATGGAAAGCTTGTTCTTATAACAGCTATCAATCCAACTCCAGCAGGTGAAGGAAAGACTACTATAAGTCTTGGACTTACAGAAGCCTTATGTCAGAGAGGAGTTAATGCAATAGCTGCATTAAGAGAACCATCACTTGGACCATGTTTTGGCATAAAGGGTGGAGCAGCAGGAGGCGGATATGCACAGGCTGTTCCAATGGAGGATCTTAATCTGCATTTTACGGGTGATTTCCATGCCATAACATCAGCTAATAATCTTTTAGCAGCCATGTTAGATAATCATATCCATCAGGGTAATGCACTTGGCATAGATACTAAGCGTATTGTCTGGAAAAGATGTATGGATATGAATGACAGAACGTTAAGAAATATCGTTATAGGACTTGGCGATAAGCCAAATGGTGTTGTAAGAGAAGATCATTTTATTATAACAGTTGCATCAGAAATCATGGCTATATTATGTCTTGCAGAAGACATGAAGGATTTAAAAGAAAGACTTTCAAAGATAATAGTTGCATATAATTATGCAGGAGATCCGGTTACAGCAGCTGATCTTAAAGCAACAGGAGCTATGGCAGCCCTTTTAAAGGATGCTATAAAGCCTAATATGATACAGACACTCGAAGGTACACCAGTGCTTGTACATGGAGGACCATTTGCTAACATAGCCCATGGCTGTAACTCAGTAAGAGCAACTAAGCTTGCTATGAAGCTTGCGGATGTAGCAGTTACAGAGGCTGGTTTCGGAGCTGATCTTGGAGCTGAGAAGTTCTTTGATATAAAGTGTAGAAAAGCAGGACTTAAACCAGCGGCAACAGTTATTGTAGCAACAGTTAAGGCATTAAAATACAATGGTGGTGTTCCTAAGACTGAACTTGGAAAAGAAAATATGGAAGCCTTAAAGAAGGGTATAGTTAACCTTGATAAGCATATCGAGAATGTGCATAAGTATGGAGTACCTGTTATTGTAACATTGAATTCATTTATTACAGATACACAGGAAGAATATGAATTCATTAAAAAACACTGTGAAGATTTAGGATGTGAGTTCGCACTCTCAAATGTATGGGCTAAAGGCGGAGAAGGCGGACAGGAGCTTGCTGATAAGGTGCTTAAGACTTTAGAAAACAAGAAGAGTGATTTTAAACCATTATATGAGGATGAACTTCCACTTGAAGATAAAATATTAAAGATTGCAAAAGAAATATATGGTGCTGATGGTGTAACATATGATGCCAAGGCTAAAAAAGAGCTTGATCATATTACACAGATGGGATTTGGCAGCTTCCCAGTATGTATGGCTAAGACACAGTATTCACTTTCTGATGATGCGGCTAAGCTTGGAAGACCAGAAGGCTTTACTATCAATATAAGAGAGGTATATGTTGATGCAGGTGCAGGCTTTGTGGTTGTGCTTACAGGAAAGGTGCTTACTATGCCAGGTTTACCTAAGGTACCAGCAGCGGAAGGTATAGACTATGATGAAAAAGAAGAAAGAATAACAGGATTATTCTAATTGGCAGATATGATGTTGAATGTTTATCGGGAGGACTAATTATGCAGCTTAAGAATATATTGGACATATGTGCGGATAATGAAATAGAAAAGTTTGAATATACATTATTAAAGGGCAGTGTTGATACAGATGTTACCGGTATTGCATCAGATTCAAGAAAAGTAACAGATGGTGGAATATTTGTATGTATTGTAGGAGCAGTGAGTGACGGACATAAGTATATAGGGCAGATTAAGGATAAGGCAGCTGTCATAGTTGTACAGAAGGGCTCTGATTATGAGGTTCCATCTGGTGATGTTACGTTAATAGAATGTGATAACACAAGACTTGCACTTGCACTTATGTCAGCTGCATTTTATGGTAATCCTGACAAGAAGCTGTTCACTATAGGTATTACTGGAACGAAGGGTAAGACAACTACAACTTATATGATCAAGAATGTTTTATGTGCATGTGGAATAAAAACAGGTCTTATAGGAACTATAGAAACTGTGATAGGTGATGAAACGATTCCTTCATGTAATACAACGCCAGAGTCTCTACAGATCCATGAAACATTCCGTAAGATGGTTGATGCAGGCTGCAAGGCTGTGGTTATGGAGGTCTCTTCACAGGGACTTAAGCTTGATAGAACAGCTGGTATTATGTTTGATATAGGTGTGTTTACTAATCTTGAACCAGACCATATAGGACCTGATGAGCATGCTTCGTTTGAAGAATATCTTGAATGTAAGGCTAAACTTTTTAAGCAATGCAGGACAGGAATAGTGAATGCTGATGATAAGCATACGAAAGATATATTAAAGAATTCTATATGTATGACAGAAAGCTATGGAGTGTCAGAGGCAGCGGACATAAGGGCTGTGGATGTTAAGCTGCTTCATGAACCGGGAAAGATTGGCCTTACATATAAGTGTCAGGGACTTATCAATATGGACGTTGCATTATCACTTCCTGGAATGTTTTCAGTATATAATTCGTTATGTGCAATAGCAGTTACAAGGCATTTTAACGTGGATAAGGATATAGTTGAAAATGTGTTAAAGGATGTAAAGGTAAAGGGAAGAATAGAACTTGTAAAAGTTTCTGATAAATTCACACTTATGATAGATTATGCACACAACGCCATGTCACTTGAAAGTATTCTTAAAACATTAAAAGAATACAATCCACACAGACTTATCTGTCTTTTTGGATGCGGTGGAAACCGTTCAAGGGAGAGAAGGTTTGAGATGGGTGAAGTATCAGGAAAATATGCAGATCTTACTGTAATAACGTCAGATAATCCAAGATTTGAGGAGCCAGAAGCTATTATGGAGGATATCAAGACAGGTATAAGTAAAACTGATGGTAAACATATTGATATAGTAGATAGAAAAGAAGCTATAAAATATGTTATTGAGCATGGAGAACCAGGAGATATTATAGTACTTGCAGGTAAGGGACATGAAGATTATCAGGAAATAAAAGGTGTTAAGTATCCAATGGATGAGAGAGTGCTTATAGCTGAAGTACTTGATGAATTAAAGGAGAAAAATGTACGCTGATATTATAATTGATATATCACATGAACAGCTTGATAAAACATTTCAGTATGCAATACCCCCTGAACTAGAAGGCATATTAGAGATAGGCAGTGTGGTAAGAGTTCCTTTTGGCAAAGGAAACAGGCAACTGACAGGTTATGTTATTTCAATGACACAGGAGCCTTCTTATGATGTTAACAGGATTAAATTCATAGAAGGTATAGCTGACAAACGTGTCAATGCAGCAACAGATATGATCAAGCTGGCTTTCTGGTTAAAGACTCATTATGGTTGTACCATGAACCAGGCATTAAAGACAGTTATTCCTGTTAAAGATAAGATAAATCAGAAGGTTAAGAGGGCAGTGTGTCTTAATATAGATGAAGATAAGGCAAGAGAGCTTCTTTTGATATATAAAAAAAAGGCAAAGGCTAAGCACAGGCTTTTAGAAGCGCTTATAGAAGAGCCTGTTATAGATAGTGAGATAGTAAGAAGTAAGCTTAATATATCTTCATCCACGGTAAAAGCTATGGAAGAGGATAAGGTTATCATCGTTAAAACAGAGGAATATTACCGAAATCCTGTTTCTGATAAAAAAGTGTTTGGCAAGGATGTAGTGCTTAACGAGGAACAAAGAGCAGCGGTACAAAGTATCATAGCTGATTATAATAACAGGATTTATAAAACTTATCTTATACATGGTGTGACTGGAAGTGGTAAGACTGAGGTATACATGGATGTTATAGAGCATGTTATAGCCAGCGGAAGACAGGTTATTATGCTTATACCCGAGATTGCACTTACTTTTCAGACTGTACAAAGATTCTATCACAGATTTGGAGACAAGGTTTCTATTATTAATTCACGTATGTCTAAGGGTGAAAGATATGATCAGTTTTTACGTGCGCTAAAAGGTGAAGTAAGTATAATGATAGGACCAAGATCAGCACTTTTTACGCAGTTTCCTAATCTTGGCCTTATTGTTATAGATGAGGAACATGAAGGCGCTTACAGATCTGAACAGCTTCCAAGATATCATGCGGTTGAAACTGCCATACATATTGCAAAGGAACATAATGCATCGGTTATACTTGGTTCAGCGACTCCATCTATAGATAGCTTTTACAGGGCTAAAAACGGTGAGTTTAAGCTGCTTACATTAAAAAACAGGGCAGGAAAAAGTGAATTGCCACAGGTATATATATCGGATATGAGAAAAGAACTGAAGTCTGGTAACAGAACTATATTTTCTCTAAAGCTTCAGGAGCTTATACGTGACCGGCTCGATAAGAAAGAACAGATAATGTTGTTCCTTAATAAACGTGGAACAGCTGGATTTGTATCATGCAGAGCCTGTGGATATGTCTGTAAGTGTCCACATTGTGATGTTTCCATGACTGCACATCGTAACGGAAGGCTTGTATGTCATTACTGTGGCTATGAAACACCGCAGGTTAAGATATGTCCGGAATGTGGTTCAAGATATATATCAGGCTTTAAGGCAGGAACAGAGGCTGTTGAAGATGCAGTACATAAGATGTTTCCGGATGCAACAGTACTGCGTATGGATTTGGATACGACCAAAGGAAAAGATGGACATGAACATATATTGAATGCATTTGCAACACAGCAGGCAGACGTTCTTGTAGGAACGCAGATGATAGTCAAGGGACATGATTTTCCAAAGGTTACACTTGTTGGTATAGTTGCAGCAGATATGTCACTTTATTCAGGCGATTACAGGGCAGTTGAAAGAACATTCCAGCTTGTAACCCAGGCAGCCGGCAGGGCTGGAAGAGGTGTAAGAAGGGGCGAAGTGGTTATACAGACGTATTCACCAGATAATTATGGTATAATATGTGCAGCCAGCCAGGATTACACAGGCTTCTATGATAAAGAAATAGCATATAGAAAAATGCTTTCATATCCACCTGTAAGTAACATGATTAAAATAAATATCAGTTCAGAAGATGAGAATAAGCTTTTGAAAGCTGCAGAAAATATAAAGCAGCTGCTTGATAAAAAGACAGCAGGGCTTTCAGATAATATAAAGCTTCTTGGCCCATCGAATGCACCTATATATAAAATAAGTGATGTATACACTAAAATAATATATTTAAGAAGTGCTGATTTTAGCAGGCTTTCATATCTTATGGACTGCATAGATAAATACATACAGGATAATGATATGTTTAAAAATATAAGCATCCAGTATGATGTTAACTAGTACATCGTTTTGAAAACGATGTACCAGATATTTACAACAATTAATGATTATAAATAATGTTAAAACGGAGGAATAATAATGGCGATAAGAAATATAAGAACTCTTGGTGATGAGATACTAAGAAAAAAGGCAAAAGAAATAACAGAAATGACACCAAGAATACAGGAACTTATTGATGATATGTTTGAGACAATGTATGATGCGAATGGTGTTGGACTTGCAGCACCACAGGTTGGCATAAGAAAAAGACTGGTTGTTATTGATTGTGGCGATGACCCAATAGTACTCATTAACCCGGTAGTGCTTGAAACAAGCGGTTCACAGACAGGACAGGAAGGCTGTCTTAGTGTTCCAGGTAAATCAGGTATAGTTACAAGACCATCATATGCTAAGGTAAAGGCACTTAATGAAGATATGGAGGAGATTATTGTTGAAGGTGAAGAACTTCTTGCAAGATGTCTGCTCCATGAGATAGATCATCTTGATGGAATAATGTATGTTGATAAGGTTGAGGGAAAGCTGCTTGATACTGAAATGGAGGATGAAGAATAGTGAAGGTTATATTTATGGGGACGCCTGACTTTGCGGTCGGCACACTTAAAGCACTTGTAGAAGCAGGACATGAGGTGGCAGCAGTAGTAACACAGCCAGACAAACCAAAGGGAAGAAGCAAAGAGCTTGTGTTTTCACCTGTTAAGCAGGAGGCTGTAAAGCTTGGGATAGAAGTGCTGCAGCCAGAAAAAGCAAGAAATGAAGAGTTTATAGAAAAACTAAGAACATATAATGCAGATATATTTGTAGTTGTTGCTTTTGGACAGCTGCTTCCAAAAAGTATAATAGATATGCCACGCTTTGGATGTGTAAATGTACATGCATCATTACTTCCAGAATATAGAGGTGCATCTCCTATACAGTGGGCAGTTATAGATGGATGTGAATATTCAGGTGTCACGACTATGAAGATGGATGAAGGACTTGATACAGGAGATATTCTCCTTGTTAAAAAAGTGAAGCTTGATAAGAAAGAAACAGGTGGAAGCCTTTTTGACAGATTAAGCATAGTTGGTGCAGAGCTGCTTATAGAAACACTGAAAGGACTTGAAGAGGGGACAATAACGCCAGTAAAACAGGATGATTCAAAAAGTTCATATGTAACGATGTTGAAGAAGTCTATGGGTGAGCTTGATTTTAGTAAGCCAGCACATGATATAGAATGTCTTATAAGAGGACTTAATCCATGGCCAAGTGCGTATACACATTACAATGGTAAAATGTTAAAAATATGGGATGCAGATGTTGTACATAACATATCAGATATAGCTGATTCATCTAAGTTTAATGATATAGAGCAGGAAATACAATGTGATGCCAACATCGCACCTGCAACTGTATGCTATGTAGATAAAAAAAGACTTATAGTTAAATGCGGAGTTGATTATTTAAGTCTCAATGAAGTACAGCTTGAAGGCAAGAAAAGGATGAAAACAGATGCATTTTTACTTGGCTGCAGGGTTGAAGCAGGAACGGTTTTTGGTGCAGATTAGTATAGGATGTTTAATACTACTATGAAAGGGCATATTTTATATGGAAGTTAACTTAAGAGCAGTAGTGCTTGATATACTTACGGAGATAGAGAAAGAAGGAGAATTTTCCCACATAACTATTAATAATGCTCTCTCAAAGTATCAGTATCTGGACAGAGCACAAAGAGCATTTATAAACAGACTTGCATTAGGTACTATTGAATGCAGGATAGAGCTTGACTACATAATTAATCAGTTTTCTAAAACACCTGTTAATAAAATGAAACCAGTAATAAGGCGTATTATAAGCTGGTATACTGCCATTCTCATAATACGCC
>OGNF01002410.1_pt1 | contig 14201 bp, 15 predicted proteins | sample 1573321 | NCBI WGS metagenome assembly OGNF01 (sample SAMEA2581911, study PRJEB24529) | metagenome | biome: Human gut stool | place: China | collected 2011
TAGAACTTTCGTTTGAAATTTATTGGTAAAGATAGTGATAAAAACGAGAGTTAGAGCGGATAGGTTCAAGAAGGTTGAAAATAAAGGTTTTAGCGAGAATTTGACTGCAAAGATGAACCCAAGCGAAACCCTTCTCAAAGCCAATTGAAACCGGAGTTGCGTTACCATCCCGTTACTCTGTTCCGAATGGTAAAGGCGGTTTTGGGAGGATTTCAAAACGCTGAATTACAGGCACGATTCGGGAATCTTCGACTGTAAAAACGGTCGGGTTTTCGCATTTTGGGCTTGCTGCCGTGAAAAAAGTCTGTTTTCCGCCTCTATTGCACTGATTCGCTGCGGTCTGCATTTCGTCGAACAGCTCTACAAGTAATAATTTTGTTTCATTAAAAATCGTAGAGTTATGAGATCGACATTCAAAGTTTTGTTTTATCTGAAATGCAATGCCACGAAAAAGGACGGGCTTATTCCCGTCATGTGCCGTATCACGATAAACGGCAAAATAGCCCAGTTCAGTTGCAAGCTGGACGTGGAGGAGAAGTCGTGGAACGTGGAGTTAGGCCGTGTCTCCGGCCGCAGCATCGCTGCACAGGAGACCAACCGTATGCTGGATAAAATCCGTGTAGGTATCAACCAAGCCTACCAGAAGATCGCCGACCGGGATAATTATGTTACCGCCGAGAAAGTGCGCAACGCCTATCTCGGTTTGGGGATGAACCATGAAACACTACTGGCGGTATTCCGTCAGCACAACGAGGATTACGGGAAGCAGGTGGGCAAGCTCAAAAGCCCGCGCAGCTATTGGAAATACTGCACCATGTACAAACACCTCTCGGAGTTCGTCGAAAAGCGGTATAAGGTCAGCGACATCGCGTTCAAAGAGCTTACTCCGGCATTTATCACGGACTTCGAGTTGTTCCTGCGGGTAGAAAAGAATCACTGCAACAACACGGTCTGGTCTTATATGATGCCGTTCCGGAAAATAATCTATATGGCCGTCAATAACGGTTTGTTGCAGCGCGACCCGTTCTTCGCGTACAGCATCACGAAGGAGGAGACCAAACGGGGTTTTCTGACCCAAGAGGAAATCACACTCCTGATCAACGGCACATTCAAAAAGAAAAGCTACGAGCTGATCCGCGATCTGTTCATCTTCTGCACCTTTACGGGTTTGAGCTGGACGGATATGGCGAACCTGACGAAAGCCAACCTGCGCACCTCGTTCGACGGGCATCTGTGGATCGACACGAACTGCCAGAAAACAGGCGTCGAAACGAATATCCGGTTGTTGGACGTTGCCAGACACATCATCGAGAAATACGACGGCATGGCCGAAAGGGACAAACTGCTGCCAGTTCCCTGTTACGCCAACTGCAAGAACGGCATCAAAGCAATAGCGAAGAAGTGCGGTATCGAAAAGAACGTCACGTGGCATTAAAGCAGGCATATTGAATTGCCTTTGTCGCTGAATTTGAATAGATTGCAAAGATTAGTTTCTTGATAGGTAACGATTTAGAAACGAGTGAAGTTCTGTATTTTACCTCGTCTTGCATTAAATCAAAAGAACGCCTTTTTGCAATGCAAAGATAGTGATTAGAATTGATTTACAATAAACTTCATCCTGCAAAATCGCAGATTCCTGTGCATTTTTATTGTTCAAATACTGCTAACTTCACTAAAAATGAGTAACTTTGCAAACTAACAAGTATTGGTTTTGCCATGGTTATAAGAACGATAAAATTGACATCACTATTTGTCCATTTCCTGCCGCAGGCTCGTCAAGCATTATTATCTCAGGCTTCTGAACGAGCTGCATACCGATCTCCAGCCACTGCTTCTGACCGTGTGCAAGACTTCCCGCACGAACGTCCTTTTTATCGAGAAGTCCGACCTTTTCAAGCACCTCATCAATGCTTTTCAGCTCATCTTCGGACGGTTTTCCGAAGATTGAATCCATTATGCCCTTGTGACCTTTGAGCGAAAGTATCATATTGTCAAGCACCGTGAGGTTCACGAAAACGCTCGGCACCTGGAACTTCCTGCCGATGCCCTCACGTACGATCTTGTACTCTTTCATTCCCGTCAAACGCATCGGCTCTCTGCCCTCGGGGTAATACATAATGTTTCCTGCAGTCGGCTTTGTCTTTGCGCAAATAATATCGAGAAGAGTTGTTTTTCCTGCGCCGTTCGGACCGATGAAAAAGTGTATTGTGTGCCTTTTTACATTTGTACGAACGTCCGTCAGTGCGTAAAATCCGTCAAAGCATACGGAAATATTTTTTATTTCAAGTACGTTTTCATTGCTTGTCATACTGTAAACATTCCTTTCATGCTTTTACTTTTTCGGCTTCGGCGGAAGTTTCCGAAGTCTTTGCCTTTTTGTTCTTTCCCGAAGCTATCATCTCGGGAAGCTGATCCTTTACGAATCCAACGATGCCGCCCTTGAAGAAGAGTATCGTTATGCAGAAAACTGCGCCGATGATGTACTGCCAGATCTCAACCATTGCGCCCGAGCTGAGGTTGTATTCGCAAAGGTTGATAAGGAATGCACCGATAACTGCGCCGATGATAGTTCCTCTGCCGCCGATAGCTACCCAGATCACCATTGTGATGGAATAGGATATCGTCATCTGCGACGGTGTGATGCTGCCGTTGAAGTTTACGAAAACTGCGCCTGCAACAGCTGCGATAACAGCGGATAAAACGTAAACGAAGGTCTTGTAGCTGCTAACTCTGTAGCCCGAGAAATACGTACGGTTCTCGCCGTCCCTTATTGCGATAAGAAGCTTGCCGAATTTTCTTCCTACAAGGAATTTGCAGAGCGCATAAACACCTATCATTACTGCGAGTGCTACATAGAAAAGCAGGAACATTCTGCTCTTGTTCGATTCGCCCTTGATACTGCCGAAGATAGATTTTATCTCGGTGATGCCGACATTTCCGTTCGTATAAGGCGAAAGTGCGATGAAGATCGAATACGCTGCCCAAGTGAGAGCCTGCGAAATAATTGAGAAGTAAACGCCTTTAACTCTGCTCTTGAAGATGAAGTAGCCGATAACGCCCGAAACAACTGCGGGGACAACGATTATCATTATCAGCGAGAGCGGCAGGTTAAGGAAAGGCTTCCAGGCGAGCGGAAGCTCCGTAAGTCCGCCCGTGTGCATAAAGTCGGTGATCTTTCCGCCCGTGCTTTGAAGCTTTAAGTACATTGCCATTGCGTAGCCGCCGAGTGCGAAGTAAAGTCCGTGACCGAGGCTAAGGATCCCCGTATAGCCCCATATCAGGTCGATGCCCATTGCTGCGATCGCAAAGGCTGTGCATTTGCCGAGGAAAAGAACCGTTGAGCTGTTCATAAGTCCTGCGGAATACAGCAGCGGCATAACTGCAAGCACGACCGCTATAACGCCGAAGCAGATATTTGAACCCTGTTTTTTTATAAGCTTGTTCATATCTCATTCTCCTTTGGTTATTCGTCAAGGCTTCTGCTCTTGATAACGAACAGACCCTGCGGACGCTTCTGAAGAAATACAATAACGATAAGAAGCACGATAGCCTTTGCTATTGTAGATGAAGTGTAGTTTTCCGTGAAAATGCTTGCCGAACCGATTATCGTCGAGCCAAGCACCGTTCCCAAAAGCTTTCCTACGCCGCCGAGAACGACTGCCATAAACGAGTTTACGATGTAGCTCTGACCGACCGTTGAATCTATCGAGCCGAGGAGTGCAACGGAGCAGCCTGCAATACCTGCAAGACCCGAACCGAGTGCGAACGTGATGTTATCGACCTTTCGTGAGTTGATTCCCATACACTGTGCCATCGGTCTGTTCTGCATAACGGCTCTCATCTGCTTGCCGAAGTTTGACTTGTACATTATTACCCAGACGATAAGCAGGCAAAGCAGAACCATAAACATAATGAAGATCCTGTTATAGGAGAAAGTGCAGCCGCCGACCGTTACGCCGCCCTGCAAGAACGACGGTGCGGTAACGTTAACGCCCTGTGTTCCGAAGATGCTTCGTGCCGCCTGCTGTAAGATAAGGCTGATGCCCCATGTTGCGAGCAGGCTGTCGATCTCTCTGCCGTAAAGCCTCTGAATGACGAATCTTTCAAGCAGACTTCCGAGCAGGAACGCCGTTCCGAATGCAACGGGGATAGATACTATATAGTAAATATCTCTCACGCTTTCGGGAAAAACAGCAGCAAATATCTGCTGTGTAACATAAGTCATATATGCGCCTATCATAACGAATTCGCCGTGCGCCATATTGATAACTCTCATAAGTCCGAATGTGACCGCAAGACCTATCGAGGTCAGCAGGATTATCGAACTTAAGCTAAGTCCGTTAAACAATGTTGATATGAACTGTGCCATACAGATCGTCCTTTCGTGGGAAATATTTTGAGTACCCGTGTAAAAAAGCGTCTGCCGTTTTCTTACACGGGTACTCAAGCGGACTTCAGCGTCCGCTCAAGTGCCCGAATTATTTATTCAATAGGCTGGATTCCTGCTTCAACTGCCCAATCATAGGTTGTAAGATATGGATCGGGGTCAACAGCTGTCGGAGTTGAGTAAACTTCGTAGATAAGTCCGTCATCTCTGATCTCGCCGATTCTTACGGGCTTTGTGAGGTGCTGGTTTGTACCGTTGATAGTAACTGTACCCTCGGGAGCATTGAACGAAATATCGCCACCTGCGATTGCTTCTTTTACAGCGTCAACATCGAAGCTTCCTGCCTTTTCGCAAGCTGCTTTCCAGAGGTAAACTGCATCGTAAGCTGCTTCAGCAGGGTCGGAGGTTACTCTTGATTCGCCGAACTTAGCCTTGTAAGCTTCAACGAAAGCCTTGTTTTCGGGTGTATCGGTTGTTTCGTAGTAGTTCCATGAAACCATATGACCCTTGAGGATATCAGCACCGATAGTTGCAACCTCTTCCTCTGCGATAGAGAACGACATTGTTGGATATTCAGCGCTTGTATAATTCTTTTCAGCCATCTGCTTGAAGAACGAAACATTACCGGTGCCGTTAAGTGTGTTGATGATGATCTCCGGCTGTGCAGCTTCGATCTTGGAGATGATAGCTGCGAAATCGGTCTGATCCATGTCAGCATATTCTTCACCGACTACCTCGCCGCCTGCTGCCTTGACCTGCGCTGTGATGATCATATTCGCTGTTCTCGGGAAAACGTAGTCCGAACCGAGGAGGAAGAACTTCTTGTAACCCTTGTCGAGAAGATACTCGATTGCGGGAACGATCTGCTGGTTTGGTGCAGCACCCGTATAAACGATGTTCGGTGACTGCTCCATGCCCTCGTACTGAACGGGATACCAAAGAAGTGCGTTGTAATCCTCGAATACGGGCTTTACAGCCTTTCTGGAAGAAGATGTCCAGCAGCCGAATACTGTTGCGACCTTTTCACTGTCTATAAGCTTTTCAGCCTTTGTTGCGAAGGTCGAAGGTTCGGAAGCACCGTCCTCTTCAACGTAAACGATCTGCTTTCCGAGAACGCCGCCTGCGGCATTTATCTCATCGATCGCAAGAACCTCCGCATCTCTTACAGCCTTTTCACTGATCGCCATTGAACCTGTCAGCGAATGAAGAAGTCCGACCTTGACGGTATCATCTCCGCTTGCTGCTGCGGCAGATGTTGTTCCGTCAGAGGAAGAACCGCTGTCCGATGCTGTACTTCCGCAGCCTGCCAATGTCATTGCGAACATTGCCATAGATGCAGCGAGTGCTGCGATCTTTCTTAAACTAACCTTTTTCATAATCATTCTCCTTTTTCCTTTTTTTGCAAATATAAAAAGCCGACACAAAGCATAATTCAACGCTTTGTATCGGCTCCATTGCCGTATTATTTAGATGAGCTTCAAGGCTTCAAGCGCCTTGTCGTTCTCGATCGTACCCTTTTTTTCAAGAATATCATCGCCGAACTTGATTTTCAGGTACTCAATGATAAGCTCTGCACATCTGTCCCTGCCTATCCTTGCGGTATTGAGGGTCATATCATAAAGTACGGGGTTCGTCCAGACCTCGCCGCCCGTGTAGTATTTGTAGTAATCCGCACGGTATCGGTCGGTCTGATAAATGAGCTTGTGAGCTTCGTCCTCGGTAACTCCGAGAAGATTTGTTATCGACTCCACACATTCCTTTCGGGGCGCTTCAACGTAAACACTGACAACATTGTCATAGTCACGAAGAACATGATTTGCGCACTTTCCGATAATGATGCAGGACTGATTTTTTCCAAGCTCCCTGATTATCTTCGCCTGAATATTGTAAAGATTTACGTCGGAAATGAAGCTTTTCTCGGTCGGCTGAACTATCTCATCGGTGTTCGGAGTCCGCATGAGCCTTTTCAGAAGATGATAGCCTCTCAGCTTTTCATCGACCTGAACGAAAAGATCCTTGCTTATTCCGCTGTAGTTTGAAGCCATTGCAAGTATCTGGCTGTCATAACACGGAATACCGAGCTGCTTTGAAAGAGTCATTCCGATATGCTTTCCTCCGCTTCCGAAGCCTCTCGCTATGGTAATAACATAATTGTCCATTTCGGTCGCTCCCCTTTCACTTTCCTTTGTTGTGATTAAATTATAGCACAGCGTTCTTGAATATGCTACATTAATTTGCAGATATTTTACCTATATTTTCAGAGTTTTTAATTTAATTATGAAATTATGTTGATTCAGAAATTCATTCCGTTCATATTTGGAAACCGTGACAGAATATAAAAAAGCGGTCATTTCAGTCTGTCAAAAAGCTTATTGCATTTATGCAGATTGATAAAAAACGATTTTATGACTTGATTGCTACAAAAACCGCCACTCATATCCAGTCGGGTGCTAAACGCCCGTCGCTTTGCTCCTCACGTTTATTTGCCGAGGATAGTTGTTCCGGGCATAGAGAATAAGCGCAATTCACATTTTATAGGTTTACAGACCGATTTATCACGTTCTGTTTAACTTTTTGAATGTGAATTGCGCTTTTTAACTTATAGATATTTTGCTATTGCGGCAATGCTCGGTGCTGTTAGCTTAGGGTATTTCGCTTCTGCGGAAGCGACAAGGGACGCTGTCCCCTTGACCCCTGCCACCCTTTAAAAAGCGTGGACGTAAACTTTAATTTTGTGCAACTTTTTTCAATAATATACTTTTTCGACAGACTGAAGCTTTGCAAGCCGTTTTTGACCTGCAAAGCTTTGAACATTATCTGTGACCGCCGCTTCCGCCGCCGCCCATACTGTGACCGCCGCTGCTTCCGTGACCGCCGCTTCCGCTGCTGCTTTCGATCTTTGTTCGTGTAACAGTTTCGCGGAGGTAGGTGTCGTTCTTTCTGTACATATTAACGCCGTCCTGACGAACATAGTTCGTGGCACTCGTTTTGCTGTGGAATTTGTATCTTGATATAACGATGCCAACGCCTATCGCAGCTGCGACAAGTCCGCCGATAATGCCTGCAATAACGCTCACGCCGAGCGCTGAACCCTCGTCATTTGTGAAATAGCCTTTGTCATAGACCTCTCTCACGCACTCAAAGTAGGTTTCAACGTTGCCCATATCATCATAAGCGTAATATTTCTCGTTGCAGCGTTTTATCATATCCTGAACTCTTGCATCGTTGAAATAGTTCACATCGGGATCACCGCCGATGGCAAAGTGACGATAGCCCGTGTCGATGAGGTAGAGGATACCGCTTGCACTGTAACTGCCGTATATCTCCTTGTATCTGCTCTCGGCGTAGTCTATAGCTTTTGAGCCGTCGGTAGGGAAGTCGGTATCGGTCGTGATGACCGCGATATTCCAGCCCGTGTAGTCGCAAAGCTCCTGCTGTTCCTGCATAAGCTCCTGCTCCTGCTCATCGGTGTAGAGGTTTGCATTATCCTCAAAGTAGATGCTTGCCGCGAATGAGTTTATGCAAAGGCAGAGCATCGCCGTAAGAGCCGCCGCAAGGGAGAATGCTGTTCTGAATAATTTTTTCATCCGAGAAGCCCTCCTGCGATCGCGCCTATTATGCCGCCGAACACTGCAAAAAGTCCAACTCCTAGGGCAATAAGCTTCGGCACGGAAACAGGAAGATAGCCCTCGATCTTGCCCGTCTGACCGTTCATTGCAAACTCGTAGTCCTTGCCCTTGTACTTATAGTTCAGGAACCACACGGGGAGCATCACATAGTGCCAGTTCGTGCGGACAAGGCGGATATTTTTGTACTCGGGTGTTACGGAAGTATATCCCACGACTGAATCCATAAGGATATTTTCCGCACTGCCGCTTATGCGAGCCTTGATATTCGGCAGGACTTCGTCCTTTGTAACATCGTATTTATCGGCGAAGAAGCCCGAAAGATAGGACATTTGGAACTGTTCGAACTTTGTATAGTCGAACGGCTCGATAGCGGTCATAAGCGAGTCCTCGATCTTCTTCGAGCCGTCAGCCGGAACTCCGTCATACGTGATTTTTGCCGCACGGTTTATGCGGTAATATTTCGTCCTTGTAACGTTGTATTCGCCCGAAGTATAGGTCGAAACTATCCTTGCCTCAGCATCGATCTGAGCGTCAACTTTGCAGTCGGCGAGCCAGAACGGAACATAAAGTCCCGTGATCTTTTCGAGGGTGGAGAACGATGTATAATCATTGGGCAGAAACCACTTTTTTTTGCACCATTCCTTATAGTTGAGCATCGCCTGCTCACGGGTGTGCGTGAACGGGATTATCATTTCGGGGCGGCACTCGCCCGAGAGTCTGCCCTTGAGCGAAACGGGGCTGTGGCAGTAATAACAAAAAGTTGCCGCAGTGTTTTCGTCAGCGATTATCTCTGCACCGCAGTTGTCGCAGATATAAAGGTTAGTGTGGTCTTTGAATTCAGTCTGTTCCTCGCTGCTCGGGATATTGACGTTGACCTCCGATGCGTCCTGCTGCATTTCTTCAGCCGTGAACTCCGACTGGCAGTATTCGCAGACGTGCATCTGTTTTTTCGGGTCAAAGACAACGCTTCCGCCGCAGTTCGGACATTTCATCTGTACTACGTCCATGCTTTATCTCCGTTACGGCCTTTTTGCGCCGCAGTTATTACAGAAATTGCCTGTATTTTCAGCACCGCAGGAGCATTTCCACGAAGCATTGGGGTTCTTAGAGCCGCAGTTGCTGCAGAAGTTGCCCGTGTTCATCGTTCCGCAGGAGCATCTCCACTGACCTGCCGGTGCAGGCTTCGGGCTGCCGCAGTTGTTGCAGAAATTGCCTGTATTTTCAGCGCCGCAGGAGCATTTCCAAGCGCCCGAGGAAGCCTTAGCCGCCTGAGCCGCCTGCTGCTGCATCTGAGCGGCATTCGTGCGTGAAGCGGAATCCATAAATCCACCTGCTGCGCTCATGCCCATGCCCATTCCCATGAATGCCTGTGCTGCGCCTGCGCTGTTAGAGCCTGCCTTGTTAAGTCCCTCGGCGATCTGACCCTGAACATAGCCTTCGCGGATAGTTGCGTCCTTGAGCATAGCGCCCTGATTGCGCATATTGATAAGTTTCTTCGATTCTTCGTCATAAGAAATGCTTGCGATACCAACAGAGCAGACCTCCATACCGCGGAGCTTTGTCCAGTCCTCGTCAAGCGTTTCGGACATATACTTTGAAAGCTCGCGGCTCTTGGAAGTAACGGAAGATATCGGGATACCGTCCGAGGACATCTGGTTAATAGCCGACTGAAGAGCGTCCATAAATTCGTCCGCATACTGGCTGCCGATCTCGCTGAAATCAACAGAAGAAGCACCTCTCGGGATAGCTTCGTTAAAGAATTTGAGCGGATCGGTGATCTTTATCGAATATGAGCCGTGCGCTCTGAGGAAGAGTTCAGCATCATATCTTGTATCGTAGTAGTTGACGGGGTTCTTCGTGCCGAACTTTATGCCCTTGATTTCCTGAAGATTTATGTAGTAAACACGCTGTGTAGTGCTGACTGTACCGCTGTGCTTGAATCGTTCCCACGTTTCCTTGACGGTTTCGTTGAGCTCTCCGTTGAAAAGCGACGGGGCGGAGGAAAGGTTTACTTCGTAGTAACCCTCCTGAGCGCAGAAGTCAACGACTTTTCCGCTGTCAATAAGGAGCATCATCATATTCGGGTAAACATGGATAACGGAGCCGTTGGAAATAACGTTGTCATTGCCCTTGTTCTTTCCGCCCTTTACCTTTACGCCGCTTACCATAACGGTCGTATCGGACATTGGTGCCGGTTCGATGGTTTCGAGCCATGAATCCTTTAATACTCCGCCTACGGAAGATACTGCTGCTTTAATAAGTCCCATAAAAATACCTCCTGAATGTCATTTATTTTTTCTTTTTTGAGATAACGCCCATAACAACAGCCGCGATTATGACCACCGCAGCAACAGCCGCAGCGATAATAAACGCAGATGCGGGGATATTTCCCGTCAGAGTGCTTTCGGTCAAAACAGTCATACTTATTTTCCTTCCTGACATACGAAAAACCATTTTCCGCAATCTTGCGAGTTTATTATAACATATATTATTAATAATTTCAATCTTATTTGAACATTTTTTTAAATTTTTCTTATTCTGTAAAAACAAAAACCGCCCGAGCCTAAACCCGAGCGGTGATCGATTCAATAAGTAAGTTCTGATAGGTTCAGATTACTTTCTCTTCTTAGCAACGATTGCAGCAGCACCTGCAACAGCCATTACGGAGAAGATAACAGCAGCAGATGTGTTGCCTGTTGCAGCAGCAGCAGTGTCAGCATCAGCAGCAGGAGCGTCAACTACAGCTTCGTCAGCAGCATCGTCTGTTACAACTGCATCATCGTCAGCAACGTCAGCATCATCAGCAGCATCATCAGCAGCATCATCAACAGCTACTTCGTCGTCAGCAACATCAGCTGTGTCATCGAGAGCTTCGTCTGTATCGTCAGCAGCTGTTGCATCAGCAGCTTCCGTTGTTGCTTCATCAGCAGCTTCTGTTGTTGCTTCATCAGCAGGAGCAGCTTCTTCTGCAGGTTCGTCAACAGGGTCAGGAGTTTCATCGGAAAGTACAACGCCGTCCTTGCCAAGAACATCAATGCTCTTAACAGTTACAGTGCCGCCCCAAGTCTGGAGCCAGAACTGAGCGTACTTATCACTTGTCTTAAATACAGGCGCAGTGGAAAGCCATGTGATAGTGCCGTTTTCGAGGTCAGCGATAACTTCCTTATCGGCTCTGCCCCATTCGATCTGCTTCCAACCGGTAGAGTTGGAGTTAGCACCCATTCCACCGCCGATCCATGTTGCGGGATCTGCAACTTCTTCAGCCTTGAATTCAACGTGATATGTTACACCATATACATCTTCAATTGTGTAGCCGGAGTTTGTGATCCAGGAAGGCTTTTCCTGATCAGGCTTTTCAGAAATAACGTAGAGTGTAGCGTCAGTTCTGTGTGTTTCAGTTGTGAGTGCGAATGTGTTTACTGCCATTGCGGAAACAGCGAGAGCTGCAGCAGCAACGGAAGCAATGATCTTCTTGAAATTCATTGTTTTTTCCTCCAAAAATTCTTTTTTCTTTAAGTAATTTTTACAAAGAAGCTTTGTTCAGAAGCTTACTTTCTCTTCTTAGCAGCGATTGCAGCAGCACCTGCAACAGCCATTACGCCAACGATAGCAGCAGCGGAAGCGTTGCCTGTAGCTGTAGCTGTTGTAGCAGCAGTATCAGCAGCGGGAGCATCAGCAGTTGTATCAGCGGTTGCTTCAGCAGCACCTGCATAAGCCTTCTGTGCGATCTCGTTTCCGTCAGCATCAAAGAACTTGAGGTCGGAAATAGCAACAGTCATAGCTGTGATCGCTTCGTGGTTGGACCAATCCATGAACACGAGCTCGCTGTCAGCAGCAAGAACATCTGTAGGAAGAAGGAACTTAGCATCGTCCTGAGCTGTATAAGTTGTGTTAGCCCAGTATGCGTTTCCGTCATCATCATAATCGGGGCTGATCCAGTAGCCTGTGGAATTCTTGCAACCGAAATATGTTCCGCCGCCTACGCCGTTTCCTGCAGCTGTGCCCTCAGGGATAGTATATGTAACTGTCCATGTAGCAGACTTAACGTTTGCAAGGTCAGCATCTTCGAGAAGATCGCCTGCAACAACACGGAGCTTTGCAGCAGTGCCGTCAGCTGTAGCTGTGAATTCAGCCTTGTCTTCGCTTGTGGAAATAACGCTTACTGTGTTGGGATCATTGTCAGCATAGCTTGCGTTTGCCCAGTTTGTAGCATTTGCTGCAACAGCAAGGAGAGATGCTGTCATTGCAACAGCTGCAACGCTGGAGATTACTCTTTTCATGTTCATTTTGTTTACCTCCAATATTTGCGGAACTGTATTTATTTATCAGCCCGCCATTTTCACTGCTAATTATAACATTTTAGCATAAAATAAACAACCGCCAAACTGAATAAAACTTGTTTTCTTTTTTTAGTGCTTTTAACAAAAACGACATGAAACGCCCCAACAATTGCTACCGAATGTATAATATTTTACAGTATTTACAATTTGATATATGTTTTTAAAAAAACAAGAGTACCGAACGGTTTTGTCCGATACCCTTGAATAATTGCTTATTTTGAAGTGAAATTACTTTCTCTTCTTAGCAGCGATTGCAGCTACGCCTGCAGCAGCCATTACAGCAGCGATTGCAGCAGCGGAAGCGTTGCCTGTAGCTGTGGAAGTTGTTTCTGTTGTTGCAGCAGCATCTGTTGTTGCAGCTGTGTCAGCGGTTGTATCAGCAGCTGCATCAACGCCTGTGCCTGCAACTGTGAACTTAACAACGATGTCGTTTGTACCTGCTTCGAGGCAGGAAGAATCGATCATTGTAGCGGACTTGCTCATGAAGTCGCCGTCAGCAGCACGGCAGTCAACGTTGCCGTCATCGGAAACTTCTTCAGAAGGAGAATTCCACTCGTTGTAGAGGTTAACTCTTGTGTTGATTGCATTGGCGTCAGCGGAGCAGGTATAGCCATCAGCGATCTTCTGCTCTGTGCCGTTGATCATGATGGAAGTAACTGTGATAGTGTATGTACGGTTAAAGAATGTTTCACCGTTCTTAACTTCGAGAGCATTGAACTGTGCAAGAGCAATGCCGTCTGCGCCTGTCATGGAAACAGTGTAGTCGCCGTCGCCTGTGATCTGAACGTTTTCCCATGTAGCGTCGAAATCGCTCCATTCGGAATCGTTGATGTTGAGGTAAGCTGTACCGTCAGCAAGGGAATCTGTGTTCTGAGCAGCGAATGCGCTTACTGCCATTGTGGATACTGCAACTGCAGCTGCTGCGATAGCAGCAACGATCTTTTTAATCTTCATGATGTTTTTCCTCCATAAAAGTAATTGTTCTCATCTTTTCCTCCGATGAGCTTAAACCTATTATACTACATTCGTTTAACAAAATCTATATCAAAAATGCAAAAAATAATAACGTTTTCATTATGCTATTTTTACAAAAAGAAACAGCCGTCCGAAAGACCGAACGGCTGTATTTCGCTTTTATAAAGCCTTTTTGTAATCAGATGATTACTTGGAAGCCTTCTTAGCAACTACTGCAGCAGCAGCAAGAGCTACAGGGATAACTGCGAGAGCGATAGGAGCGTTGCCTGTTGAAGGGTTAGCATCTGTTGTTTCATCAGCAACTGCATCATCAGCAGCATCGGTATCGTCTGTTACATCATCTGTATCTGTTGTATCGTCAGCAACATCATCAGTATCATCTGCATCTTCGATATCATCAGCATCATCTGTTGTATCTTCTGCTGTATCAGAAGCTGTTGTGTCGTCGAGGTCTTCACCGTCATCATCTGCACCTGCAGCAGAAACTGTAAGGCTGAGCATAGAAGCTGCCATTGCGCAAGCTGCGATTGCAGCAAGAATCTTCTTCATTTTCATTGTTGTTTCCTCCATTTAAGTTATTTTAATCACCACAATCAATATCATTGTGATTATGCTGATATTATAACATAGTCTGCCCGAAAATCAAAGCATTATTCTGACGTATTTTTTTTGCATTTTCTGCATTTTTTTAAGCATTTTGCCTAAATCGGCGCAGAACGGTGTTGATTTGATTAAAAAACGGTAACAAAGGTTAAAAGCTCTGTAATATTGCAAAACGTTTACATTACCCTTTGTATAATCTCCCAAAACAATGAATTTATGTAATATTTTCATTTGCAAAGCAAAACCTATTGACTTTTAGCTTTTCAT
>OGNF01002413.1_pt1 | contig 14187 bp, 6 predicted proteins | sample 1573321 | NCBI WGS metagenome assembly OGNF01 (sample SAMEA2581911, study PRJEB24529) | metagenome | biome: Human gut stool | place: China | collected 2011
ATTCGGACTATCTGCGCAGTCGCGGAACGGCGATAGCCAAGGCCTCAGTTCAAGTCGTCAGGATGATATGAGAAGCCTGACTCTTTGCAGATAGTCCGAATCTCCGCATTGAAATCCAAGCGCTTATGATGCTCAGCCAGTTAATCGATACAGTTTATTGTTTTCCTCACCATGCTCGGCGAAACCGTGCATGCGTATATATTGACGCCGGCCTTGGCTATCGCCGTTCCGCGACCGCGCAGCTCCACAGCTTGTCGCGGTGGCTGGGGGGAGGCTGTCGAACCCACAGCTATCGCAGTGGGATGTAGAGATATCGCGCCTCACGGCGCTTGACAGCAGACAGCCGAAGTTGTTAAACAGCCTGGGGACCTACCGAATTAACATTTTTTAGCTTTAGGGGGGGTGAAATTTTATCTACCTTTGTGAAAAGATACAGTCAGTATATTTACCTCTGTTCCAATTACTAAACCACGCATTCCGTAAATTTTCCTTTAACTTCAAACTATTTTTCCTCATTTTCATGAAAAAACTGCTACTATGCCTTGTGGCGCTATTCGCCGCAATCGGTGCGCAAGCCTCGTCCGAGACAATCACGAAGGGAGAAGGCACATCAGGCACTTCCACAGTGAAGTTCAGCGCCACCGGCAAACCCGACATTACTGCCAAAGCCGTCTACACACTTACGCTTAATGCCGATAACAAGCTCGAAGTCGAGCTGACGTTCGAAAATCTGAACAATTCCGATTTCACGGGCCTCACAACCACGTGCTATATGATCATACCGGGTGTCGGCCAAACCACTCTAACTTATGCCGATGATAAATATACCGGAACGACAGATGGAACCGTCACTCCCGGCAATACATACGCCGGTTGCTATTTCAAACGCGAGTGTGGCGCCGGCGGTTACAGCGAAAACGGCATATTGGAATTCCCGTTCGAGTTTACAGCACCGTCAGCTGCTGCTGAAAGCGAAATCAGCGGCGTCGTGTCGGACATAACCGCAACCACGGCCACTCTGACACTGACATGCAAGCCTGCCGAAGGAAAAACCGTTAATGAGATCGTTGTCAGCGGCCTCGGCGATGGTAAAAACATCACATTCACGTCGACCGACAACCTCACAGCCAATCTCACGGATCTCACCCCCGGGACAACCTATAATCTGACATTCACTCTGACCTATACCGACAACTCGACCGCGACATCGACAAAATCCTTCACAACCTCACCCGCTACATCCGAAAACATTTCTGCCGAGATTTCGGATATCAGAAGCAACAGCGCCCTTTTGACTCTCACCAAGGTTCCTGAAGAAGCAACTTCGGTTGTAGTCAGCGATGGTACTGGTATTAAAGTCAACGTCGATCTCGCGACTAAAAAGCGCAGAATCACCGGCCTCTTAGCCAACACTAAGTATACCCGGACCATCACCGCCTATAACAGCAATAATGACGAGATAGGCACAACGACGGTTGAGTTTACGACTCTTTCCCCGGGCACCGACACTGAGATCGACATAGAGTTTGAAACGGTCAATGTCAGCGACCTCTCGGCCCTGTTCAAATTAAAAGTAGATCTCAGCAACAACGATGACTCTAAAGAGTTCATTCACATGTATCTGCGCAAAGACGACGGAACGGAAGTTAATCCCGCTGATCCCGACACCTACGGCGAAGCCAAAGGCACTCCCGCCGTTGACCCGCGCTGGAAGAGAATGACTATCGAGAATCCGGTCTTCTTCAATTATACCGAACTTGAAAAGAACACCGATTATATCGCCATTGCTGTCGTCAAGAAAGAGGGCTATACCGGCTTCGCTCAGACAAAGTTTAAAACCCTCGATAAAGCTGTAGGCACAACATCGTATATCGAAAACGGCTACTTTATGGACGGCCCGACTGTCCTTACAGAATTACCTGACGGGACAAAGAAGCGTCTGGTTTATCTGGCATCCGTTCGCTATACTTTCACATACGACGAGGACAAGAGAGAGCTTTATCTGACATTCGACACCCGCATCCGAAACGACCATAAGCTGCCGGTATTGCAATCGAAGTATGAACTCAGAGTTGATGGCCGTAACGATCCTTACTACGGAAATCCGACTAACTCGACAGGTTACAAAGACCACTATTCATTCGTTATCAATAATCAGTGCGAGGACATCGCGACCCTTATCGAAAATAAAACTCCCCTGCACTTCACATACTCCACCGACTATGAAAACGGAGGTAAGAGCTACTTCAATGGGTTTGACTACGACGGATCGACTTCGTCGGATGACTTCGGCGAGCCTGCCGACGTCCAATGGATAGCCTATTCATACAAAGATCAGCAGGAGCAGAACAAAAACCGTTATGACCTCTACAAACTACTGCCCAAGACTCAGCTTATGGCTACGGTTGTCGACGCTGACGGTCACTATCTCCCGCGCAAAATCGTTAAGTTCGAGATGGCTACCAATGACAGCGGAAAAGCTACCGTAACATGCGACACCTCCCTCGGACAGCCCAAATGGTTCGTAGAGGCAACCAGCCTTGCGGACGCTACTAATACAGCAGTTGACTTCGAGGTAGTAGCCTACCACGAGCTCGAGACCGAAGCAGCTCCGGCCGGTGCGCCCCGACGCGTTCTCAACGCCGACAAAAACCGCCTTGAGGCAAAAAGAGGATTCCACTATGTTGAAAGCGAGACCCCGACAGGCATCGACGACATTGAAGCTGACGACGCCAACGCTCCCGTGCGCTATTTCGACCTCAACGGCCGCGAAATCAGCGAACCTCAGAAAGGAATGTTCGTGATCCGCCTCCAGGGCTCGAAAGCCACCAAGATGATCGCTGAGTAATCTTCACACTTTCATATATTTGCAGGGGATGGCCCGCGCGGGCCATCCCCTGTTGTTTTTATGGTTTGAGTCTTATAAATTTTATAAATCTTATAATTTTTATAAGATCATATTGATGGAATTTCGCTAAATTTGTCGCGTTATGACCACACTTCTAATCTCTCTGGCGCTCCTTATCGGAGGCTACTTCATCTATGGCGCGATTGCCGAACGCATCTTCGGCACCGATCCCAAGCGCCCCACCCCCGCGACAACAATGGCCGACGGCATCGACTACATAGCCATGCCGACGTGGAAAGTCTTCCTCATTCAGTTTCTCAACATCGCCGGAATGGGGCCGATTTTCGGCGCCATCATGGGCATAATGTTCGGGCCGGCAGCCCTGCTCTGGATTGTGTTCGGCACAATCTTCGCCGGCGCCGTCCACGACTTCGTCGGCGCGATGATGTCGATGCGCGAGGGGGGAGTGTCGCTTCCCGAAATTGTCGGGCGCGAGCTCGGCGGCGGCGTGAAACACGTTATGCGTGTTTTCTCGCTGATACTGCTGATACTCGTCGGCACGGTGTTCGTCATAAGCCCCGCCGAGATTCTGGCCTCGCTGACGCCGGAAAGTCTCGACAAGATATTCTGGGTAGGCATAATCCTCATCTATTATATTCTCGCCACCATGCTTCCCATCGACAAGCTCATCGGCAACCTCTACCCCGTTTTCGGCGTTCTGCTGCTGTTCATGGCCTTAGGGCTGCTCGGCATGATGCTCTTCGGAGGCGTGGAGATTCCCGTCGGATTCGGCGACGGCCTGCAGTCGCGCCACGGCTCGGGTCTTGCGGTGTTCCCGATGGTCTGCGTGTCGATAGCCTGCGGCGCCATCTCCGGCTTCCACGCCACGCAGAGCCCGCTGATGGCCCGATGCCTGAAAAACGAACGCTACGCGCGCCCGGTGTTCTACGGCGCCATGGTGACCGAGGGAATCGTAGCTCTCGTATGGGCCTGCGCCACTATCGCCTTCACAGGCGGCTACGACGGTCTCAACAGCTATATGGCCGACGGCGGAAGCGCCTCGACAATGGTCAAAGACATATCGCTGGGATGGTTCGGAAAAGTCGGCGGAATAATCGCCATTATCGGCGTCATAGCCGCCCCGATATCGTCGGGCGACACGGCTTTCCGCTCGGCACGCCTCATAATCGCCGATCTCGCCGGCCTGAGCCAGCGCAAGTTCCTCAAGCGCCTGGCGCTGACCCTGCCGCTCTTCGCCATTGCGATAGGGCTGATGATGGTCGACTACAATATACTCTGGCGCTACTTCGCCTGGAGCAACCAGACCCTGTCGATGTTCACCCTGTGGGCCGCCACCGTATGGCTTGCGCGCCGCGGACGCTCTTATGTCATCACCCTGCTGCCGGCGCTGTTCATGACGGTTGTCTGCACGAGCTATCTGCTCTTCGCGCCCGAAGGTTTCGGACTGCCGCAGACAATCTCCGTCGCCGTCGGCGTCGTCGTAGCCCTCGGGCTGCTCGTTGTCTTCGCCCGCAGGCGCCGCGGCCTCGCCCCTGCTCCCGAAAACTGATCACTGCTTGTTGAGGTCGGGATAGGAGATGCGCGAGTGGTAGATCGTGCGCAGGCGCTGCGCGAAAGTGTCTTTGATCTGGTTGACGTCGCGGAATGAGATGGGCGAATCGTTGTGAAGCCCCTCGCTGACCTGAGTGTCGACAATCTTGTTGACAAGAGCCTGGATTGCCTCGGGCGAATGGTCGGTCAGCGAACGCGAGGCCGCCTCGACGCTGTCGGCCATCATTATGATCGATGACTCGCGCGTTGTGGGGTTCGGCCCGGGATAGGTGAAAGCCTCGGGATCGGGCTCTTCGTCGGGATGGCGGTTACACCATGTGTTGAAGAAATAGCGGGCTTTACCACGGCCGTGGTGCTCGGTTATGAAGCGGCGCAGCTGCATCGGAATCTTCGCCTTCTCGGCCATCTTCATGCCTTCCGAGACATGGCCGATTACAATGCGGGCGCTCTGTTTAGGGTCGAGAGTGTCGTGGGGGTTCACACCGTGCTGATTCTCGGTGTAGAACGCCGGATTGCGTATCTTTCCTATGTCGTGGTAGAGGGCGCCGGCCCTGACAAGCTGCACGTTGGCGCCTATGCGCGAGGCGGCGGCGCTGGCGAGGTTGCTGACAGCCATCGAATGCTGGAACGTACCCGGACATTCTTCTGAAAGCTCGCGCAGCAGCGGATTGTTGATGTCGGAAAGCTCGACAAGAGTGACGCGCGAGGTGAATCCGAAAATTTTCTCGAAGAAGAACAGCAGGATATAGGCGAACGAAACCGCAACGGCGTTGATGGCCAGATAGCCGAATATGCGGCCCGAAAGCTCGCGCAGCGATCCGTTGAGCATGACCTCGACGGCGATATACGACAGACTGTAGACCACGAAGACGATGAAGGCCGTGCGTATGAGCTGGCTGCGCCGGCTCAGATCCTTTATGGAGTCGATGGCGGCAGTGCCGGCCATAAACTGCAGGAAGATATATTCGAGAGGCACCACCGCAATAACCGACGTTATCAGAATCAGCACGATGTCGATAAACAGGGCTGTGCGCGAGTCAAGGAAAATCACGCTCATGATAGGCACTATGGCGAACGGCACAAGATAGAGACCCGAGGTGAAGGTCAGCGCCAGAGCGTAGGCAAAGAATGTGAAGCCTACGATCATCATCATTATGAAACAGATAATCTTTATGTCGTTGTAATAGTCGCGGCGGAAGATATAGAGATAGGCATAGAGGGCGCCGAGCAGCAGAATCAGGAACAGCGCCTGACCGGCAATGGGATAATAGGTGCTTGCCGTAGAACCTCCGCGGTCGGCGGTCATTTCCTCGTAGGTCTGGAGCACGCGGGCCAGGCGCGGCGTCACGATGTCTCCCTTGTCGATGATACGTTCTCCCTGCTGAATGACGCCAATCGGGGCGAGAGCTTTCTGATAGAGCTCGGTGCGGACACGCGCTGTCTCGAGGGTGTCGGCCAGAATGTTGGGCTGGAGATAGTCGACGGGGCGCGCCGCCGCCAGAGCGCGACGGAATCGCGGTTCGGAGAAGGTGCTGTCGAGGCGCGCATAGGCCGCTCGCACCGACTTGTAGCCGTCGGTAGGCATCGAAATCGACACATTATCGTGGATAAAACGCACGGCCTGAAGCCGTCCGGCGCGGATAGCGTCGTAGTCGTCGGACTCGACGATACCGTCTTCATAGATCTGCTTCACGGCCGCCAGAATGCGGTTCCGGTCGGCCGGCGACAGTCCTTCGCGGGCCGTCGAGTTCAGACGGCTGCCGAACTGGCTGACCATCGATTTCTCGACCGTGAGATCACGCATATAAATAGGCTCGAAAGCGGCGTCGATTGAATCTTTCACCTCGCGGGCCGAGACTGAATCGAGATGGACGGGAATGTCGAAAGGCGCCGTCAGGAGCGAATAGGCCCAGGGGCGGTTGACGGCGTAGGTGTATTCGTTGGCCGATTCGTGAGGCAGAAAAAACAACAGAAGGGCCGTGGAGGCCAGAAATATCAGTATACGAAAGAGTTTGTTGGACTTCGGTGTCATTTGTTCTCAAGTTATTCAGTGGAGGCGGTCGGCGCGGCGCACGCCTCCGATATGCATGATTTTCTGACAGAGTTTGTCGACTATCGAGGTGTCGGCGACGAGGATGTTCAGATCGGCGTCGAAAACCTCGTCGCGGGCGCGGATGTTAAGGCCGCGGATGTCGATGTTCATTTCGGTCGATATGGCGTAGGTCAGTTCCTGAAGTATTCCATGGCGGTCGATACCCTCGATTCTGATGCGCGCCGGAAAGACGGTGTTGCTGACCTCCCATCGGGTGGCCACGATGCGCGAGCCATAGCTCGCCTTCAGGGCCTGGGCGCGCGGACAGGTCAGAGCATGAACCTCGACATTGCCGTCGGAATTCACGAACCCCATCACGTCGTCGCCAGGAATCGGCGAACAGCAGTGGGCCATGACATAGTTGGCCGTATGGCCGTCGCTGCTGAGGGTATAGACGCTGCGTGTGTCGACAACGCGAGCCGACATATCCGGAGGCGCGGCGACAGCGGGCAACGACGCGGCAGGGGGAAGTTCTTTCGTTTTTTTAGGGCCGCGTCCCAGTCGCCATAGTTTCGAAAGGAACGACTGCTGGGCGCGCTCGCTCTTCCCTTCGAAAAGGGTGTCGAGCTTGACCTCGTCGCGCGCGAGCTTGATGAAAAAGCGCTCTTTCGATTCCTCGCCGAGGCGATGGATGACGCTCGAAAGGAGGTCGTTCGACTCTTCGAGCCCCTTGGCTTCGAGAAACTCCTTGAAGCGCCGGCGTCCTTCCTCGACCAACGGCTGCTGCTCGCGGCGCAAGGCCTGACGCAAGGCCGTTTTGGCGCGGGCCGTGACCAGCAGCGACGCCCATTCCTCTTTAGGAGTCTGATTCTGAGAGGTCAGGATCTCGACCTGATCGCCCGAACTCAGACGATGGCTCAGAGGCATAAGCTTATGGTTGACCTTGGCGGCTATACAGTGGGTTCCGAGAAAGGTATGGAGGTTAAAGGCCATATCGAGCACTGTCGAGCCGGTGGGCAGCGTCACCATCTCCCCTTTGGGGGTGAACACCACAATCTCGCTCGCGAAGAGATTGAGCTTCAGCGTGCCCAGAAAGTCTATGGCGTTGGGGTTGGGATCGTCGAGAACCTCCTTGATAGTCTTCATCCACTCGTTGAGCTCGGTTTCTTCCTCGCTCTCGCCGGTTTTGTAGCGCCAGTGGGCGGCAAAGCCCTTCTCGGCGATCTCGTCCATCCGGCGCGAACGTATCTGAACCTCTATCCAGTTGCCATCGGGGCCCATAAGCGTTACATGGAGAGCCTGATAGCCGTTCGCCTTCGGGGTCGTTATCCAGTCGCGGGTCCGGTCGGGATGAGGGCGGTAGAGGTCTGTTATGGCTGAATAGATTTTCCAGCATATCTCCTTTTCGAGGTTCGGATCATCGTTGTCGAAGATGATACGGACGGCATAGAGATCGTAGACCTCTTCGAAAGGAATATGCTTCGTCTCCATCTTGCGCCAGATCGAATAGACGCTCTTGAGGCGCGCCTTCGCCTCGAAAGCAAGCCCCATGTCGGTCAGCCGCTTGCGTATCGGGCCAAGGAAATTGTTGGCCACGACATCGCGGCGCCCGGCGCTCTCGCTTATCAGGTCGGAAATGTTGGCGTAGGCCGCGGGGTGCTCATATTTGAAGCTGAGGTCTTCGAGCTCGGTCTTTATAGCGAAGAGGCCGAGCCTGTGGGCCAGCGGAGCGTAGATATAGAGCGTTTCGCCGGCAATCTTATACTGCTTGTTGGGGGCCATGGAGCCCAGTGTGCGCATATTATGGAGGCGGTCGGCCATCTTTATGAGCACAACGCGGATGTCTTCGTTCATCGTAAGCAGCAGCTTGCGGAAATTCTCGGCCTGAGCCGACGCCTTGTCGCCGAAGATTCCACCCGAGATTTTCGTCAGGCCGTCGACAAGCTGTGCCACTTTCGCCCCGAAATTGCGCTCGATGTCTTCGACGGTGTAGTCGGTATCTTCGACAACGTCGTGGAGCAGAGCCGCGCATATCGAGGTCGACCCCAGCCCTATCTCGCGGCTGGCTATGCGCGCAACCGCTATGGGATGGAGAATATAGGGCTCGCCTGAACGGCGGCGTATGCCCTTGTGGGCCTCGCGGGCGAACCGGAAAGCACGCTCGACAATCTCGACCTTCTTGCGGTGGTTCGACCGCAGATAGCCGTCGAGCACATCCTGAAAGGCCGCCTCTATCTGGCGGTCTTCTTCGGGAGTTGTGAGCAGAGGCTGCGGAATGGGAGTAGAGTCAGACATCAACGACAAAAATACACAATTTTCTGAAATCCCCGCGAAAAAACTTTTTCAGGAATTAGGAATTAAGAATGATGAATAGCGCCTATAGGGCTTATTCGGCCTACTGGCCCTATTAAATAAAAACGGCGCGAGGGCAAGAGCCTCCGCGCCGTGATGGCTTTTTAGTGGCGGTGCATTCCGGGAGGGGGGCCCATGGGGCGGCCGGGGTGCATGAAGTCGCCCGAATCGGCGGGCTGCTTGCCCTTGCCGAAGGTGTTGAAACGGTATGAGAATGTCACCATTCCGTAGCGCGTCAGCGAGTTGTAGCGCATATCTTCGATATACGAGGCTGTCACGTTGCGGTTGATATTTTTCGTCTGGCCGAGTATGTCGTAGACCTTCAGCGAGATCGTGGCGGCCTGATTGCGCAGGAACTGATAGCTCAGCTGGGCGTTCCACATCCAGACGTCGGAGTTGTAACCCGCCGCGTAGCCTCGCGTGGCGTCGTAGCGCAGATCGGTCGATATGCTGAGTCCGAACGGCAGATAGTAGGTTGCGTAGAAACTGCCTCCGAAATTGTGGACAGTCCGGCCGACGTTTGTCTCGACCGACGTTGTCGACGTGTGGAGCGCATAGCGCGGGCGCAGCTCCAGCTCGAGGTTCGAGGGGCGGAAAGCGATGCCGGGCTCTTCGGTGATTCCGACGTTGAAGGTTGTCGTGCGCAGTCCGTTGTTGAAACCTACGTTATGCTCGAGATGGGTGAAGATATGGTTGTTGAATGTCCAGTATTTGTTGCGGAAGGGGAATGACATCATAAACATGGCATGTCCGTTCCAGACGCCGTTGACGTTGTCGTAGGTCGTTGTCTGTCCGCCGGTTTCGGAGTTGTAGGTTGTTTTCTGGACAATGGAGTTCTGGACGATATTGAAATGGGCCATCGCCATCATCGAACGCTGGGCGTCGGTGTTGAAATCCTGAAATCGGAACATCAGGAAATGGGTGAATGTCGGCGACAGGTCGGGATTACCGACAACTATGCGCAGGGGATCGCTGACGTCGGCTACAGGCTGCAGCTGGCTCAGCGACGGCTCTGAGGCGCGTCCGTTGTAGCGGGCCTGGATAGAGCGCGTCTTGCTCATTTTATAGCGGTAGCGCAGGAACGGCGAAAAGTTGAACACGTTGCGGCGCGGAATCGTCTTGTCGGCGTTGGTGAGATTGGTCGACATCGACGACGAGGGCACGAGCGACACGCCGACTTCGGCATTGGTCTTCGCCGTCACCTTCTGATAGCCGACGCGTATGTTGTGGCTGATGAAGTTGTTGCGGAAACGGTTCGACAGCTCGGGATTATAGGTCTCGCCGACAATATTGCCGTCGTCGTCGAATTCGCGGTCATAGACGAGCTTGTCGGTGTTGTTCCAGCGGTAGTTGAGCTGATAGCTGAACGTCAGGAAGTTGCCGCGGGCGACATCGCCGAGCGGCTCTTTCCAGGTCAGGCGCGCGCCGACGCGGTTGTTCCAGCTGTGGTTGTCGGTATACTGGAGGTAGTCTTCATCCTGGTTGTCGACAAGGAAAAACTCGTTGAACGAGGCTGAGTTCTCTTTTTCGCGCACGTTCGAGCCGCGGTAGTTCAGCATGACCGAGAACGACCGTCCGCGGCGCGACGCGAAGTTGTGGGTATAGATCAGGCGGCCGCCGAACTCATAGGAGTCGCCGCGCGAGCTGACGTCGTTGCGGGTGCGGTTGACCAACGTGTGCTGCGCGTCGCCGGCACTGGTTGTCGACGACGAGGCGGATGTCGAACGGTTGAAATTAAACGAGAAATTGGGGCGGAACTCTATCGTATTGAGCGAGTCGGGCTTCCAGAGCAGGCGGAAGTCGCCACGCACATTGTTGCCCTTGTCGCGGCTGTTCGAGTCAGACGAGTAGTAGCTCGTCGAATCGGGAAATAGATACTGGCGCTCCGACGCCGTTATGCTCTTGGTGTCGGTGTTGCTATACATGACATTTCCGCCGATACGGAACTTTTCTTCATTGCCGACGCTGAAATTCAGGCCGACGGAGTTGCTCGATGTCACACCATGGTTGCCTCCGAAGCGGTGGAAGCGGTTTCCGTTGCCGTCGGTGAAACCGAGTTCGTTGATATTGTTGAAATTGCCCAGAATGGTCAACTGATTGCCGTTCTGGAAGCGCGACACGTTGAAATTGCCCTTATAGCGACTGTCGGTTCCGTAGCCCCCTTCGACCGTTCCGAACCAGCCGTTGCGCATATTGGGCTTGACCGACAGGTTGATGACCGTTTCGTCTTCACCGTCGTCGACGCCCGTCAGGCGCGCCAGATCGCTCTTGCGGTCAATGACCTGGAGCTTGTTGACCATCTCGGCCGGCAGATTCTTCGAAGCCACCTTCGGGTCGTCGCTGAAAAATTCCTTGCCGTCGACAAGAATCTTCGTGACCTCCTTGCCGTTGGCCGTGATTTTGCCGTCGCTGCTGATCTCTACACCAGGCAGGCGTTTCAGAAGATCCTCGACAACGGCATTCGGGCGCGTCAGATAACTGTCGGCATTGAATTCGACAGTGTCGGTCATCACCTTCACCGGAGTTTTCACAGCTGTCACCGTCACCTCGGCGAGGCTCTTCGACGACTCGCTCATGACGATAGGCTTCATCGACAGATTGGCGTCGCCGACCTCGACCGGCATTGTGACCGGCGCGAACCCTACGTAGGTCGTTTCGAGAAGATAGCGTCCGGGCTTCACCGCCGGAAGCGAAAAACGGCCGTCGAGGTCGGCGGCAGTGCCGGCCACGAAAGCCGAATCGGGTTTAAGCAGCCTCACGGATGCCTGCATCAGCGGCTCGCCGGCTCCGTCGGTCACACGCCCCGTTATGTCAGCGGCATAACCGGCCAGGGTGCATACCGCCAGAGCGGCGGCGGCTAAAAACGTGATTGTCTTATTCATTATCATGCGGTTGGGAAGTTACAGCATTATAGACAGCTTCATGCGCCGTAAGTTTAACGCGGCGGTAAAAAAATGCTTTTTAGCTATTTTTAATAAGGTAAAACGGCGAAAAAGCGCTACCTTTGCGGCCGGAAAAGTCTATCTAAACTAACCTACTAATTACATATACTACAATGAAAATCGAAAAAATCGTCGGTCGCGAAGTGCTTGACTCGCGCGGCAACCCCACGGTAGAAGTTGATGTAACCCTCGAAAGCGGTGCCTTCGGTCGCGCTGCCGTTCCTTCGGGCGCCTCGACAGGCGAAAACGAAGCCCTCGAGCTTCGCGACGGCGACAAGAGCCGCTATATGGGCAAAGGCGTGCTGAAAGCCGTTGCCAACGTAAACGGCCCGATCGCCGAAGCCCTCGTCGGCATGAGCGCTCTCGACCAGATCGCCATCGACGAAGCCATGCTCGCCCTCGACGGCACCGACACCAAGAGCCGCCTCGGCGCCAATGCCATCCTCGGTGTTTCGCTCGCCGTCGCCAAAGCCGCTGCCGACTATCTCGACCTGCCCCTCTATAAATATATCGGCGGCTGCAACAGCTACGTTCTGCCCGTTCCGATGATGAACATCATCAACGGCGGTGCCCACAGCGACGCCCCCATCTGCTTCCAGGAATTCATGATCCGTCCCATCGGCGCCACCACCTTCCACGAAGGAATCCGCATGGGCACCGAGGTATTCCACAACCTCAAGACCGTTCTGAAGAAGCGCGGCCTCTCGACCGCTGTTGGCGATGAAGGCGGTTTCGCTCCCAACCTCGACGGCACCGAAGACGCCCTCAACGTTATCATCGAAGCCATCAAGCTCGCCGGCTATGTTCCCGGAAAAGACGTCACCATCGGTCTCGACTGCGCTGCTTCCGAGTTCTACAAAGACGGCCATTACGACTACACCTGGAAACAGGGTGCCGACGCTCCGCGCCTGACCAGCGCCGAACAGGCCGAATTCCTCAAAGGCCTCGTCGAGAAATATCCTATCGACAGCATCGAAGACGGTATGGACCAGAACGACTGGGAAGGCTGGAAGATCCTCACCGACCTCATCGGCGACCGTTGCCAGCTCGTCGGCGACGACCTCTTCGTCACCAACGTCAAATACCTCAAGAAAGGTATCGAGCTCGGCTGCGCCAACTCTATCCTCGTCAAGGTAAACCAGATCGGCTCGCTGACCGAGACCCTCCGCGCCGTAGAGCTCGCACAGCGCAACGGCTACACCGCCGTCATCAGCCACCGTTCGGGCGAAACCGAAGACGCCACCATCGCCGACATCGCCGTTGCCACCAACGCCGGCCAGATCAAGACAGGTAGCGCCAGCCGTTCCGACCGTATGGCAAAATACAACCAGCTTCTCCGCATCGAAGAGCAGCTCGGCAAAGACGCAGTCTACGGCTACGGCAAAAAGACCAAACGTCCCGAATAAATCTTTCAGACCCAGATATAAAAGAGGCACGCCGTCAGCGGCGCGCCTCTTTTTATATGCGAATCTAAATCAAATTAACGCACCCTGGCGTAGGGCTGCACCGCGGTGCAGCCGGATTACCAACGAGTTATGCCATTGCGTCCGGCGGCTGCACCACGTTGCAGCCCTACGCTATGCGATTTACTGCATCCCTCAGAAAACGACCTTGGCGGCCTGTGAACCGCGGCGGCAGATAACGATCTGCCCCTTTTCGGGAGAAGCGATGCGCTGCCCCTGAAGGTTATAGTATTCGACGGGAGACATGTTGTCGGCGCTGACGCCGTCGATGCCGTTCTGGGGACCGACGGTGAATGCCGGGCTGATAACCTGCTGCTGCGAGCCGCCGGTTTCAGTTTCAAGAGTCAGGCGCACGTCATACCACGTGTTGCTGCTCTCACCCTCCACACCCGACAGGTCGGCCTTGTAGAAGTAGCCCCATCCGGGAATGCAGTCGTTCTCCGGTACAGCCTCGACCTTCAGCTCGCGGAAATTCCCGGTGCCGTAAGGCGCATACTCGACCCTGACGTCCGACAGCTCGCTAAAAATATATGAGGGTATTTCAGATTCCAAGTCAGGTGCGAGCGTAACGGCATAGAGCTGGAGGCTTGCGCCGTCAGGCTCGACAAGGCGGTCAGTCAGCCGGCCGTCGGCATTGACAATGCCCATCCAGGTAGCAGAGGGAATACTGCAAAGAGATTCACGGGGATTGTATTTTGTAGTACAAGTCGACTTGCCTGCGATTTCTCCGTCAATCAAAATATTATCTGTCATAATTTCAATCGTATATTCGCCTTCTTCTCCCCAATAAATTTGGTTCGGAAAGTCGCTGCGATTTTCAGTCAGCAACTGGTCATCCACATATACCGAAACCGTGTTAGTGCCTCCGTTCCAAGGCTCATTGTCGGCGTCCTGAGTTATCGCCTCATAGATATTCCATGAGTCGATTGACATTACTTCGCCATTGCGGCCAATGCATTCAAATTGGAATGTAGCGCC
>OGNF01002417.1_pt1 | contig 14155 bp, 10 predicted proteins | sample 1573321 | NCBI WGS metagenome assembly OGNF01 (sample SAMEA2581911, study PRJEB24529) | metagenome | biome: Human gut stool | place: China | collected 2011
AGCCGTAGGTGGTGCAGGCCTGCTCTGCCATCTTGATGCCGCCGTAGGGCATGAAGGCGCGCTTGAGGGGCTTGTCGGTCTGCAGACCCACGATCTGCTCCAGATCCTTCAGGCTTTCGTCGATATAGCCGGGGCCGTAAGCGGTCAGGCTGCTGACCACTTCGGTCTCCATATCCAGCACGCCGCCCTTGGCGCGCTCGGCCTTCTGCAGCTTCTGCAGGGCACCCCACAGCTTGTCGGTCGCCTCGGTGGGGCCGGCCAGAAAGCTTTCGTCGCCGTCATACGGGGTGTAGTTCTTCTGGATGAAGTCGCGCACATTGACTTCTTCTTTCCAGATGCGGCCCTCAAAGCCTTCCCACTGTTCAAAATTGATCATTGGAACCTCCTTGCTCCATTACGCAGTTAGCGTTTTCTAACTAATGAGCCTTTGAAAAACCGCTCTGCATGGCGGCTTTCTGGGGGCAAAACGGTCTTGAACTGCCGATTGCGGCAGCCCCGACTACAAGGTGTAGACAAAAATGAAAACCTGCCCACAAAATCTTGCGTTACTATAATAACAAGAACCACTTTAAAAAGCAATAGAAAACAAGTGGGTTTTCTTCCAAAGCAAGGGGGATTCTTTGGGCAGAATGTAGAAAAAACGCTGAACCCCCGGCGACACACACCTTTTTCGCGGAAAATTGCAAATTGAGGGTTGACAAGACTAACCATCTATGGTATTCTGTTCTCGCAACGGCGGTTAGCTAACTCTAACCACTATGCACCAAAAAACGGAGCGTCTGCAAGCGCTCCGTTCCATTCCTCCATTCCATACTCTCTTTTTCTTGGCAGGATGCAGCATTCTGGTTTGCTCTGCATCCGCCGCGCGGCACACAGGGCTCTGGTACGGCACTGTGCGCAGATGAAAACAAAAACGGGACACTCAGCTTGACCACCTGAGTGCCCCGATTTTTGTTTTGTCCCGGTCGTTGATCAGCCGCATCCCGGGGAGCGGACAACATCTTTACACCACCGCGTCCCGCAGCAGCTGGTAGATCGCCTCCGCGTTTCCATCGGGGGAGCGGAGGAAGACGAATTTTCCGTTTACCTGGCAGACTCCGTCCGAATAGACGGTGAAGAGCAGGTTCTGGCTGGAACCGTCTGCAAAGCGCAGGGTGATGGAATGCGCTTCGTAGTCGTGGGAGTAGGAGCGGGCATTCTGGTTGAACTTCTGGTAGCAGCTCGCGTTTTGCAGGATCTTGAAAAATGCCTGATAGGTGTCATCGCCCGCAGAATAGGCGTGGGTGGTAACCACCGATGGGCTCAGGCTGACGGTATCCTCCACACTGACAGAGACGGAAGTGCTTTTATTGATATCAGTTTTCAGGTCAACGCGGCGGTTGGAAACGAACAACAGTACGAACAACAGGACCCAGAGGGCCATGATGGCATAAAAACGGAGACTTTTGTTTTCCATAAGGCGTTCTCCTTTGGTGGGCCGCACAGCTGGGCGGCCAGAGATCTTCAAAGAGTACGCTTTCATTATAGTGCCGGAATGCGCAGGATGTCAACTGTTCTCCAGATGCTTCTGCGCCGCAAAGGTGCCTGCGGCGCTGGCGGCAAACACAAAATAGTAGCTTGCGATGCGGAAGAGCATCAGGGTGCTCATGGCTTCGCCGCTGGTCATAAAGCTGCTGAACACCAGCAGAAAGGCTGTTTCAATGGAACCCATGCCTGCTACATTGGGCAGGGCGTTGGAAAGGAAGAGCATCAGGCTGGTGAGCAGCTGTACCTGCCAGAAGCTCAGCCCGCAGGAAAGCCCCATGAACCGGATGCAGAACCACGGCAGGGTGAACATCAGAAACAGCTTGAGGGTCTGCATGGCAAGGATGCGGGCACAGCGGCCTTTGTCGGCCAGCAGGAGGCGGCTCTCGGTGGCCAGGGTGTCCAGCTGCTCCAGCCACTTTTCCCGGCGGGTCTGCCATGGTTCCGTTTTGGGCAGAAAGCCCATGGCCCAGCGGGCCAGCCGCTGCACCAGCGGCGAGACACAGAGCAGCACCAGCGTCACGATGACCAGCGCCACCACGCAGTAGGCGGCGGGCAGATAGTGCATCACGCCGGAGGTGTTGGCGGCGAGCCAACGGTGCTGCAGCAGGAGCATCACAGTGGCATAGAGCAGAACGGTGGTCTTGTGGAATACATATTGCAGGGTCATCAGGCCCACACCGGGGCCCAGCGGCAGGCCGCAGTGGTAGAGATAGTAGGACTCCATGGGCACAGCCCCGGCACCCAGGCCGACCACGTTGCCAAAGATGCCCACAAAGGCGGCATCCAAGCCGCGCCGCAGGGTGAAGCCCGGCAGGCGGCAGCGGATGATGAGCCAGCAGACGACCCCCTCAAGCAGGGGGTATGTCAGGCCGATGGCCAGCACCAGCAGCACCTGCCGGAAGGAGAGCTGGGCCAGCGCGGTCGAGATCTCGGCCCAGTGGCTGCTGAAGATGAAAACCACTACACAGGTCAGCGCCAGCAGCACCAGCAGAGAAAGGATCGCCTTTTTGCGGGAGGGCTGCTGGGGGGTGTTGGTCTGTTCCATGGGACAAGGCTCCTTTCACGATACTGTTTGCAGTATAACACGGCGGGACCTTGTTTTTGTGAACTGAAACAAAATTTTTCTCGTCACTTTGTGTGATATGATAAAAAAGAACCTCTCCGGCTTACTTCGTTCGCCAGCTTTCCCGGTAGGGGAGAAGTGGCATTGCGAAGCAATGACGGAGAGGTTTTGTGTTACTTTTTCGCTGTCAGATCTTCCACAGCAGCCCGGAGCGTCTGCTCAAAAGCCTCCTTGGAATAATACTGTTCGTACATTTTACGGCATTCTGTCCGCATGGAGGCCAGCTCTTCCGGGTGTTCGATGGCGTGCTCCAGCAGGACAGCCAGCTGCTGCGGATCGTCATCGTGGTAAACGAAGCCGTTCCGCCCCTCGGAGATGAGCCCGGCGGTGCCGGTGTGCTCCGATACGATGGACGGCTTGCCGAAGATCAGACCCTCGGTGACAAAGGTGGGCATGGGGTCGTCGCGGGAGGCGCAGACCAGACCGGTGCACTGCTCCATCAGGCTCTTGATCTCGTCACGGGTGAGCCGCTTGCAGTAGAACACGTTTTCCGGGTAGTCTGCGGTCAGGGCGCGGACGGAATCCATCATCTCCTTGTCAGCGGCCTGGCCCACAAAGAGGAAGGAGGCCTTTTCCCGCACCTCGGGCGGCAGCAGGCGGATGGCCTTGCAGAAGATATCGTGGCCCTTGCGGCGCTCAAAGGAGCCCACCGTGGCAAACAGCGGGCGGCCGCGGTTGTAGCCCAGATCGGTGCGGACAAAGTTCTCTGCCGCGTAATCTGGCAGGCCGTAGATGAGCGGCCGGATCTCGAATTCGGGGCGCACGGCGTGCATGGCGTTGGCGGCGTGGCTGCCCACCGAGTAGACCCGGACATTCTCCCCCAGCTGGGTGGGGATCTGGTGAGCAATGTGGGGGTAACCCGCAAAGGCATCGTGGAGCCACCACAGCACCGGTACGGCGGTGCCGCTCAGGGCACGGACGGCCCGGGCCATGACCACCGTGTTGACGATGACGAAGTCGGCACAGAGAGCCATGCCCCAGGCATCGGAGACATTGCGGCAGGACGACCGGGTGATGACCGAGGCCCCGGCATCCAGGAAGAGATGCAGGGAGCCGCCATCACTGGGGCCCAGCACAAGTACCTCATACCCCATGCTGCGCAGCACCGGCACGGCACTCACCAGCACGATGGGCGCGCCGGTCATATCCAGCACATGGCTCATAATAAAGGCACGTTTGCCGTGGGCCGAAAACGCATCCTCGGCGCAGATGCCGCGCTCGTAGTGGAGCAGGGCCTGCGGAATGAGGGTGGGCCTGGTGCAGAGCTGCGCGGCCAGCGCCAGCAGCTCAGGCACATTTTCGGGGTCATGGGCGGCGGCACGGCAGCGCTCCAGCAGGGCGCGGCTGACCACGGCGCAGCGGTTCTGCGCCTGCAGCGGCTGGCTCTGATAGAGGGCGGTTGCCCCGCCAAAACCGAACACAGCATTGCAGACGGCATAATCCGCCCCATCCTGCAGGGCTTTGGCAAAGAACATCAGGGCGGTGGACATCAGCTCCACGTCCTCGGCGGCCAGAAGCACGCCGTCCACGCTTGCGGTCAGTTCCCCGTCCAGCCGGTCCACCAGCCGGAACTTGCGGTGGAGCTGGTCGGTCAGTGTGGCTTTCAGGGCCGTGCTGCGGGCCGGTGCGCAGACCAGCAGATAGGTGCTCTGGGTGTTGCTGTACTCCTGCAGGGCCAGCTGACGCTGCTGCAGGGGGGTGTAGTTGTTATACATGGCTGTTCCTCCGTTCCGCTTCTCAGTTTCCACGGTGGAACAGGCGCATCAGGCTGCGGATGGGAGCAGTGAGCTTCCAGCTTTTACTGGAAAACACGCTTTCCAGCGAGGTCTCGTAGGCAATGCTCCGGGCCTGCAGATCGGCGTTTTTCTGGTGCAGCTGGGCGATCTCCTGCTGCAGGGCGGCCACCATCTGCTGCTGGGCCGCGGCATTCTGCTCCAGCTGCTGGATATGCTGCTTTTCGCTGTCCTTGCGCAGCTGGAGCTGCTGCACGCCCTGCAGCACGGCGCAGAACAAAGGCTCGTCCGTCAGGGTCTCCAGCGGGAAGTAGCCGTAGCTCACCACCAGCTTCATCCCGGCGGGGTAGTGGGTGGTGCCCTCCAGCCGGTAGTTGGGGTCATCGCCCAGGAACAGGGTGCTGCCGCCGGAAAGGTTCAGGCCGTTGGTGGGTGCGCAGATGATGCGGTCATCTGAAAAGATCAGGTTGGTGATGCAGCAGGGCAGCTCACCCGGGTCGAACCGCAGGGCCTGTGCAGCCACCGGCAGCTCAAAGGTCGCGGTCACAGCACCGGTCAGCTCGTCGGTGGTGCAGTCGGGTGCGGTCAGGGTGTCCTTTTCCGAAAAGCCGAAGCCTGCATCATAATAGAGCAGCGGCTGCAGCAGAGTGGGCGAGTCGGTATGCATCTCGCGCTGGGGGTGTGCCGCAAGGTAGGACTGCACCTTCTGTTCCAGGGCAAGGCAGCGTTCTGCCAGATGGGAAACGCCTTCGTCCGAAAGCTTGAGCTGCTGTTCCAGCTCGGCGATCTTTTCCTGCAGAGCCGCAGTGTTCTCAGGAGCTGCGTTGTTCATAACCGGATTCTCCTCATAATATTATTTCACTTCAGCAGAGGGGGCACCCTCTGCAAAAAATCAGTGTTTTGCCGCAAAATGACGCTCAGGCGCTTCGGCGCGGGCGCTGCGCCGGCGGGGCGCTTCCGCCGCCTTCTGCTCCCGGCGGGAGGCGAGCCAGAACTTCAGGTCCCGGCGGCGCACCAGCAGCTCGCAGATGAGCAGGGTGGAGCCCAGCGAAAGGGTGAACTGCAGCACCATGCCCAGCACCGGGTGAGCCGCAAACTTCTGGGGCATCAGGTACCAGGGAATGGCCGTGAGCTCCACGGTGTGGACGCAGAAGATGAACAGCGAACGGCGGCCAATGGCCTGGATGGCGTGGGTGACAACGTTCTCCACCCTGCGCTGGAACCAGATGACGATGGAAAGGATGCCCAGGCCCGTTACGGCATCCAGCAGGATGCTCACGGGGCCGAGGGTCCACTCGGCCATCGAGACGCAGTCGGTGCTCTTGGTAAGAAGCACCAGTGCGGCCACGGCCAGCGCCGCCGCGATCATCCCGCCGCGCAGACGGGGCGAGAGGGGCTGTTCAAAGATCTTATACTTCTTGGCAAGGTAACCCACATACAGGGCCGGAACGGTGACCATGCCCTGGCCGATGCAAAAAGGAGCCTCCCAGGTGATGCAGATGCCCCAGCCTAACAGCATGGTACCCAGCACCGCCCAGTTTATGTACTGCTCCGGGAAGATATTCAGGATGAGATCCAGCAGGATCCATGCGATCATCAGCGAGAGCAGATACCACATGGGGCCGCAGGAGAAGAACAGCTGGCCGAAATAGGTGGCCGTGTGGGGCAGGCCCAGTGCAAAGCCGCCCAGCACCTTGTAGGTCTCGTAGGTGGCGTTGTGCAGGCTGCCGAACAGGCTGTAATGGATGATAAAATGGAACACGGTGGTGGCAATGCCGGTATAGATGTAAGGCTTGAGCAGCGTTTTGAACTGCTGGTCGATACACTTGCCGATGGAGCGCTTGCGGAAGCCGTAGCCGCTGGCAATGTAAAAGGCCGCCATCAGGGATTCGCGGTAGGCGAACATGCAAAAGGTCAGCGGGTTGATGTGGCTGGCATCGCCCATGGGGTAAAGCTCACCGGTGTGGGCAAAGACGATGGTCAGCATGCCGACACCCTTGAGCAGATCAAACATGCCCAGCGAATTTGCGGCACGGCGTTTGGTTCCCTCCATAAAAAGGTCCTCCTCTGCGCCGCACCCCGCCCCGGGATGGCAGAATTGCCGGATTTTTGGCGCATCATGTTAAAAATTAGAGATATTTATAATAAGTATAATGCTTTTTGCCCTTGCTGTCAATCAAACGCAGGGAGAAAGCACGGTAGGCGGATACCGGGAAAAGTGTACCACACTCACGGCCTGCCCGCAACAAAAGGCAGGATTTACATCCGGGTGCACAGATTGACTGTAAGTTTAAGTTGCATATTTGTGCAATTAAATCTTGCGTTTGAGCCTTCTATGCGGTATACTCTAGGCTAGAGTGCCCAGAAGATTCCATTTAGCGGAAACAAAAGGGAATGTTTTAACAAAAATAAACAGGGAGTGTAAAATAATGGCAGACAAGGCTTGTAAGGAAGTTGTGACCGCGGCAAATATGCCGATGACCGTTTTTGACATGATCTCTGCGATGCAGAATAAGTATGCTGACCGTGTGGCGTTCCGCTATGTGGAGGGCAAGGACACGGTGGTGGAAAAGACCTACGCCCAGTATGTGCAGGATATCCGCAAAGCGACCGGCTACCTGCAGCAGGAGTTGGGCGAGCCCAAGGGCAAGAAGATCGTCGTCCTGAGCCGCACCAACTATGAGTATGGCGCGGTCGTTTTCGGCACCATGATGGCAGGCGCTGTCATCGTGACCCTGAACCAGGGCAAGACCTGGGCCGAGCTGGAGCATGAGCTGGGCATGGTGGAGCCGGACCTCATCTTCAATGATGGCATCGATTACGGCTACCGCGCCCAGCTGGAAGCACTTTACGGCGCTCGGCTCCGCCCCATGGATGCCTGGACCGCTGCCCCTGAGGCTGAGATGGTCAACCGCATCGACCACGAGGGTCTGCTGATGCTGATGTTCACTTCCGGCACCACCGGCCGCAGCAAGGGCGTGATGCTGAGCGAGAAGAACTACTTCACCGCCTGCCAGATGTACATCGATGGCCAGAAGGTCATCCCTGATCAGAAGGAGCGGCTGGCACCCCAGAACCTCGACCAGACCTTCAGCCACTTTACGCTGGTGCCCATGTTCCATCTGGCCGGTTTCATCTGCTACTTTGTCTACGGCATACAGGGCTGGACCCTGAACCTCTGCTGTGATGCCCGCGACCTGCGCCGGGATATGAGCCTGATGCACAGCGATGCCATGTCTACCCCGCCGGTGCTGGTGGAGATGATCTACAACGAGATCAAGCGCGGCCATGCCGACCGCCTGAACGGTCTGTGGAACCTGAGCTGCAGCTCTGCGATCCTTGATCCCGCCATCCTGAGCGAACTGGTGAAGAACGGTTTCTACATCAACCAGTGCTACTCCATGACCGAGCTGGCCGGCTATGGCCTGCTGAACGTGACCCAGGAGGGCGACCACCTGCGTGCCCTGGGCAAGCCGGACGGCTTCTGTGAGGTCAAGGTGGACGAGACCGGCGAGATCTGCGTCCGCGGCGGCTGCGTGATGCTGGGCTACTATAAGGACCCCGAGACCACTGCCGAGACCATCGACAAGGACGGCTGGCTCCACACCGGCGACCTGGCCCGCGTGGACGAGGAAGGCTACTACTATATGACCGGCCGCAAGAAGAACCTCATCATTCTGGACAGCGGCGAGAACGTCAGCCCCGAGGAGCTGGAAAAGCTGCTGGGCAAGTGCGATGCCATCAAGGAGTGCATCGTCAAGGAGATGGGCAAGAAGATCGGCACCGTGGTCTGCTGTGAGGATGACAAGCAGCAGCAGGTGAAGGCTTTTGTCACCGAGCTGAACCGCACCCTGCCCATGTACAAGCGCATCTCCGTGGTGGAGTGCAGCGCCGAGCCCCTGCCCCGCAACGCGCTGGGCAAGCTGCTGCGCAAGTAAAATCAAACGGGAGAAAAAGGAGCAGACCATGGTAAACAATGTCTATGATCTTGTCACCCGGACAATGGAACAGGAATTCCCCGGGCGGGTGGCCTTCCGCTGGGTAGAGGATGCCACCGGTACCGTGAAGGAAAAGACCTATGCCGAGTATGCACAGGATATCCGCCGCGCCGCTGCCTGGTTTGCCCGGAACATCCCGGAGGTGGAGGGCAAGCGGGTGGTCCTGCTGAGCCGGAACTGCTATGAGTACGGCGTGAATACCTTTGGCGCTGTGCTGGCCGGGGCTGTTCTGGTAACGATGAACCAGAAAAAGACCTGGGACGAACTGAGCTGGGAGCTGGAGCTGGCAGAGCCTGCCCTCATCCTGAACGATGGGGTGGACTACGGCTGCCGTGACCAGCTGGAGGCTGCGTATGGGGAGCGCCTGCGGCCGATGGATATCTGGAAGGACACCGCGCCCGGCGGGCTGGAAAAGAAGATCGACCCCAATGCCCTGATGGTCATGCTGTTCACCTCCGGCACCACCGGCCGCAGCAAGGCCGTGATGCTGGCAGAGCGGAACTTCTTTACCGTGATGCAGATGCACGTTGCCATGGGCGACCACATGCTGGACTTCAAGCACCGGCAGCTGCCCGAGGACAAAAACGATGTCCTGAGCAACTTTGCCATCCTGCCCCTGTTCCATCTGGGCACCTTTATCTGCCTGTTCTCCTGGCCCTTCAAGGGCTGGGCCCTGAACCTTTGCAGTGACCTGCGGAATTTCTACCGGGATCTGGGCCTGATGCACAGCGATTCCATTGCCGTGGCCCCGGTGCTGATGGAGAGCATCTACAAGGATGTCAAGCGCGGCCGCGCCGATAAGCTGAACGGCCTGTGGAACCCCTGCGGCAGCTCTGCCATGTTCGACAGCGAGCTGCTGCTGGGTCTGGTGGAAAACGGCATGTACATCACCCAGTGCTACGGCATGACCGAGACCTGCGGCGATGGTCTGGTGAACTACGCCCAGACAGAGCCTCATATCCGGGCGCTGGGCAAGCCGGACGGCCACTGCGAGTACAAACTGGATGAGACCGGCGAGATCTGCATCCGGGGCGGCTGTGTGATGCTGGGCTACTATAAGGACCCCGAAGCCACCGCCGAGATCATCGACAAAGACGGCTGGCTCCACACCGGCGACCTGGCCCGTGAGGACGAGGACGGCTATTACTACATGGTGGGCCGGAAGAAGAACCTGATCATTCTGGGCACCGGCGAGAACGTCAGCCCCGAGGAACTGGAAAGAAAGCTCAACGCCTGCCCTGAGGTGCAGGAGTGCGTGGTCAAGGAGATGGGCAAAAAGATCGGCGCGCTGATCTGCTGTGCCGAGGAAAAGCAGGCGGAGGTCCGGGCTTTCCTCACCGGGCTGAACCGTACCCTGCCGCTGTACCAGCGGATCACGGCGGTGGAGTTCAGTGCCGAACCCCTGCCCCGCAACGCCATGGGCAAGCTGCTGCGCAGGTAAGCGCGGAAATTGTAAAAAAAGCGCGAAACCGGGCGGCCTGTGTGTTGCATTTCCTCCATAAAACAGGTATTATAAAACACAGGAATGTCCCGCCCGGCTGGCTAAACCGGCCCGGCGCGTGGCATACTGAAACTGCGCCCTTGCAGGCGATAAAAATCCCTCACGGAAAGGAAGATTTTTTGATGGAAAGAGCAGAAATCGTGTCTCAGATCCTGGCAATTCTGGAGGATGTGGCAGAGATCTCGCCCGAGGATGTCAACGAAAACAGCGTGATGATGGATGATCTGGATCTGTCCTCTATGGAGATCCTGACCGTCGTGGCCGATCTGGAAGAGACCTTTGGCCTGCGCATCCCCGAAAAGGAGCTGCGCAACTTTGTGACCATCGGCGATCTGGCCGATTATCTGGCCGAGAACGCGGGGTAATTCCGGATGAATGCAGAGCAGCGTGCGGTGTTTCAGGGCATCGTCTACTACTACCGCGAAAATCAGGTCCTCTGCCGCTATCAGGCCACGCTGAAGGAGGTCGTTGACCCGGCCCTTCTGCAGCAGGCACTGGATGCGGCCCGCCCGCTGGCAGAATATTATTTCTGCCATGTGGTGTGGGAAAAGCGGGAGGCCCGTCTGGAGCCCAACACTGCCCCCTGCCGTGTGCGGCAGGGCAGCGCCCAGCCAAAGATCCCCGAGGAGACGAACGATTATCTCTTCTCGCTGGGCTGTGAGGGGAACACGGTCTATCTGGACTGGTTCCACTTCCTGGCCGATGGCCGGGGCGGCTCGCCCTTTTTCACCCTGCTGCTCAAGCTCTACTGCAACCTGCGCTCCAACGCCGGTTTTGTGTGCGAGGCCCTTGCCTCTGACCCGCCCTACGATGTGGAACAGCTGCTGGCCCGCTACCCGGAGAGCCAGGTGGCCAACAACATGCAGAAGGACGTGCTGCAGATCCACGAAGGCACGCCCCATTTTCAGCGGCTGCGGCTGGACAGGCAGAGCCTTGTGGATCTGGCGCAGAAGGAGGGCGTGAAGCCCTTCAGCGCCCTCATGGGGCTGACCTGCCAGGCAGCGCAGCGGTATCTGGAAAAGAACGACCTTGTGTACAGCTATGCCGCCGACACCCGCGCGGCGCTGGGGGTGCCGCATGCCCTGTACAACTGCATTGCGTCCTTTCAGCTGCCCCTGCGGCTGGAACCGCAGGCCCGGCTCCACAGCTTTGCAAAGCAGCTCGACCATGAGATCCGGGAAAGCCTGACCCCGGAGCGCCGCCTGTTCCGCATGGCCGAACAGATGGGCTGGGTGTATCAGGTGTTCCGGCAGAAGGCCGCGCTCAAGATCAAAAAGCGTGTGTTCCAGATGGGCGAGTACATAAGCGGCTTCCCGGCAGATTTCTGGGTCAGCTACATCGGCAGCCCGCTGCTGCCGCACAGCCCGGAGCTGGAAGCGTACCTGACCGATTTCCAGACCTGGGTGCTGCCGGACGGTGCGTCCCTTGCAATGGAGGTCACCAGCCTGCACGGCGTGCTGACCTGCTGCATTGAGAACAAGGTGGACAAGCCCGGCTACCTCGAAGCCCTGCGCAACGTGATGGAGCAGGAGGGCATCAGGGTGCTGGAAGCGGTACATATTTCCTGAAGCAACAATAACAGCGAACCCCCCAGTGCAGATCGCACCGGGGGGTTCGCTGTTTAGTTAGCATCCTCACCCTCTCCGTCATTGCTTGCGCAATGCCACCTCTCCCGAAGGGAGAGGTAAGACATCACAGAGGGCAGATGCTGCTAAATCTGGGATTGCCCTTGGCTCCCCCTTTGGGGCAACAACAACGACCGCCGCCAGCGGCGGATTGAGGGAGGAGTTGTTGGGGCAGTGGCCAGCAAGATACGAATGCAATTTATTGCATGAAGTAACTGCTGGGTGCCACAACCCGGCTAGTGGCAAAGCCGAAGGCTTTGACTGAGAGGGTTCGCCACTTACCCCTTCATCTGATTCCAGCTCCGAATAACCTCCCAGCGGCTGACGGAATCCTCCGCAGACGCATCCGGGGCGAGGAGCTGGTTCTCGATGGCCCATGCAAGGGCCTGCTGGACCGGGGCAGCATCGGCAGGGAGAAGAGCAGCGGGGGTCGGGGTTCCGGCGGCTTCCCACAGCAGCAGGGCCAGCTCCCCGGCGTTGTTGGGGATGGCCGCACCGGCAGGCAGGACGGTGTTCAGGTACAGCTCGGTGCCGATCATGTAGCCGGTGTAGCCCAGCACAGCCGCGCCAGCACCCGCCGTGCCGATTATGGCGGCGGTGCCAAGGATGCCGGGGCCTTCGCTTTCAATGGTGGCTTCCCGGTACTGGGCTTCCACGGTAACGGTCTTGCCTTTTTCCACTGCATTGGCCGGGATGGTAAAGCTTTCGGCGTTGTAGGCCACATTGGGGTTGCCCAGCAGGCTTTCCTCACTGATGGTCCACTGGTCGAACACCATGCCCTCCGGTACGGCATCCGGGTTCAGGGTCACTTTTGCTTCTGCATCCACCGGCACGGTGCCGCTGGTCAGCGCATCCCTTTCGCCGGTCGTAAAGCTGCCGCCCACCACTTTCAGGGTGTAGGTCTCCGGTTCCGGTTCAGGCTTCGGTTCGGGTTTGGGTTCCGGTTTCGGGTCGTTCAATTGCAGCTCAAGGTCAGCCGTAAGAGGCAGCTGTACTTCCCGTACCTTGCCGCTGCTCAGGGTCACATACAGGGTGCTTTTGGTGGGTGTGCCGACCACATAAAGTTCATTGGCGGCGCTGTCCAGCGCAGTAGCTTCACCGCTCATTTTCAGCGCAGTGATTTTTCCGTTATCAGAAACTGTAATTTTCTTGGCGCTGTTTTCGCAGCCGGTGGGAACGTTCAGGAACACGCCGTTCAGGGCGCTGGCGCTGCCGGTAACTTCTTTCAGGAAAATGCCGTTGGTGATGGTGGCGTTGCTGTCCACCGTAACCGGGCAGTTCACCGCCACCCTATGGGGGTTCAGCTCGGGGCTGGTAAAATCATAGTTCGTCTTAGCGGCAGGCTCCAAAGTCAGGGTGTCGTTTTCAAACTTCCAGCCGTTGCCGCTGTAATCCTGGGTGCCGCCCTTGGTGCCAACGGGGTAGCCGACTTTATCGATCACCAGCCGGATCAGCATGCTCAGGGTAACGGTGTTCGCAGTGGCGCGTGGTGCGGTGAAAGTGACAGAAAAATTACCGCTACCATCATCGTGATATCTTGCACTTGGTGCCCAATCTTCAAACAAACAATGTGTGTCGTTTGAGTCCCCGAATGTAACATCAATAGGAAATAATACTGCTTGACTGTTTTTAAGAGAAATATAGATGGTGATGCTGGTATCATGGTCGGAATTGGGAATGACATAACCGCTGTTGCCGAAATAACTGATTTCTGTATCGAAACTCTCATAGCTACCATTCTGCTGGGAATTCACTTTCAAGGTATAGCCGTCAGCGACTTGGCCATCCTTTGGTTTTTTATGAAAAATGCCGCCCTTTATGGTGCCAGTGTTGGTAACGGTAGAACTAAACATGCCGCCGGTAATTGTACCATGATTTATAACGTGCATTGAGTAAACGCCACTCGTTATAGTGCCATCATTGGTAATACTGGAACCATGATTTCCGGTGTCCCAAAATTTACCATTTTCAATCGTTGCGTTTTCCCCTATGATGGCAGAACATAAAATACTGATTGAATCCAGACGGATGCTTCCGCGAGCTGTCAAATCATAGGTAGTAGGGTTTTCGGGGGCGATGGTCAAAACTTTAGCCGTAGCATCATAGCTCCAGCCATCACCGGTATAAATTTCGTGATTTTGGGAATCGGTTGTAGGAGTTATATCATCGAGAACCGGATAACCAGACTGAATTTGTAAAGGTTTCAAGGTGGAGCCGCCTTCCTCCGCCCACGCTGTGATTGCCGACACAGGCAGGAGCGTTACCGCCATGCACAGCGCCACCAGAAGGCTGATAAGTCGTTTCTTCATAGGAGATTCCTCACTTTCCTTGCGCCGGTCTCCCGGCTGGGTGGTAGGGGGGCTTATACTCTTCTACTTCCTATAATGCAAAAAATGAGGAATCCTTTCACCTGACTGGGAATTTTTTTTTTTTTTTTTTGAGGACGACCTCAACCTCTCCGTCATCGTCGCTTCGCTCGATGCCACCTCCCCTAGTAGGGGAGGCTCTGGCGTGCCGCAAGGTTCTGGCGTTTTTGCGCTGTGTGCTGCTGTCGTGACCCTCTGTTGCAAAGCGAAACCTTTTTGCCAAGGGCTCCCCTACTAGGGGAGCTGTCGAGCGAAGCGAGACTGAGAGGTTGTTCAGAGCAA
>OGNF01002421.1_pt1 | contig 14149 bp, 9 predicted proteins | sample 1573321 | NCBI WGS metagenome assembly OGNF01 (sample SAMEA2581911, study PRJEB24529) | metagenome | biome: Human gut stool | place: China | collected 2011
CGATGACGGTGAGGTTCCACCTGTTCCCATTCCGAACACAGAAGTTAAGCTCACTCGTGCCCAAGATAGTTCGCTGGAAACGGCGCGTGAAAATAGGTAGTCGCCGACTTAAACGAAAGCTCTGAGATGAAAGTCTCAGGGCTTTTTTGTTGTGCGTGTGCCTTTCCGTTAAAATAGCCTAAAAAATCACATGGATTTGTGAATGTTCACAAACCTCGCCCAGACCTCTTGATTTTTTATAGGGGGGGGTATGATAAGGTGCGAAAAGCACCTTGTCAGCAAAACAGAAAGATCGGCAAACCAGTCGGAAGGCTGTGACGCAAGGCGGAAGGCCCGGTATGGGCCGTCAGCTGCACTTTGCTCTGCAACCCTCTTCGACTATGCGGAAATGTGCCGGCACCCCCCAAAGGGCAAGCCGGTGCGGGGTTATGGAGAAGTTTATGGGAGTAGCTTTTCCGGGTACCACGATCACCCTGCCCTTGAGAGAAGCGGCGGGTTAAAGCATAGATAGAGAGGGCGAGCACCCCTAAAGTACAAAACGCAAAGCGTTGTATCAGCCATTTGGCTAGTGCGGCGCTTTTTTCTTTTTGTCTGGGTGCTTTTCGTGGAGAAACTGGGAGTATTGATGACTGACAAAGGATCGGTCTGCTGTTTAACCACCACTTTTCGATCATGTGAGCATGAACTGGAAAGGAGCAGAAGAAAAATGACAAACAAGAAATTCAAGTTGGCAGCAATGTCGCTGGCCACTGCGGTTGCCGTGAGCACGGTTGGCCCAAGTGCTTCTGCGGTGACGTATTATTTGGGCAATGGTGATATAACTGTTGACCAGGATGAGAATCGCGGCGCGTACAGTTATCAGGGTGAGGACGGCAAACGTACCTACGTCAATGAGGATGAAGCGGATAAAGGTACGATCTACGTCAAGGACGGCAACGCGCCAACGGGAGAAGTTCCGCCATCCACTGATAACTCCAACAATGGCACAGAGGAAACCACGCCTACGGATAATGACACACAATCCACCGATGCTTCTGGCAACAACACAGAGAACAGCTCCACAGCTGAGACCACAACTGGAAACACCATCACGGTCAAAGAAGATGTAAAAGATGCAACCATCGTGGTTGACGGCGTGAATGTGGACACCAGCACCCAGACTGAAGCACTCCCAGATACCGGGAGCACAGGGGATAAAACCATCATCAAGGTGGGCGAGGGTGCAAAGGTTGACCTGACAGTCAAGGATTCCAACCTGACCACCGGCGGCAACGGCATTGATATTGGTGTGAATCTGAAAGGTGAGAATGAAAACAAGGGAGCCAATGTTGACCTGACGCTGGATCATACCAAAGTCAACCTGACACAAAACGGAAAGGCGGGTATCAACGTACAGGACAATTCTAATGTGGATCTTACCCTGAAGGGCGAGAATGCCATTGATGGCTCCAAGGCAACTGAAAAAGAGAATATCCTTACAAAGAAGGTCAATGTCGAGGGTATCCGTGTGGGCGGTGGCGGCGCAGGTGACGGTTCGGGCGCCAGCGAGGGTGCAAAAACGCACCTGACTATCAGCGGCGGTGTAGAAAAGACCGAAACTGCGGAAGCAGACACAGAAGAAACGGAAAGCCCCGCTGGCGGCTCACTGACCATCAGTAAGACCACAGGCGGTCTGGTAATGGCAGATGGCTCGGACGTGGAAATCACGGACGGCGCTGATGTGACCATTGAGGATACTAAGACCTCCAGTTCCACTCAGGCAGGCCGCGCTGTTACCCAGCACGGTGATCTGACCCTCTCCGGCGGCTCTTCCCTAACGATAGACGGTGTGAAGGACAATAAAGCGCCGCATACCGGTATTGGTATTGCCAGCTGGGATGATATCACAGTCGAGGATGGCAGTACGCTGGATATCAGTGGTGCTGCGACCGGTATTTACGGACATCAAGGCTCGGATGCAAGCCTGACTGTGAAGGATAGTACGCTGAATATCAGCGATGTTAAAAAAGCCATTGAGTACGAGGGTGCAGGTGTAGACAAGGAGGGAAAGGCACTCAAATCTGCCGGTGATATTACGTTTGAAAAGGCAAAGGTTAATATTGATGCTGGCAATATCGGTATTATGACCGGAAACAACGGTACTTCTTCCATTAAACTTGACGATACAGAAGCTAAAATAACCGTAGGCGCAGGAGGCACTGCAATTTATGGCCCGGAAAAAGGCGGTAAGGGCGATTTGAATATCGCTCACAGTAAGCTCGATATTGATGCCAGCGCATTTTATGGTTATGGTATTAGGGCGGGATATAAGAATGTGAATATTCGAGATGGAAGCGTTGTGAATTCCAACTCGAGTGCAGCAGGCATCATCCTGACCGGTAGTGAAGGGAATGCGACTAAACTGAATGTTTCAAACAGTTTGTATAATTTGACGACCGCTTTTCATTATGGCGTATGGGCATGTGTAGCAGATGGTGCATACCAAGGAAAGCCGACTCATACGATTCTGGTCAACGATAATGGTGCAATGAACATCAGTGATACGGCCGGTTCACCATATGTTGCTTCTGCGGGTATTATGATGGACGATGGGGTCTCTTTGATTGCTGATAACGGCGTTATAACCACAAACGGTAAATATCAATATGGTGGTATCAATGCCTATGGTAATGATATCAATATCCGTTTCAAGGACAATTCGCATGTAGATGTTGAATCGATTACGTATGACGCTGAGCATAAAAACCAGAACCTCATCGTGACCGGCGGCACGCTGACCTATGATTACAGCGCCGACAACACCCTGTGGCCGGTGAACGAGCAGGGCGACAAGCTGACCAATTTCCTGCTGACCAAGGATGATACCCACGCAAACTTCGATGCTCTTTCCTATAAAGGCCAGACCTATACCTACCTCTCTGATCTGAACAAGGAGACCGGGAAGCAGTATCTCTCCGTGTGGGTGCCCGCCGCCGCACTGAACTATATGCTGGATGTAGACGGTTCCCACGACCCGGAGATCATCGGCAAGGCGCTGGAAGAGCTGAAGCAGGCCGGATACAATTTCGACACTGCCTACCAGACCGCTGAGAATGGCGATCAGGTCGTTATTCTGCGGGATATGGTGGTGAACGGTAAGAGCCTGAACTTCACCAAGACCACCGATGCAGAGGGCAACACCAAGCTCATCTGGGGCAACTACGAAAAACAGGCAGAGGGTGCTCCCAGCGCTTATGATATGGTCTATGGCACCGAGTACGAGTATGAGGGCAAGACCTATACCATCGTCTGGGGCTATGAGAGCCAGAACAACCCCAACACCACCGCAGCAGCGGGCGTGCTGGATGCCTTTGGCCCGGATTCCAACGTGAAGGTCACCGGCGACATCGACGGCACCGACTCCGCACAGTACACCGTGACCATTTACGGCGCTCTGCGGGAAGTGACCGACCCTGTGATCCCCACGAACCCGAAACCGGAAACGCCAGAGGGCTCCGATCCTACTCCTCCGGCTCCGGAAACGCCCGAGGACTCCGATCCTACCCCTCCGGCTTCCACTACGCCGACTGCCCCGGTTTCCACTACGCCGACTACCCAGGCTGTGCAGGATGCACGGCCCACCACGTCCACCGTGGAGCAGGCAGTCGCTAAGACCACGCCCGCCCCGGAGAGCGGCAAGCTGATCCAGACCGGTACCACCAACTGGATGGCAGATGTTCTGGTGCGTGCAGGCGGTGTCCTGCTGGCTGCCGGTTATCTGCTGGAGCGTAAGCGCAAGGGCATGTTCCATAAGGCACAGCACTGAACACGTTCTTGTAGATGACGTAAAAAGGTAAAATATTGAACTGGCTTGGGGCCACTGCACAATTTTTTGTGGGGCGGCCCCACTTTTTGCAGAAAAAGGCGCTCTCGTCTCGTATTAGGGGATGAAAGCGCTTTTGATTTTGCAAAAAGGGATGAGAACGAGAATGAAAACTTCACCGCGCCGCCGGAAGCACCGGCGCAGACCCTTCCGGCGGCTGTTCTGGCTGCTGGTGCTGGCAACCCTGCTTCTGCTGCTGTGGCCCCGGCGGGTCACGCTGGATGGGCTGAACAGTCCCCATGCCATTTTACTGCAGGCCGACAGCGGGGAGGTGCTGGCCGAAAAGGATGCCGACAGCACGATCTATCCGGCTTCCATGACCAAGATGATGACGGCTCTGCTGGCCATAGAAGCAAACCCGGACCTCGACACGCCCGTGACCCTGCCCGAGGAGATCTTTCCGGCTCTGCAGGCCCAGAATGCCTCGCTGGCGGGGTTTCAGCCCGGGGAAACGGCCACGGTGCGGGATCTGCTGTACGGTGCCATGCTGCCCTCGGGGGCTGAGTGCTGCGAAGCGCTGGCCCGGGAGGTGAGCGGCAGCGAGGAAGCTTTTGCGGCCCGGATGAACCAGAAAGCGGCAGAGCTGGGGATGACCGCCACGCATTTCTGCAACCCCACGGGCCTGCACGACCCGGAACATGTTTCCACCGTGCGGGATATGGCCCGGCTGACAGAAGCAGCCCTGCAGAACGAGACCTTCCGCAAGCTGTTTACCACGGAACGGTATACCGTTCCGGCCACCAACTGCCACCCGCAGGGGTTCACGATGCACAGCACCCTGCTGAGCCAGCTGGACGGCACTGAGCTGCACCGTGGCCGGATCCTGGGCGGTAAGACCGGCTACACCGGGGAGGCAGGGCTCTGCCTTGCCAGTCTGGCCGAGGTGAAGGGCAGGGAATACATTCTGGTCACGGCCGGGGCAGGGGGAAACCACAGCACCGCGCCCTACCACATCGAGGATGCCGTAACGGTCTACCGCCGTGTGAGCCGGGGGTCCTGAACAGGGGAGCGGATGCGCTCCCTTTTTCTGTGCCCGGCTTTGTGGTACAATGGAACAAAACCATTCACAGAACAGGAGAACCATCATGCTCAAGGATTCACAGGTCGATCTCTGCGGCCGCACCGATTTTACCCGCACCGCGCCCCTGCTTGCCCGGGACGAGGCGTTTTCATTTGCCTGCGCGGGCTGCGGCGGCTGCTGCCGGGGGCGGGAGGATATCGTGCTGTCGGGCTTTGACCTGTGGCGCATCGCGGCCCGCCTGCGCCTGCCGCCCCGCACCGTGGCCCGGGCGTTCTGCCGGGGAAGCATCGGGCGGGTCAGCCGCCTGCCGGTGCTGCGGCTGGCTCCGCTGAAGGAGGAACGCAGCAACTGCCCCTTCCTCACCGGGAACCACTGCGCCATCCACGATGCCGAGCCGCTGGTCTGCGCCCTTTACCCGCTGGCGCAGGAGATCACGAAGGACGGGCAGGTATCCTACTTTTTGCAGCCCACCCAGTGCGGCGGGCAGGTCATTGCGGCAAGGGTGGGGGATTATCTGGCCCGTTACGATGTGCCCGCCCGGGAGGCCACCGATGTGCGCTGGGCGCAGGTGTGCATGGCGCTGGAAGATACCGTGGAGCGGCTGGAGGCTCTGTTTGAGCCGGTGTTTGCCCGGCGGATGCAGGAAAAGCTGTGGCAGGCGCTGTATTACCGGTACGACTTTGCAAAAGAGTACCGCCCCCAGCTGGAAGAAAATCTGCTCTGGCTGGACGGTGAGCTGAAAAAGCTCGAAGGAATGCAGATGCGGCACAGGGCCATCGAAAAAAGTGATAGATAAAATTACTTTGATTGATAATTCGGGCTGTTCCCCGGTTGTTTTGAGGAGAAAAGTGTGATATACTTCACGAGTGTAAAGCGGCAGCGCGATGCGACAGGCCGCTTGAATACTGACTTTCATGCGGTGTCCTGTTGCCGCGAAAGTAGAATTGAGGGAGTAATATCATGCGTAAAATTTCTCGTCGTTCGTTCCTGTCTGCCGCCGCTGTCTGCGGCGCAGCTGCTGCCTTGACTGCCTGCGGCGGTTCCTCCAGCTCCACGGCTGCTTCTTCCACCGCTTCCTCTGCTGCGGCCTCTTCCGCAGCGGCTGACGGCCAGAAGTATACCGTTGGCATCTGCCAGCTGGTGGAGCACGCCGCTCTGGACGCTGCCACCCAGGGCTTTGAGGATGCCCTGACCGCACAGTTCGGCGAGAATGTCACCTTTGACTTCCAGAACGCCCAGAACGATTCCGCAACCTGCGCCACCATCGCCAACGGCTTTGTTTCCGCAGGCGTTGACCTGATCATGGCAAACGCTACCCCCGCCCTGCAGGCCGCACAGGCTGCCACCGACAGCATCCCCATTCTGGGCACCTCCGTCACCGAGTACGGTGTTGCTCTGGGCCTGACCGATTTCGATGGCACCGTGGGCGGCAATGTCTCCGGCACCTCTGATCTGGCTCCGCTGGATCAGCAGGCAGATATGATCACCGAGTGGCTGCCCGAGGCCACCAAGGTGGGCCTGCTCTACTGCTCTGCCGAGGCAAACAGCCAGTATCAGGTGGACGAGGTCCAGAAGTACCTGGAGACCAAGGGCGTTACCGCCACCCAGTACGCTTTCTCTGATTCCAACGATCTGGCTTCTGTCTGCCAGAAGGCTGCCGACGAGAACGACGCAGTGTATGTCCCCACCGACAACACCTGCGCCGCCAACACCGGCATCATCGATGGCATCTGCCGCCCGGCCAAGAAGCCCGTGTTCGCCGGTGAGGAGGGCATCTGCTCCGGCTGCGGCGTGGCGACCCTGTCCATCAGCTACTATGATCTGGGCTACACCACCGGTGAGATGGCGGCCAAGATCCTGACCGGTGAGGCCGATATCTCCACCATGCCCGTTGAGTACACCAACGTGACCAAAAAGTACAACAAGACCATCTGCGATGATCTGGGCATGACCGTTCCCGAGGGTTATGAGGCCATTGAGGAATAACAAGCGCTCTGTCTGTTTCGCAGAAAGCTCCCCTGATAGGAGCGCAGAGTTCACGCTGCGGTGACGGAGAGACTTTACAATAAAATCAGCGGAGAAGAGCGAATTTTGACTCTTCTCCGCTTTCCCGTATCAGAAAAAAGTGTAGTTACAGGAGGAAAACGTTTTGGATATTCTTGCAAGACTTGCCAACCTGCCCGGTGCCTTGCCCGGTGCCTGTGCGCAGGGCCTCATCTGGGGCATCATGGCCATTGGTGTGTACCTGACCTACCGCATCCTGGATGTGGCTGACCTGACCGTAGACGGTTCCTTTGGCACCGGCGGCGCGGTCTGCGTTATGTGCCTGCTCTCCGGCATGAACGTCTGGGCAGCGCTTTTCATCGCCCTGCTGGCCGGTCTGGCCACCGGCCTTGTCACCGGCCTGCTCCACACCTTTATGGGCATCCCGGCCATTCTGGCTGGCATCCTGACCCAGCTGGCCCTCTACTCCATCAACCTGAAGATCATGGGCAAGGCCAACCAGTCCATCAATGTGGACAAGTACGGCCTGCTCATCTCCCTGCGCTGGGTCAAGGAGCTTGCCCTGCACAACCCCATCATCATGGTCATTCTGGTCAGCGCCGTGGTCATCGGTGTGCTGTACTGGTTCTTTGGCACCGAGCTGGGCTGCGGCATCCGCGCCACCGGTTCCAACCCCGCTATGAGCCGCGCCCAGGGCATCAACACCAGCTTCAATGTGGTGCTGGGTCTGGCGGTCTCCAACGGTCTGGTGGCCCTGTCCGGCGCATTGCTGAGCCAGTATCAGGGCTTTGCCGATGTCAGCATGGGCCGTGGTGCCATCGTCATCGGTCTGGCCGCTGTCATCATCGGCGAGGCCCTGTTCAGCCGCATCTTCCACAACTTTGCCCTCAAGCTGGTGTCCGTCTCGCTGGGTGCCATCATCTACTACATCGTCATCCAGCTGGTGCTGACCCTCGGCTTTGACGCAAACCTGTTAAAGCTGCTGAGCGCATCCGTTGTGGCTGTCTTCCTCGCCGTGCCGTACTGGAAGGGCAAATATTTCGCAAAGCCTGCGGCCAAAAAGGCAAACAAGGAGGGCGCAAACAATGCTTGAGATACAAAATGTTTCCAAGACCTTCAACGCAGGCACCGTCAACGAGAAGACGGCCCTGAACGGCCTGAACCTGAACCTGAATGAGGGCGACTTCGTCACCGTCATCGGCGGCAACGGTGCAGGCAAGTCTACCATGCTGAACGCCGTCGCCGGCGTCTGGCCCGTGGACTGCGGCAAGATCATCATCGACGGTGTGGACGTCACCCGTCTGAGCGAGCATCAGCGCGCCGCCTACATTGGCCGCGTCTTTCAGGACCCCATGACCGGCACTGCCGCCACCATGCAGATCGAAGAGAACCTCGCCCTCGCCGCCCGCCGCGGTAAGCCCCGAACTCTCCGCATCGGCATCACCAGGGCGGAGCGGGAGCAGTACCGTGAACTGCTCAAGAGCCTCGATCTGGGCCTCGAGAACCGTCTGACCGCCCGTGTGGGCCTGCTGTCCGGTGGCCAGCGTCAGGCGCTGACTCTGCTGATGGCCACCATGAACAAGCCCAAGCTCCTGCTGCTGGACGAGCACACCGCCGCCCTCGACCCCAAGACCGCCCTCAAGGTGCTGACCCTCTCGGCGAAGATCGTTGAGGAGAACCACCTGACCACCATGATGATCACCCACAACATGAAGGACGCCATCAAGTACGGCAACCGCCTTATCATGATGCACGAGGGTCACATCATCTACGACGTCTCGGGCAATGAAAAGAAGAACCTGCAGGTCTCCGACCTGCTGGCAAAGTTCCAGATCGCCAGCGGCGGTGAGTTTGCAAATGACAGAATGATCTTGTCCTGATAAGGAGCCCGGGTTGCGGCTCCCAGCGTCTGCTTCGCTGCCGCTCGCATCCTGCTGGCCGCGGCCCCAACAGCTCCTCCCTGTTTCCGCCACTGGCGGCGGTCGTCGCTGTTGCTTTTTTCTCCTGAACTTCACTTTCCTGATTTACAAAACAGGCCGAATCGTCTATAATAAAGGACGACGGCCTGTTTTTGGTGCAAAAACGGCCAAATCCAAGCACTGGGAGGAAATGCTGTGCTCATTCAACTCATCGAGGGGGTCTACCGTCTGTTGTGGGGCGACCTGCTCACCCTGCATCTGGGAAACGTGACCCTCAGTCTTTCGTTTATGGTTATCCTGCTGCTGACGGCGGGGGTGTTCTTCACCCTGCGCACAAGGCTTCTGCCGGTGCGGTTGTTCCGGGATATGCTGGCGGCGGTCTGCGAGAAGAACGACAAGGGCAGCGGCCTCTCGTCCTTCCAGACGCTGGTGGTGTCCACGGCCACCCGGGTGGGCATGGGCAATCTGGTGGGCGTCGTGGCGGCGCTGTCTGTGGGCGGTGCAGGCGCGGTGTTCTGGATGTGGGTGACGGCTCTGCTGGGTGCCTCCACCTCCTTTGTGGAGTCTACGCTGGCCCAGAAATACAGGCAGCCCGACCCCCTTTACGGCGGCTGGCGGGGCGGCCCGGCCTACTATCTCCACACCCTCGCGGAGCGCAAACGGGGCAGGAAGCTCCGCCGCTCGGTGGTGGCCGGCCTGTTCGCCGTGTCGGGCCTCATCTGCTGGTGCGGCATCAGTCAGGTGGTCAGCAACTCGGTGAGCGAGGCGTTCCAGAATGCGTTCTCCATCCCGCCGCTGGTCACGACGCTGGTGCTGACGGCGCTTGCGGCGGTCATCGTCCTGCGGAAGGAGGCCACCGTCAAGAGCCTCGACGTCATCGTCCCTATCATGGCGGGCTGCTACTTCGTCATGACCCTCTGGATCATCCTCACCCATCTGCCCCAGCTGCCCGGTGTCTTCGCCCGCATTTTCTCAGAGGCGCTGGGCCTGCGTCAGGCCGTGGGCGGCGGCTTCGGCGCTGTGGTGATGAACGGCATCAAGCGGGGCCTTTTCTCTAACGAGGCTGGTTCCGGTTCGGCCCCCTGCGCCGCTGCTGCCGCTGAGTGCGATGACCCCGTGAAGATGGGCCTCGTGCAGGCGCTGGGCGTCCTCATCGACACCATCGTCATCTGCAGCTGCACGGCCTTCGTGATGCTGCTGGCTCCCGAGAGCGTGACGAGCGGCCTGCAGGGCATGAACCTTCTGCAGGCGGCGATGCAGTACCATCTGGGCAGTTTCGGCGTCGTCTTCATCGCAGTGACGCTGGCGCTGTTCAGCTTCTCTACTTTTATTGGCATCCTCTACTACGCCCGCTGCAACGTGGCCTATCTCTTCGGTGACAGCTGGTTCTGGCAGACGGCCTACAAGGTGCTGGCGCTGGTGATGCTGGTCGTCGGCGGTATGCAGGCCTACACCGTGGTGTGGGACCTCGGCGATGTGGGCATCGGCCTGATGACCATATTCAATATGCTGGCCCTCTACCCGCTGGCGGGCGAGGCGCTGACCGCTCTGCGGGAGTACGAAGCCAAAAAGAAACTCAAGTAAACAAAAAAGCCATCGGCCCAGACAGCCGATGGCTTTCGTTTTATGCGCGGTGACCCAGCCGCATTTTGAAGTCGTTGTAGCCGAAGCGGACCAGCTCCCGGCAGGTGCCGTCCTCAGCCAGCGCCCAGATGGGCGGCAGGGGCATTCCGTTGAAGGTGTTGTTCTTGCAGGTGGTGTAGATGGCCATATCGCCGAAGATGAGCTTATCGCCCTCGGCAAGGGGGGCGTCAAAGCTGTAATCCCCGATGATATCCCCCGCAAGGCAGGTGGGGCCGCCCAGCCGGACGGTGTGCGCTTTCTCCCCCGCCTCACCGGCGTCCAGCAGCGGCGGGCGGTAGGGCATCTCGATGACATCCGGGGTGTGGCAGGCTGCGGACATATCCAGAATGGCAAGGCTGGTATCCCCGTTGCGCAGGGTGTCCAGCACGGTGGTGACGAGATATCCCGCGTTCAGCGCCCAAGCCTCGCCGGGCTCCAGATACACCTGTACGCCGTACTTCTGTCGCACCGAGAGGATGCAGTTTTCCAGCGTAGCAAGGGCATAGCCCGGGCGGGTGATGTGGTGTCCCCCGCCGAAATTGAGCCATTTCATTCTGGGCAGCAGGTCTGCAAACTTTTTCTCCACTGCGGCCAGCGTTACCGCCAGCGCATCGGCGTCCTGCTCGCAGAGGGTATGGAAGTGCAGACCGTCCAGCAGGGCGGGCAGCTCCGGGTGCGCTGCCACAGCGGCGTCCCACTGAGCACGGGTGGTGCCCAGACGGCTGCCGGGTGCGCAGGGGTCGTAAATTTCATGACCCTCCTGCGTGGAGCACTCCGGGTTGATGCGCAGACCGATGCTTTTGCCCGCCGCCTTTGCCGCCGGGCCGAACTTTGTAAGCTGGCTGGGCGAGTTGAACACGATGTGGTCGGCGTATTGCAGCAATTCCTCAAACTCATCTGCCCGGTAGGCGGCGCAGAACACATGGTTCTCCTTCTCCGGCAGTTCTTCCCTGCCCAAGCGGCTCTCGTACAGGCCGCTGGCCTCGGTACCTGCCAGATAGGGTGCCAGCACCGGGTAGACGTTAAAGTTGGAAAAAGCCTTCTGCGCCAGCAGGATGCGGCAGCCGGTGCGCTGCTGCACCCCCAGCAGGATCTCGCCGTTGCGGCGCAGCTGGGCTTCGTCCAGCAGATAGCAGGGGGTGGGCAGGCGGTGCAACTGCTCCTCGGACAGGTTTGCCAGCCCCGCAAAGGGCGGGCGGCTGTCGCGCACCCGCATCAGTCCACCAGAGCCGGGTTATGGCTCTCGGAGCGGGGCAGGCCGTACTTATCCAGTGCATCCAGATACGGATCGGGATCAAACTCTTCTACGGTGTGCACGCCCTTGGTGGTCCACTTGCCGGTGAGCAGCATCAGGGCACCACACATAGCCGGCACGCCGGTGGTGTAACTGATGGCCTGACTGCCCACTTCTTTGTAGCACTCCTGATGGTCACAGACGTTGTAGATGTAGTAGGTCTTATCCTTACCGTCCTTTTTGCCGGTAAAGATGCAACCGATATTGGTCTTGCCCTTGGTACGGGGGCCAAGGCTGGCGGGGTCCGGCAGCAGAGCCTTGAGGAACTGGATGGGCACGATCTCCTGCCCGTTGAAGTTGACCGGGGTGGTGGACAGCATGCCCACATCCTCCAGACAGCGCATGTGGTCGAGATAGCTCTGGCCAAAGGTCATGAAGAAGCGGATGCGCTTTGCCTCCGGGATGTTCTTTGCCAGAGACTCGATCTCCTCGTGGTGCAGCAGGTACATATCCTTGTCGCCCACCTGATCGAAGTTGTACTCCCGCTTGATGCTCATAGCCGGGATCTCCACCCAGTGGCCGTTCTCCCAGTAGCTGCCGGGGGCAGACACCTCGCGCAGGTTGATCTCCGGGTTAAAGTTGGTGGCAAAGGCATAGCCGTGGTCGCCGCCGTTGCAGTCCAGAATATCGATGGTGTCAATGGTATCGAACTCGTGCTTTTTGGCGTAGGCACAGTAAGCCTGGGTCACACCCGGGTCGAAGCCGCTGCCCAGCAGGGCGGTCAGACCGGCTTCCTCAAACTTTTTGGCGTAGGCCCACTGCCAGCTGTAATCAAAGTAGGCAGAGAAGCCGGCCTCCTTGCAGCGCTTCTCGTAGATGGCGCGCCACTCCGGGTCATCGGTGTTCTCGGGCTCGTAGTTGGCGGTGTCCATGTAGTTGACGCCGCAGGCAAGGCAGGCGTCCATGATGGTCAGATCCTGATAAGGCAGGGCGATGTTCATCACGAGGTCGGGCTGGTAGGCCTTGATGAGGGCGATGACCTCCTCCACCTTGTCTGCGTCCACCTGTGCGGTGGTGATCTTGGTAGTAGTGGTGGGAGCCAGCTCAGCAGCCAGTTTATCGCACTTTGCCTTGGTACGGCTGGCGATGCAGATCTCGGTGAACACCTCGGGCACTTGGCAGCACTTATGGATGGCAACGGAGGCCACGCCGCCGCAGCCGATGATCAGAACTTTGCTCATGTCGGTTACTCCTTTATCTGTAAAATGGTAGGTTCGTATTTATACCTGAAAGCCCGGCCAGCCCTTGTCCAGCGCGATCAGGGTCTCGCGCAGCACCTTGCAGGCGGTGGCGGTGGAAACGCCGGTGGTGTCCAGCGTGGGGGCCAGCTCGTTCAGGTCTGCACCGATGATGTTGGCCTTGGTCACGGTGCGGATAGCATCCAGCAGCTGCAAAAAGCTTACGCCGCCAGCCTCCGGGGTACCGGTGCCCGGGAAGCAGGAGGGGTCAAGACAGTCCAGATCGATGGTCAGGTACACCGGCACCTTGCTCTCGCACAGCTGTGCGGTCAGCTCGGCAAGACCGGTAAAATCAAACTTGTGCATCTCGGTATGCTGGGCAGCAAACTCAAATTCTGCCCGGTCGCCGCTGCGGATGCAGAACTGATGGATGCGGCCATCCCCTACCAGCTCGTGGCAGCGGCGCAGCACACAAGCGTGGCTGAGCTTCGCGCCCAGATAGTCGTCCCGCAGGTCGGCGTGGGCGTCGAAGTGCACGATATGCAGATCCGGGTATTTCTTCACCGCAGCCCGCACGGCACCCAGTGTGACCAGATGCTCACCGCCCAGCAGCAGCGGGAACTTGCCGTCCTTCAGGATTTCCTCTGCCCGGGCCTCGATATCGGCCAGTGCCAGCTCGCTGGAGCCAAAGCACAGCTCCAGATCGCCGCTGTCGAACACGTCAAAATCGGTCAGGTCGGCGTTCTGGTAGGGGCTGTAAGTCTCCAGACCATAGCTCTCGTGCCGGATGGCCGCCGGGCCGAACCGTGCGCCGGGGCGGTAGCTGGTGGTGGAATCGTAAGGCGCACCGTACAGCACGATGCTGGCGGCGCGGTAGCTGCTGTCGCAGCCGATAAAGGTCTCAACGTTGGGGTGCATCAGTGTTCCTCCACTTCCCGCAGCATCTCCTCCAGAAAAGCCGGCAGGTAGAATGCTCCGATATGCAGTTTGGTGGTGTAGTACCGGGTGCGCATGTTCAGGGCCTTCCAGGCAGTTGCGTCCAGATCATCAATGGGGTGGTACTTCTTGCTGGCAAAGCCGAACAGCCAGTAGCCCGCCGCAAAGGTGGGGATGTGGGCCTGATACACCCGGCTGATGGGGAAGGTGGACGCAATGCGCTTGTGGCTGCGCTGCATGGCGCTGGCGTCCTCGGCGTAGAAGGGGCTGCCCTGCTGGTTGACCATGATGCCGTCCTCTTTCAGGGCGTTG
>OGNF01002424.1_pt1 | contig 14136 bp, 10 predicted proteins | sample 1573321 | NCBI WGS metagenome assembly OGNF01 (sample SAMEA2581911, study PRJEB24529) | metagenome | biome: Human gut stool | place: China | collected 2011
TTCAAGCTGCCGATTCAATTTTTAAGGCTGTTCTTATCCCGAACTCGCGTTATTATTCTTTTCCTTTACTCCAATCACAATCATTCCACCATCCGTATTCGCAAATGCAGAATACGATGGCCAAAACTCCTTATGTGGGAATCCACCTTTGCCGAATTTGAACTCAACACACGAGGTCTCCTTCCCAACTATGAGAGAATCAATATATTCTTTTATATTGTTGAATTGCGTCTTCATTGATTATCGAATATGAGTCTGGAATTAGGACTACTTTTGTTGTAAAGATTTCATGCGAAGATGTGAGTCCCAAAGGAAGTTTACTAATGTCAATGCTGAACCAACAGCAAGTCGAGCATGTCGCTCACTTAATCCTTGATAATTAGGAGATTTCCCGTGACCACTCCCGTAGACATTTCTTAATTCATTTAGTCCATTTGCAATGGCACGTAGACTTTTCAAAATCGAAACCATTGATTCTGAACCTCGAATGTCAGATGGTATGTTCTCTGGAGCAACTTTCAGTAGATTGGTGGTCTCTTTGACTAAACGAGGAGCATCCCATGTGCGATCATAAGTCTGACCATTCTCCTCCAATATACCCTTACAGCAACTCTCAATGATTTCCTTAGCTTTGCCTATAGCCTCAGTCGGATTTTCCGATTGCATAGACATCATTATTTGCATTTGCCAGTCAATGTAATCGCTCGAGAAAGCATCCTTAATGTTTGATGCTAATGCTGCGGTGTAATCAGACAGAGGTGAGGAATGACGTTTCTGAATCTCCTTACATTTTTTGTATGTTACGCTGTAGTCAACCCCATAGTCTAGAGCTACTTTCCCAAATTCATTTGGTACGGTTTCTCTCTCGAAATTACCATACGATAACTCATAGTATTCCAAAAGATCGAAAAGCAACTTATCTGCCAAATAGTCATCTGCTTCATTTATATATGCGTTTAACGAACGACCTTTTGAAAGGTGATATTTCTCGCATAAAGCTACTCCGACACTTCCCAAAGTGAAAGTGTCAAAATCAGAGGTCGAGAAATCAAGAACATATCCACCTCTGTTAAAGAGTTTTATAAAAACTCCACGTTCTAGTCCGGAAAGTGCCATATTTACCAATCGGCGTTGAGGAATTTGTTGAGTTGGGATTTCTTGCCGCCGGTTTCTTTAAGGACGGTGTAGCTGAGCAGGCCGGCTTTCTGTAGCGGGGCGATGTTCTTGCCTACGCCGTCGTCGAGTTTCGGATCGTAGCCGGAGGCGAGGAGGGCATCGGGCTTGTCGGTGAATTCGGCAAGCTCGCGCAGCTGGGCACGGATGTCGGCGGCTTCGCTTTGGGCGGAGCTTTCGGCGCTTTGCGATAGGGTCGCCAAGCGGTCGCGGAGCGCACTCTCGCGATTGGCACAGTAGACGCTCTTAACGCGCGACAGCGTGTTGCGGTTCCACTTGTATATGCTCACAAAAAGTTCCATCGCGTGAAGTGGACCGGAGGTCAGGTGCCAGATGAAAGGAGTCTTCGGCAGATACATGAAGAGGTTCAGGTGGTCGCTGAGCTGCTGGAAGAAACGGTCGCGCAGGTAGCGGTCGAGAGGCATACCGAGCAACTGGCAGACTTGCGAGAACTGAGCGCCGGTATAACCGCGTTCTATCATCTCCTGCTGTATGCGGTCGGCCACAAGATCTTCCCCTGTGCGGTCAACGAGTGGCATCACACCGTCGTCATCCTTTTCAAGCAGTGTGCGGATTACATCGGTTATCAGCTCAAAAGCAAGAACCTGTGTTCGCTGCGCCGGAAGTGTCTGTGCCACTGTGAACTGATACCATGCCTCGATAGGATTCACATTATTCTGAATGCAGAACTCCTCCCAGTCATAGTTTTTCTGATAGAGACGGTCAAACTCTAATTGCGGTTGCTCTTCATTGACCGGCAGGGCGTTGATATGTGCGATTAATTCCGCGGTAGCCGGGAACTCCGTGTGGAGTTTGAGGAATTCGAGATAGCGGTTGAGTGCAATTTCGCTGACAGGAAGATCCCCAACGGGAATGCCTTCCTTGTCGAGTACCATCTTGCGGTCGCGCTCTGTCAGCTCGTAAATATCGAACACCTCCCGGTTGATTATAGCCTCATTGAGAAGTATCTGCGTCAGCAAACCATTCTCATAAACATAGTATGTTGCTATGCTTTCTTTTGCACTCATTTCTCCCGGCTGAATCGGTGATTCTTTGAATAGCGGCTCTACCAGCGAGAATTGGCAAAGATGTTTCTTGATATTAATGATTTGATTAACAATCTTGATGAGAGTTTCTTTATTCTCTTTACGGATTGAATTAAAGTCTACAAAAGGTAAGCGATTAACATCACTTGGCTGTACATTTACTGTAGGATTAAGACTCCTGACGGCATATGATATTAGCTTTGTATTCAAAAAAGCTAACGAGAGTATAACGTTTGAGGGGAATATCGCACTTGATCCCATATCAAACAATGTATCCGGCTCTAATAATCTGAATGGGAGAGAGCGAGAACCTAATCCATTGTAAGTAATTCCTTCCACAAACTTTGTTGACGGTATATTGTATGTTGAATGAGATTTTATCCGTTGAAAGTCGTTCTCAATTAATACTTTTAACCATACGTTTCCATACCATTTAGTTGAATATCCTCCTTTAGTATATGGCGCCCATTTGGCTCTATCATCTTCTATCTCCCACCAATGACGTAATGTAGATTCATTATTGCCCGTCTTAACGCCACTGACAACCTTTGTTTCAGAAGAGAGTGGAGTTTGAACATATTTATCACGAAGGCTTTGAGATAAGTAATAATTAAATGGCCACGATATAATACCTTTTAACTTATCTTGGAAAATAGAATAGGTCCTCTTCGTTTCCCGCCTACTCATATAATTCGAATACTCATTAAGGAGGGTGTCTTTTTTATCCTTCTCTTGTAATCGTGTATCCATGTCAAAAAATATACTCTTTGTTTTTGAATTGGATTTAGATAGGACATAAAAAGCTGGGGCACTTGCATATCCAGTACCTTTAAACATATTTATTCTATCAAGACCATATTCGACAAATATGTCAATATGTGTTTTTTCGAGAATAAATTTACGAACATCCTCGAATGACTTAATATACATAAAAGTCATCGGATGTATCATTCCGATTTTGCCATCGTTGGAAGTTAGTTCCCAACAACGACGTATAAAAGCCGCATAAAGGTTTGTGTGGAACTTGTAAGGCTTCTTATAGTTCTCCTCTACAAATTGTTTCAGTTCAGGCCCGAAGTCCCCGCTGTCTGTATAAGGCGGATTGGCGACCGCTACATCGAAAGGCGTCGAGAGAATATCGAGGAATGTCAGAGCGTCTTCGACTTTGGTAGAGGTGAAGCTATCGGTTGTGACATAACGGCGGAACTGGTCTCTAATGGAGTCTATGGCATTACGACGGAAACCGAACAACGATGTCTCATCCTCACCTGCAAAAAGACCCTCCTTGGCGATGGACTGTCGTTCGACAAGTTCACGCAGCGGTTGCTCTACCCGCACAAGCGAACCGAACTTGGAGGCCTGAGCAAGATCGTTCCAAACTTTCTCCACCGTTGCCGCCTTCTGTTTATCCCAGTCCGACCATTCAACCATGTGGCGAACCTGTTCATAGTCGGGCAGAATGAAATTCGAGCAAACCACATTAGTCTTCTTAGGCGAATGGAATCGACGACTACCGAGTTCACGCGCCTTGATGCGCAGGGCTATCTGTGAGAGCTGCACGGCGCGTTCGTCTAGATCAACGCCATAAAGATTGTTCTCGACCATAAGAGCCGGAATGTCGCGCTTGGAATAGTCCGCTCCGAAGTTTTCAATCTGGTCAATGTAGAGGTCATAAAGCAACGACATGGTATAGATCAGGAAGTTGCCGCTACCGCAAGCCGGGTCGATGATGCGCCATTTCTCAAGAGGTTTGAAGTTGCGGGTCTTTTCCGTGGGTCGGTTAGCGATGCGATATTTGATTTCGTCGGTTCCCGGGTCAGGTTCTCGGTCGATGTTGCTCTCCGGAAACATCTCAAGATACATCTTGCCGACGGTATTGTCAACGAGGAACTTTACAACCCAATGGGGAGTATAGACCTGCGACTGAAGCGATACCTTGTCATATTCGGTCTTTTCACCACTCTCCTTGAGTTGCTGCTTTTCAACGACATTGAAATTCTCATAGAGCCAGCCGAGGATGTCGTCGCCGCGCCAAATATCTGCACCACAATCCGGATCGGCTGCCACAGCATTGAAAGCGTCGATAATCTCGTGGAGTTCGTCGGCACGCGGCATCAGCGCGTATGGATGATCGGCGCGGAAGATGGGAAACTGATCAGAAAGATTCTCAAAGCGGTTAAGGAAGAATGGCAACAGACCTTCGCGCTCGTCGTTGCGACGGTCGGGATTCTCTTCAAGCCATTCATTATGTTGCAATGAACGTTTGCCGTTTTCATCACGACGCATGATAATCTCAGGGAAGAAGCCCTTGTCTTCCATCACCTTGATGGCGGCGAGTCGGTTGAAGAGCGTAAACGTACATTCGTTTATGGCTTTTTTCCGCGCATCAGCGTATGAACCGGCAGACTGCGCATGATAGTCAACGATCTCCTTAAGGTGCTTGCGAAGCATAAGGTCATCCTCTGAGAGTGGAGGCACCGGTGCATCGGGCGTGTCGGTAAGCCCAAGGCGCTCGAAGCGATTTTGCATCGCCCGGGCAATCTGGGAACGTATGTTGAGAACGTGTTCGAGAAGTTTCATCGCTTATTCGTTGAGATTAACTGAATCCTTTTCATTGAAGGAATTGAGCAAGGCAAGCTGCTGGGTGAGCCAATCGCGATATTGAGCCACGGAAATTGCTCCCTGTGGAATGCGGGATTTCAGCTTGTGAGTCTTGGGCTGATACGGTTGCGGCTGTGGAAGCGTTGGAGGCGTGGGCGGATGCGGCTTAGTCGGGTCAGGATCCGGCACTGGAGGTTGCGGCTTCGGATTTGGGTCGACTGTCTGTACCTGTGCGTCGAGCGAGAACAGAGAATTGTCGATTGTCGGAGCGGTCTCAAGCGCGGTTGTCACATCGCGCAAGTCAAGGCGTGAACGGAGCGACTTCACCGTATATCGATCGAAGTTTGTCGCAATATCCGTAAATGGCTGACAACGGTTCTCAATTCTCTGCAGTTCAGTCCGGATACGAGTGTTCCATTCACGAGGATACTGCGATAGCCTCGTGCGGAGGGCATCTGCCTTCACAAGCAATTTCTTATATTCAGTCTGCGTCTTGGATGCCACAGCTTTGAACGTGGAGATATAAGTGTCGGTAATATCCTGAGCATCCTTCTTCAGCGCCGAATAATGATGCACGATATCATTCTCAAATCTGGTAAAGAAGTCATCGTATGAGGCCTTGATCGGCGCATCCGAACCAGTGGCTTTTTCAAACTGATCCTTGACCTCAACGATATATTCTTTCATTTTGCGCAGTTCGCTCATCTTTTCGTCGATGAAGCGGATATCGCTGTTAACTCGTTCTACGGCTTTGATGAACTCATCGGTATTGTCTTCGACAAGAAAGTTCTGTGCTGTGGCAAGGAAATTTGCCTCAGTGACTGCTCCCTGATATTGTTGGAAGACCGACCGGGCAGCCACGGACATTTTGAACATCTTGCGATAGTCATCATTGGATTCAATCTTGTTGTTGATTTTCGATATCATGGCAAGCGACAAAGTACGGATTGCATCAACAATCTCGAAGTCGTTTAGCTGATAGTTAATCTGCACGCGGGTATTCTTAGTATATTCACAGTCATCTTTGAGAATATCAACAATTTCACGGCGCTGTTTGAATGTAAGACTCTTGGAGACCGCCTTGAACGATGTTTTGGCGAAGTTCCTCGAGTTCTTGAAAGCATCCGTGGCACCAGACTGACGGCATGAAGTATATTCCTCACCGTTGAACTTGACAATTACTTTATCGCCACGGAAAAGGGCGGCGAGAGTTGTCATTATTGTGCCGAGCGTATATCCGGTAGGCGGTCCGGCGAGTTTGCTTTCAAGATCTTTGCCCGAGATAAAAGTGGAGGCTACGGCAAGTATTTCGGTTACCGCCGAAAGATTGGTGCCGATGAAAGTTCCTGAGGTATCGAAGAACTTGAAATCATCCGATGGACCAAAATAGTTATGCAACTGGCTTGCACTGCGGGTGAAGACTCCGGGCGCGAGCGAGTCCGAAAGTTCGGCATTAAGACGCTTAGTGTAGATATTCTCAAACATCTTTTTCTGCTGTTCCTGCACAATTTGCCGGAATGTGTCTGGTGTCAGTACGAAGCGGTTGAAGCAATAGACGGCTACGCCATCGAGAAATGATTTTTCGATAAGTTGGATAAGGCGTTCATCCTTTGCATCTCGCTCCGAACATAAGTTCTTGACGATGGATTTCTCCTCATCGGTGAGATTGGTACGCTCGCCGATATATTTGAGGCGACGCAGTTCGGCGGAGAGTTCCTTTATCTCGTTGCGATACTTTACGGAGGGAATGATGGTCATTCGGTCCTTGGTATCAGCAGTATCCTGACGGATGCCGTCAACGAAGGCAGCATCTTCGCAGCCGGGTGTGGCGAGGAGGTCAGAGAATATGACAGACAGGTTGTTTCCCTCACCGTTGGCGTAGATTTCGCCATCGGTAGTTGCAACCTTAAAGCGCACGTTCATGCCATTGACAGTCAGAAGACTTGCCCACTTGACGATGTCGCGCTTTTTCATCACATTGTTGACGTCTTGAACCATTTCCCATGACTGCACATCGTATCGACGCATATCATCGAGGAGGCGCTGCTCTGCCTCGTTAGTGATGCGGTATTGTTCGCCGGTAACATTGACGATGCGATGTTGCTTCAAAATGGAGAGAGCCTTTTTGACCTCGGCGAGAATATCGTGATATTTCTCCGGTTGATTGAGATATGATTTCGCGATGTTGTTGGCAGTGGTGTGCGTAACCTCACTCTTGGCAAGGAAGTGGATTGTCTGCAACAGTTTCTTGCCGCTGATATACTCGAAGTGCTCGCCTTGCAGAGCGTCTTCAGCTTGGCGATAGCGATTGCTGAGGGCTTCCTCAACGCGGTCATCTGCCTGGTTACAGAGTTGCGTGGCGTTGACGTGGTAATGGTCGGCGACTTCATTCTTCACTTCCTTCTTCAAGACATCAAATGCCGAGATAATCATACCTCGGTTGCCGACACGGGTCTGGGTAAGTTCACTTGATCCGAACAGAAAGTATTGCAGCAGTTTGAACTGGTGCATATAGAATGGGTAGTAGTCGATATAGGTGTTGACATCTTCGGTCTTTTTAAGACTGGGAACACCGATGTTAGTCACGTCGGCGATGATGCCGTTATTCTCCGAAAAGTAGTCACGGAGAATGGCACGGCTCGAATCCTCCTTATCAAGCAGACGGTGGCGAATAATAGTATCGACCTCGTCGGCCTCGATTGCAATTTTGGTACGGAATCGGTCACGAACTTTGGTAAGGGAATTGAGCTGAACGTTCTCGGCTTTGATGACATCGTCAAGCCTCTGCTGGGCGATTGCAATAGTCCACACTTTGCGACCAAGTGCAGCCAATGCCTCCGCCACGCCTTCAAGGTCGTCAAGACGTATTTTCTTCTGAGTAATAGCCTCGCTTACCTCATCGATGAAGAACACAATACGGGTATCGGGATTCTCATTGAGATAACGTGAAAGATCCTGCTGCAACCGGGAGGCATCGTATTCATTCTTGGTTGTGTTGGCCATTGCTTTCAATTCGTCATACTGCTCCGGAGAATAACCTATGGCAAGAAGTGCCGGCTTGAAAGCCTTAATCATTTCCGTGTTTGACTTGATGACCTCAGACCAATTCTTTCCGGTAATGCTTTTCACCGCATCAAGAAATTCCTGACGGCGACCTTCAAGGAATATGTCATATTCGATGATGCCATGCCAAGTATCGGTCATGCCGAGCTTGCGAAGGAAGCTACTGAAAATCATGTAAGGCAAGCCGTTGACGTTGTTATGCTTCGAAGCATCAAACGACACAACGATATTGTTGAATCGACTTAAGTTGCCTAATTCGCTGCGTAACAGATCTTCATTGGAAAGGCCATCGAGCTTTACAGAAAAACGGTCACGCATCGGAGTTCCGAAGATGGTCTTGTTCTGAAGGAGAAGACCGATTATCTGAGCGAAATATGATTTGCCTGAACCATAGAAGCCACTGAGCCAAACGCCGGACTGCATGGAACCACCGTTGTATTCTTCGAGGAAGTCATAAAGGTGTTTGCCGAGGGAGTTGGTAAGCACAAAACTATCCAACCCCTCCTTGAGTGCAGCGTCAGTGGGATTGGTGTCAAGGTCGACGACGGTATTTATTTCCTCGTCCAGATTTATCTTGAGTAATTCTTTAATTTTCATGACTTAGATAATTACGCGGCAACGGTATTTGGAGGCCACATGGTTATGGTCGCCAAGAAAATATATTTTGTCACCTTCGATTGTGGCGGGGTAGAAATAAACGAGTGGCTGGAGTGCGTTCTTTACGGCTTCATGCTCCATGATATTTATATTGGAGAAGCCCTTGTTAGCAATTGCAGAGGTACCGACAAGAAAAACCGGCAACCCTTGCGAAGCCGCCAAGGTGATACGGTTGACAATAAATTCAAAGAAGGTATCGGTGGCTCCTTTGCGGTAATAGACATCAGTACCAATCTCCTCTTCAAGTTCCTTAAATGTCTCCATGCCCATCTCTTCCTGATAGTCTGTAAGAGCCTGCGCGACATCCACAAAAATAGCATTATCATGAAACCGGCGTTTGGCTTCGGCAACGTAAAGGTTGTCCTCATCATTAGGATATACAAATAGAATGCTGTTACCGCCGTTAGCGTCAAGAACCAACTGAGTTCTGTCTTGTGAAAGGACCTCCTCCAGCATACCGAACAACCGGTTATGATCTATATCGAATTTTTCACTCATATTATTTCAAGGTAATTGTGACTTCATTGCCTATCTGAGCAATATCCCATAAGGGTATGTATTCGATAGTCTTAAGTCGATTGATGATTGATTGTTTGTCGAGGAAAGCAAAACGGAACATCGGATTGTCAAGAGTCGTATTTTCGGGATATGCAGCAAGGACAAACTTGACAAGATAGATGAACAGAGAAGATGATATGTGCGGAGCGCGGATGGATTTTTGAATCTTGCCATCGGCAAAACCAAATTTCTTAAGCACGGTAAGATATTTTGAGGCTGTGGTCTTGATGGTTGAATCGCTCCAATTGATATCGTCAGACGATTGGACTTTCAAGTGTTTAATATAGGCTTCTACATCGGATGCCGAGATAGAAGTCCTACCTGAATAAAGCGCTCGGAGGAAAACGTTATCTGTGATTTCAGCGAAAAGCCGGTTACAGTAAAGGAACTGCCAAAACATGATAACCATCTTTTCCTCATTTGAAAATTCATCGGAGTTTAATGCTTTAAGAAAAAGACCTTTATGTTTATCGGATTCAAATGAAATAAACGCATCAACCACAGCTTTCTTAAAACGAGAAGTCGCTTTTGCCGTCCGGAAACTAAATGCGTCAGAAGAGGTATATCCACACTCACAATTGATAAAATCAATCATGGCCATATAATCCGGTACTCCACCTATTACATTTACGGTTGAGTTGTATCCCCCTTGCTGTTCCTTGTGTTCCATTCTAATCAATATGTTTATTTCTTGATTTTTACGTACATTACTTCCGGTTCTGAAACCATTGTAGGATTTATCAAATCGCGGATGTCAATTTCAAGGAGGTTGGCTATCTCACGCAGAGTCTCTAAACCGGGCTGCGCAGTATTGGTACACCATTTAGAGACAGTGGCCGGATCGCGTCCCAATTGTTCTGCGAGCCACTTATTCGTACGCTTTTTTTCGGCGAGTATAACTTTTAGCCGATTCAAGTCATTTTCCATGTTGGTTTAATCCTTAGATTACTTAAATACAATAGCATCCTTCGTCGGTGCTAAAAATTGAATCTGACGCAAATTTACTACTTATTTCGCAAACGACATAATTTATTTGGAAAATAATTACTATCTTTGCGAATAAATCCTCCCTCCGACTCCAAGTGGCAGCCAGAGCAACCCTGGATAACTTGTTTAATGGTTAGAAATACCCAATTATCTCCCGAAGAAATCGCTTCATCGTGGAATGGCACATTCCATTATAAAAAAGCCATAGAAGCTACTGAAACGACAGCTGAAGTTGCGGGTCTTAGAGCACCACAGATTGGCGCCCTTCATTCTATTCTTGCCCATCTTGAATGTGGCGAAAATGAAAGTGGCATTGTCGTAATGCCAACAGGTACTGGAAAGACCGAGACGATGCTATCTTTCTTAGTTGAAAATGGAAGTGTTCACACGTTGGTTATTGTTCCTTCTGATGCTCTTCGATCACAATTAGGGAAAAAGTATGCAACCCTCGGAATATTAAAGAAGATAGGTGTCGTAGATGAAGATACTCTGCTTCCAAAAGTCAAACTTATTATTGGAAAGAAAAGTCTTAGTGAATGGAAGACAATTATAAAAGAAAATAACGTTGTTGTTGCTACAATGGCTTCCATGTCAAGAACTAATAGAGACAGTATTGACTATTTGTCAAGTGCTTTTGATTATCTGATTGTGGATGAGGCACATCATAGTCAAGCCTCAACCTGGATTAATTTCATTTCATGTTTTCCTAAGAAGAAGGTACTGCTTTTTACGGCAACCCCTTTTCGAAATGATGGTAAAAAATTGGACGGAAGAATCATTTTTAACTATTCACTTCGTAACGCCCAGAAAGATGATTATTACAAGGAGATAAATTTTTGCCCGATTAGTTCATATAATAAAGATGAAGGGGATAAATTAATTGCAAATAGGGCAGTAGAGATACTTCGAGCAGATTTGGCGGAAGGTTATAATCATATCCTAATGGCCAGATGCAAAGATCATAAGAGAGCTAAGGAAGTCTTTGAAATTTATAGAAATTACGAAGATCTTAATCCTGTTCTAATACATAGTGGTACGCTGAACAAAAAGGATGTTATGAGGCGTATCAATAATTTAGAGCATAAAATTGTTGTGTGTGTAAATATGCTGGGAGAAGGCTATGATCTGCCACAGCTAAAGATTGCAGCAATCCATGATGAAAGGCAGAGTCTTCCTATAACGCTTCAGTTCATTGGACGCTTCACAAGAAAATCTAAGGACATTGGGAAGGCTAGTTTTGTGACTAACATCGCTCTTGCTCCTATTCAAGAAGAGATTGCTCAACTTTATCAACGTGATGCTGATTGGAACTATCTTCTTCCTAGAGTCAGCGATGGGCGTACTCAAGAAGAACGAGACGCGAACGATTTTATGCGCGATTTTAAAGGAGCATTAACCGAGGAATTTTCCATTGATGATATTCATCCGGCACTTAGTGCTGAGATATATTCCTGTGTAGATAGGACAACGGCATTTTGTAATTGGGAAAAAGGTCTTACCAATCCTGCCATTTACCAATACAAGAGGTCTGCACAAACAACAGATATGCTTGTAATCGCATTAGGGAAATCCTCGATTGTTGATTGGGGAAGCTTTGATAGCATATCGAATCTGACTTGGGACTTGATTGTTGTATATTTTGATGCCTTAAATAGGCGAATATATCTTAATTCCACAATGGATATAAGAGGAGAAAAATTCCTTGAACCAATGTTTGGAACCGTTACTAAAGTAGATGGGGAGAGAGTTTTTCGTATTTTTGCCGATATAAGACGGCTCATGCTTACTAATGTGGGTACACGTCGTCCACATGGTAGAGATATTTCATTTCAGTCATTTTTTGGTAGCAGTGTGGAAGATGGCCTCAGTGCTCTAACAAAAGGTAAACTTTCCAAAAACAATGTATTCGGAATAGGGTTCCGAGATGGTTCTAAATGCAGTGCTGGGTGTTCAGTGAAAGGAAAACTATGGTCGAGAGACAGAGCCAACCTTTTTACTTTTAAGAAATGGTGTAACCATGTCGGTGCTCTAATTTCTAATGAATCTATTGATGAGAATTTTGTATTAAAGAACACGCTAAAGCATTTTGCAGTTAAAAAATATCCATTAGATACAGTCCCTTTGGAATTTGATTGGCCTACGGAGATCTTCGAGAACGGTGTGTTACTAGTTAAATATCTCAATCACGCCATCACTTATGATGACTTTTCTGTAACGATAGACTTGGAATCGTCTAATGAAGATTCAATGTTTCTACATTTTGAATGTGATGAGTTTGCTTTCCGTGTGATGGCAAAAATTAATGACACCGGTGTTTCCTATGATATAATTGAGCCTCTTGATAAGGCTGTTATTTTGGTGCGTGGTCGGTCGGAATATACAGTTGATGACTTCTTCAATAGATTTACGCCAAAGGTGTTTTACTCTGATGGAAGTGTACTGTATGGAAATCATATGGTGGATCACCCATTGCATACGCCGCAATTTGATACATCAAAATTAATTGACATTGATTGGGGTAACACAAAACTTGAACAGGAATCGCAATATTCAAAACAAGGAGACTTTAGACCAGAATCTATTCAGGCTGTATATGCGCAAAAAATAAAGGATGACTATCAAATTCTTATTGATGATGATGGCTCTGGTGAAGTCGCTGATTTAATCGGTATAAACATTATTGACAATGCAATAGACATTACACTTCATCATCTAAAATACGCAATAGGAGGTAAAGTATCTGAAAATATCAATAATCTTTACCAGGTTTGTGGACAAGCCGTAAAATCTATTCGTTGGAAGTATTCTCAGTGTCACTCTATATTTGATAGTATTTTACGTAGAAATGAACGCAAACTATCAACAAGGAAACCGTCATCAATAATAAAGGGAACTCAAAGAGATGTTGAAAAGATGAAAGAACAAGCTCTCAACCATCGAGAATTAAGATTTCACGTTGTCATCGTCCAACCAGGGATGAGTAAAAGTAAGTGCTCAGAAGAAATGCTCATTCTTCTTGGGAATGTACAACAGTATCTTATGGAAGTATCTTCTATAGATTTGAAGATAGTTTGTAGTAAATAGTATTGTAATATACGTATTGGATAAATTAGGATTTATTTGCCTGACTAATTTTCGTGATTGACATATTGCAATATCATAAGTGCCGAGACTTTGGCCGCACTGAGGATAAAGAGAGGTTTTGCTGTTTTGCATAAATTCGTAACGAGTAATATAAAAAAACATATGCTTGATTTGAATTTTAAATACGTCTTTGACAGTAGTAAACTTCAGAAAGGAGACATCCTTCTGATGGATACATACCATGAAAAGCAGAGACAGTTGATGCCAGATGACAAGTACTTACATGTTGGCGTCTATATTGGGAACGCCATGATAGTGGAGGCAGATGGTTTAGGGTCGACTATAAACCATGTTTATTCATATGCTTTCAAAAAGAAAGATGACGCTTGTATAGTTAGGGTAAAGAACTTAAATGTAGTAATAGCAGATAAAATCCAACGATATTTACGGGAAGATTTAGGTCGAGAATATAGTACAAGAGAAGCATTTAAAGTAAATAAACTGAAATCCACCAATGAGAGAGACACTAGCAAACATACTTTTTGCTCAAGAAATGTAGCGAAAGCCTTTGAAAGATGTTCTTTTCATTTGGTAGCTAATCCGGACTATTGTAGTCCGGATGATCTCATGACTTCGGATTTGGTGGAAGTAGTAGATGAGGGGTTATGTGAGATTGAGGATGAAGTAAGGGACATAGTTGCTTTACACATCCAACAACGTGAAAGTCCAGATTTAAGGGTTATGCCACAGACTCTTTTCGAGGACGTGCGGAGTTTTTTTAAATCAAAAGGACTAACCGGGTCTGAATATAATATACAAAATTATTCGGATATGCTTTTGGCAATATCAAAAGTTCCAGAATATGACACCGAATTGGCTGAACTATTGAAAAATCATTCGTGCCTTACAGATTCTGAATTTTCCTTGAAAAAGTAACTAAATCTCCTGAGACTCGGTTTTCGGAGCC